>OBLI01002743.1_pt1 | contig 14518 bp, 14 predicted proteins | sample 1519701 | NCBI WGS metagenome assembly OBLI01 (sample SAMEA3663005, study PRJEB22513) | pig gut metagenome | biome: pig gut; feature: pig-associated habitat; material: faeces | place: France | collected 2012 | reverse complement strand
GCTTGCGCCCAATGGGTATCGGTCAGGGTGAGTTCGTAAAGGAAGGAGAAACCAATGAGGGACACAAAGGCGATGATGCCTTTTTCCACTCGGCTGTAGGAGTTAGAGAAGAGGAGAAACAGGCAGAGCAGTGCGGAAACGGCTGCCCCGACCACGAGGGGGATGCCGAAGAGCATCTGCAGGGCGATGGCAGCACCCAGAATCTCGGCCAGCGAGGTGGAAACGGAGGCGGCCATGGCACTCCACAATACGGGACGGCTCTGCCAACGCGGCAAATAGCGCGTGGCAGCCTCAGAAAGGCAGAGGCCGGTAACGATGCCCAAGTGCGCCACGTTGTGTTGCAGCACGATGAGCATGAGGGTGGAAAGAGTTACGACCCACAGCAGGTCATAGCCGAAAGTGGAGCCGGCTGCAAAATTGGAAGCCCAGTTGCCGGGATCGATAAAGCCTACGGTGACGAGGAGGCCGGGTCCTATGTTGCGCAGGATGTCGAGTCCGCCATTCAGGGAGCCTTCCCGCATCCGCCAATGTTTACGCCAATGTGCAGCAAGTTTTCTCAGCATAAGTGAAGGGGTTGAGATTTCAAAAAAGCCCGGAAAGCATTTCGGCTCTCCAGGCTGAGATTTCGTTTCTTAAAACTTCAAGTTCATCGAAAACTACGATTAGTAATTCTGGACAAGGAGTTCGAAGTAGCTCTGCGGATGGGCGCAAACGGGGCACAGCTCGGGCGCTTTCTGACCCACCACGATGTGGCCACAGTTGGAGCATTGCCAGATGCAATCACCCTCGCGAGAGAAGACGACGCTGTCCTCGATGTTCTTGAGCAACTTGCGGTAACGCTCCTCATGGTGTTTTTCGATGGCACCTACCATTTCAAACTTGGCGGCAATTTCTTCAAAACCTTCTTCGCGGGCTTCCTTGGCGAAAGTGGCGTACATGTCGGTCCACTCGTAGTTCTCACCGGCAGCGGCATCGGCCAGGTTTTCGGTAGTGGCAGGAACAGCACCGCCATGGAGGTACTTGAACCAGATTTTGGCATGTTCCTTTTCGTTCTTGGCCGTTTCAGCAAAGATATTGGCAATCTGAACGTAGCCATCATTTTTAGCCTTGGAAGAATAGTACTGGTATTTGGCGTGAGCCTGAGATTCGCCGGCAAAAGCGGTAGCCAGATTTTGTTCGGTCTTGGTGCCTTTCAATTCTTTCATTGTTTGGAATAATGTGGAGATAAGTTTGGAATATGTTAGGAGTTGATGCTTCATGATAACGGCCACCTTTCTAATGTGAACTTCATTTGTCAGAAAAATGGAACATTAGGTAAACGAGTCAGAAAGGTGGCCGTAGGGCATTACAGGATTTGTGTCCTGCAAAAGGATTTACTTCTTGAAATAGCGGTTGTAGAGACCTTCGAAGCCGCGACCGTGGCGAGCTTCGTCGCGTGCCATTTCATGAACGGTGTCGTGGATGGCATCGAGGTTGAGTTCCTTGGCGCGCTTGGCGATGCGGGTTTTGTCTTCGCAGGCACCGGCTTCAGCGTTCATGCGCTTTTCGAGGTTGGTCTTGGTGTCCCAAACGCAGTCGCCGAGGAGTTCGGCAAACTTGGAAGCGTGTTCAGCCTCTTCCCAAGCATAACGCTTGAAAGCTTCGGCTATTTCGGGATAGCCTTCGCGGTCGGCCTGGCGGCTCATGGCGAGGTACATACCCACTTCGGTGCATTCGCCGTTGAAATGAGCGTTGAGATCCTTTATCATTTCTTCGTCGCAGCCTTTGGCTACGCCGATTTCGTGCTCAGCCACGAAAGAGAGACGGCCTTCTTCAGAAAGTTCTTTGAACTTGGAAGCAGGAACGCCACACATAGGGCATTTTTCGGGAGCGTGTTCGCCTTCGTAAACGTAACCACAAACGGTGCAAATGAATTTCTTTTTCATAATGAATGAGTTTAAGTAGACGTTAGGTCTGTTGGATTGTATGTTAGAATTTGTCTGTCATATTTGTCATGAACGAAGCCACTCACCTACGCGACCTCAGCTCTGAAGTTGCTGTTCGGCGCATTGGCAGCAACAGCCACGATAGTAAACAGCGGTTTGCTCGGTGATGAAACCGGAAGGTATCTCAGCTTCGTCCTCCATGGCCGAATGGCGCAACGGGATGTCGAACACCCGCCCGCATCGGGTACACAGGAAATGCGCATGAGCCGATGTGTCAGCATCAAAGCACACATTGCGCTCGTCGATGGTCAACTGGATGGCCGCTCCCTGCTCGGTGAGCAATTTGAGCGTGTTGTACACCGTGGTTTTGGAGAGGGTGGGCATATTGGGCAAGAGCGCACTGTATATCTCGTCAACGGTGGGATGGGTGTGGTGCTCCATCAGATAATCCATGACGGCCAGTCGCTGCACAGAGGGCTTCACACCGTGCTCGGTCAGATAGCGGAGAGTTGTGGCGGCTTCCATTTAACTATTTTGTAATGATTACAAATTTTGTTTGCGGTGCGAATTTAGGGAGTTATTTTTTTTGTGCCAAACAATCGGTGCTGTTTTTGACATAAAAAAAGGAAATAGGCATTTATTTAAGGGAACTGCACTTGTCTTTAACAATGGGTAATCTATAGAGAAGATAGAATATGCCAATCAGCGAAGCGGTCAACGGGCAGAACGGATGCGCCACTCGGCCGGATAAAAATTGTTGGCCCGGACTCCGAGATTGTTCAGTAAGCCCAAAACAAAACCCTTGAACTTGGCCGTTACGTAGCCCCGTGGCGTATCGGACGGTAGCGTCAGTGCTTCGTGGCGCAAATAAGTCAGGGCATCGTCAAGCGACAGCTCCACGCCAGGAAAGGCTTCAGGGTTAGATTGCGTGGAGAGGGCCAACGGATGTTGCGGCACCAGTTTGCGGCCCTTCAGTTCGGCGAGCGCAATGCCGGCGGTGAGCGATTTCACGGTGGCCGTGAGGCGCATCACGTCCTCTGCCAGACTTTCGCGCACGGCCAACACATGGGTTTCGTCGCTCTGCAACAGTCTGAACTGCGATGGCTGACGCAACCAGCCTGCCACTTCGCGTCCGCCGGCCACGGCCTGCCGTGGTCCTCCCTTGCTCTTCTTATTCTTTTTTTCGCGCAGTAGGGGAGCTTCCGAAGTTTTGCGCAGGAGAGCGAGGAAGAAGCCCTCGCCCGCCTGGCGGTGGGGGAAGAAATGGTAGACGGGGAGGTTGCGGCCGGTGGTGTCGCCCGCTATGTTCCACTCCTCGGCCACAGGGATGGCTACCGGCTCCGCGCCCAGCTCGCGGCAGATGCGCCACACATTGTCCTCATTCTCCTCCCGGTTGAAGGTGCAGGTGCTGTAAACCAGAAAACCGCCTTCGCGCAGGGCGGGCCACACATCGGAGATAATCTGCCACTGACGGGCGGCGCACAGCTCCACGGCCTCCGGAGACCACGCTGCCACAGCCCCCTCGTCCTTCCGGAACATCCCCTCGCCGGAGCAGGGCACATCGGCGGCTATCACGTCGAAAAAGCTCCCCAGTCCGGCAAAAGCTTCGGGATAGGCCGAGGTGCATACCACATCGGGATGCCCCCACTTCGCCATATTCTCTGCCAAAATCTGTGCCCGTTGCCTCACGGGCTCATTGGCCACCAACAAGGTGTCCTCGGGCATCAGGCTGCGCCAAAGTGTACTTTTCCCTCCCGGAGCGGCGCAGAGGTCGAGCACGCGCCTGGGAGCTCCCTCGGCCGACACCACGCGCCAAGCCTGCTCCACAAACATCGATGCCGCTTCCTGCACATAGTAGCAGCCGGCATGCAGCAGCGGGTCAAAGGTAAAGGCAGGCCGCTCCTGCAAATAGTGCCCGTGGCTGCTCCATGGCACTGCGCCCTTGTCGGCGGCGGGGAGCGCGAGCAGCATTTTGGAGGGATTGAGGCGGATGCTTACGGGGCGTTCGGCCTGGGTGAGTGCATCGAGCAACAACCCGGCCTCGTCCCGGCCGAGCAGTCGGCTGACGGTTTGCTGAAATTCTACGGGGAGCATGGTTCAGAACAACATGGAAGGTGAAATGCAGAAAAGATGACAGCGAACGACTTCACACCGACACTTTAGCGGCGATATGCGGCCAAGGTTCATAGTTCTCCAGATGGAAGTCTTCGTAGCGGAAGTCGAACAGGTTTTTCACGTCGGGATTGAGCACCATACGCGGCAGGGGGCGCGGCGTACGGGTGAGCTGCAGCCGGGCCTGGTCCAGGTGGTTGAGGTAGAGATGGGTGTCGCCGGTGGTGTGGATGAAGTCGCCGGGCTGTAACCCTGTCACTTGCGCCATCATCTGCAGCAACAGGGCGTAGCTGGCAATGTTGAAAGGTACGCCCAGGAAAGTGTCGGCCGAGCGTTGGTAGAGTTGGAGCGAGAGCTTGCCGTCGGCCACATAAAATTGGAATAGCAGGTGGCAGGGAGGCAGGTTCATGCGGTTCAAATCCGCCACATTCCAGGCCGAAACGATCATGCGGCGCGAATTGGGCTCTTCCTTGATTTGGCGGATTACCTCTTGGATTTGGTCGATGTGGCCGCCGTCATAGTCGGGCCACGAACGCCACTGATAACCGTAGATGTGGCCCAAGTCGCCGTCGGCATCGGCCCACTCGTCCCAGATGCTCACACCGTGTTCGTGCAGGTAGTTCACGTTCGTGTCACCTCGGAGGAACCAGAGGAGTTCGTAGATGATGGACTTGAGATGGAGCTTCTTGGTGGTAAGGAGCGGGAACCCTTGGGACAGGTCGAAACGCATCTGGTGGCCGAAGATGCTTTTTGTTCCCGTTCCCGTGCGGTCGCCCTTCACCGTGCCACTGTCAAGAATACGGCTCAGGAGGTCAAGATATTGTTGCATGGCGGGTGATTGGTTGGTTTGCGGGGCAAAAGTAGTGCTTTTAAACCATTAGGTAAGTCATTTAAAAGTATTAAAATGTACTTTTGCCGCGTCAAATGCTTTGCCGCCGGTCAGCAGCCGGCTTTGCCGTCCCTCCTCCCCGAAGTTCCGATTGGTGCTCCGGTGCGGCATTCCATTCATCCCCTAACAGCATATTCCACATGAACCTGAGCATTATCTGCGCCTTGGCCGAAAACCGCGCCATAGGACTTCGCGGCGGACTCCTCTACCATCTGTCGGCCGACCTAAAACATTTCAAGCAACTCACCACGGGCCACACCGTGCTGATGGGTCGCAAGACTTTCGAGTCACTGCCCAAGGGCGCGTTGCCCAACCGCCGCAATGTGGTGATCACGCGGCAAGCCGGCTATTCGGCACCGGGCATTGAAGTGTTCCACTCCTTGGAGGCCGCCCTGGCAGCCTGCGCCTCCGATGCCGAGGTCTTTGTCATCGGGGGTGAGAGCGTCTACGCCACCGCCCTGCCCTTGGCCGACCGTCTCTGCCTGACCCACATCCACGCCACCCCGTCCGAGGCCGACACCTTCTTCCCGCCCTGCCACATGGAAGAGTGGGAGCTGGAAAGCAGCGAACGGCACGAGGCCGACGAGAAGAACGCCGAAGCCTTCACCTTTGCCAATTATCGGCGGAAAGGGAAATAAATAAAATGCCAAGCTACCGGCCTATGCTCTGCACCTGCCGGCGCACGCCCTTGGAAATCTCCACGAAGAGGTAGCCCGGCTTGTTGGCCCGCACCTGTTTTTCCACCTTGGCAAACTCACGCCGGGCATATTCCTTCGACTTCTCAAAAGTGGTGCGCGAGATTTCGGCCTGCGTCATGGTCGTTTTGGTAGAGTCCAGTTTTTCATCGGGAAAATAATCATCAAGGTCCACGTCCCCTATCATGGTAGTTTCAAGAAAGGTAAGATTTTTCCTTGCTGTGTCGGTATAGTAACCCACGAACATATGGCCTGGCGTCTGCACCAGCACCGGCGTGATGTTGATGGCGCGCAGCAGCGAAGCAAAGAGCACACTGCCGTCCACGCAGTTGATTTGCGAGGAGTTCAGCGCGTCCTCGAACGTACGCACCCGCTGGGCATAAACCACATTGCTCGACAGGCTGGAATAGCTCACCGAGCTGTAGCGGAACTTCCGTTTCTGCAACACATACCACAACGCGTAAACCTGGCGGTCGACGGCGGCTTCCGTAGCCACCTGATAACCCTGAAACCGCTTCACGATGCGCGTGTTGAGAGCTTCGCGCAGCACCTTGTCAATCAATGGATGTTCCTCGTTCACATAAGCGGCATAAAACAGGCGCGTGCTCACGTAGCGCGTCTTGCCGCCCGGAAGTTGCCTGACATAGCCCAAAAGGCATTCGTTCACACTGCGCATGGAGAACGTGCGCGTTTTTTGTCCCCAGTCCTTCCCATCCACCTCCACTTTCGCCACGACGTTCACCGGCTCCGCCTGCTCGTTGGCGCGCAGCACCTCGTAACGCCACAGGATGTCGGGGTAAATCACGTAAGTCACATCCTTGCTGGGCAATACGAAGGTCGAAACCGAGTGCGCATAGAAAGGCGTTTCGGCCAGCTCGATGCGCACCATGGCGTTCGCCCTGCGCGCCTTCAGCCGGATGGCAATGCTCGACTTCGGGTTGCCCAGACATTTCCCCTCCATGGGCTGGATAATCTGTGCGTCGGTAGTGGCCACAGAGAGCAGGGCAGAGGGGAACAGATTGCCGCCCAGCGGGTCCACCACCTCAAAATCATCCACAAAAGGACGCCCCACGACGACATAGGCCACACTGCCCACCAACAAAACGAGGATGGTGACGATGAGCACCACACGCCACATGAAACGGCGGCGTCGCAACAGGTCGGCAGGATGAAGCATAATTTAGAAACTGATGAGCGTATATAGGTAAAGCACCGCTGCGGGAATGGCCAAGAGGGAAGAGTCGAAACGGTCCAGCATACCGCCGTGGCCGGGCAGCAGATGACCGCTGTCCTTGATGCCCAGCTGGCGTTTGAAAAGGCTTTCTACCAAATCGCCCCACGTGCCCGCCACGCAAACCGTCAGTCCCAGTCCCAGCCAGCCCAGCAAGGTGAGCGTTTCGGGGAAGAAATGGGCGAGCACCGCTGCCACCACCAGACACAGCACACCGCCCCCTATGCTCCCCACCCACGACTTGTTGGGCGACACACGCTCGAAAAGCTTGGCCGGGAAACGGCGGTGAAGCAGCGAGCCGCAAACGTAGGCACCCGTGTCGGAAGTCCACAGGAAGAGGAACACGCTGAGGGGGTAGACAGGTTCAAAGCGCGTGGTGTTCGTCAGCGCGTCGTAACGGAAAGCCAGCACGCTGAGCAGGGCGAAGCCCAAGGCCACATACACCTGCGAGGCAAAGGCATAAGCCCAGTTCTTCAACGGGTCCGCCTTTTGCAGATACAGCTCGCTGATGAGCAGGTACATCACCGAAACCAAGTAAGGGATGAAAGCCCTTGAAGGCACATAGTCGGCACAGTAGCCCGCCATGGCCACGAACAGGTAGACCGCCGCCACCGTGTTGATGAAGCGGTTCACCGATGCGCCGGCATACCGGTTCACATTGTCAGAAAACTCCCATACGGTAAGCCCCGTTATCAAGGCAAACAGCAGGACAAAGGTGAGGGGGGAATAGAGGATGCCGCCCACCAGGACAACCACGAATATGCAGCCCGTGGCAGCGCGAAGAAGCAGGTTTTTCATATGTAAATGATTATAGTTTCTAAGGTCATTAGGGATAGGGTTATGAGTTTTTAGGTTATAAGGTTATAAGATTACTATTTGAGCGGGCGATGTTCAGGCGTTACAGTAGTAACTTGATAACCTTGTAACCTTATAACCTTATAACCGAGTTACTCAGTAACTTTATAACCTTATAATCTAAAAACTCATAACCTCAACAATCATACGACTATGCGTCAAAGCTGTATCAGGAACGGGGCGATGCTTCCGGCACACCGCTGCCGCCTCCATTATCCGGAGCCGTGTCTTCAGCCGCTGCATCGTCCGTACCGTCCGTATCGTCCGTGGCGGAAGCCTGTGCCGCCGCTTCCGCTTCGAGCCGTCGCGTGCGTTCCTCGGCCAGCTTCAGGGCCTCCTCTTCCATCAGCACGTCCGCACGGCTCTTCCACGGTCGTGGGCCGAAGATGCGTTCCACATCCTCCGTGAAGATAACCTCGCGTTCTACCAGCAAGTCGGCCAGCGCATTGTGCTTCGCGGCATTGTCAAGCAGCAACTTGCGAGCACGTTCATACTGCTCTGCCACCATCCGCTTCACCTCCACGTCGATGAGTTCCGCCGTCTTTTCCGAATACGGCTTCGTGAAGTTATAATCACCCTGCACGTTGTAGTAGCACAAGTTGGAAAGGCTCTCGCTCATGCCCAGGTACGCCACCATGCCATACACGCGCTTCGTCACGCGCTCCAGGTCGTTCAGCGCGCCGCTCGACACATGGCCGAGGAACACCTCCTCGGCGGCCCGTCCGCCCAGCAGCGAACAGATTTCGTCGAGCATCTGCTCCTTCGTGATGATGGTGCGCTCCTCCGGCAGATACCATGCCGCACCGAGGGCCTGGCCGCGCGGCACGATGGTCACCTTCACCAGCGGATTGGCATATTGCAGCAGCCACGAAACGGAAGCGTGGCCCGCCTCATGCACCGCGATGGAGCGTTTCTCTTCCTCCGTCATCACCTTCGAAGTCTTCTCCAGACCGCCGATGATGCGGTCCACGGCATCCAAGAAATCCTGCTTGCCCACCTCGCGGCGGTTGTGGCGTGCGGCGATGAGAGCTGCCTCGTTGCACACGTTGGCAATGTCAGCCCCCGAGAAGCCCGGAGTCTGCCGCGCCAGCATTTCGATGTCCAGCGACTGGTCCACCTTGAGCGGAGCCAAGTGCACCTTGAAGATGGCCACGCGTTCCGACAGTTCCGGCAGGTCCACATGGATTTGCCGGTCGAAACGTCCGGCACGCAACAGTGCCGGGTCGAGTATTTCCACGCGGTTCGTCGCCGCCAGCACAATCACCCCCGTGTTCGTGCCGAAACCGTCCATCTCCGTGAGCAGCTGGTTCAGCGTGTTCTCGCGTTCATCGTTGCCGCCGAGCGACGGGTTCTTGCCGCGTGCCCGGCCTATGGCATCTATTTCGTCAATGAAGACGATGCACGGCGCTTTCTCCTTCGCCTGTTGGAAGAGGTCGCGCACACGGCTGGCCCCCACTCCCACGAACATTTCCACGAAGTCCGACCCCGCCATAGAGAAGAAAGGCACGTCCGCCTCGCCCGCCACCGCTTTCGCCAGCAGCGTCTTGCCCGTCCCCGGAGGCCCCACTAACAGAGCACCCTTGGGAATTTTTCCGCCCAGCTCGGTGTACTTCTGCGGATTTTTCAGGAAGTCGACGATTTCCTGCCCCTCCTGCTTCGCCCCCTCCTGTCCCGCCACATCCTTAAACGTGATGTGCGTGGAGTTCTTGCCGTTCTTGTCGAACAGCCGCGCCTTGCTCTTGCCCACGCTGAACACCCCTCCGGCACCGCCGCCTCCGCTCATGCGGCGGAACACGTAGAACCAGAGGAACACCAGGATCAGGATGGGGATGATGCTGCTCAGCAGGCTGACGAAGAAGTGGTTGCTCTCCTCGTAGCGCACCCCACCCTTGAAGTTCGTGTCCAGAAAAGACGTTACGGCATCCACGTTCGGGTACTTGGCCGAGACCGTCGGTGCCGTGCCCGTCTTGTCAGAGCCGGCCTTGAAAACTTCGCGGATATACTCCGGTTTGACCACAAAGCGCACGTCGCCGTCCGTTTTGTTCACCACCACCTCCTTGGCATATCCCTTGGCCACATAGTTTCGGAAAGCCGTGTAGTCTACCTCCTTGTCAATGCCCCCGGCACTTTCCTGGTTTCCCTGATAGAGCATAAAGGCCAGTCCCGCGATAATCAGCATATAAAGCCAGGAGAGGTTGAAGCCCGGCATTTTACCTCCGGACCTGTTTTGTCCGGGCATATTGTTTGAGTTTTGCGGCATATTAAAGTTGGATTAAATAGTAGAGTCGTAACAGTTGAAAAAAAGGAAAGCCTAAAGTATATGCAATGATGGTCGTACGGGCCGATTGGCGCGGCATACCATCGTCCTTTGTACTACTCAACTATTACGATAAAATCTGTTACTCCACATCCGGGAACTGCTTCAGTTCAGCATCATCCCACAGATTTTCCAAATCGTAATAATCTCGTGCATCGGGCAGGAACACGTGAGCAATCACCGTACCGTAATCCATGGCTACCCACTCAGCATTTTGTCGTCCGGCGATAGCCGTCGGCTTTTCCCCGATGTTTTTCCCCGTCATCTCTTCCACGGAGTCAACGATGGCATCCACCTGTTGCGGTGAACCGCCTGTGGCTATCACAAAATAGGCGCAGGGAGCCGTTACGATGTTTTGCAGGTTTACCGTTACGACGCTGCGTCCTTTCTTTTCGTGAATGCCTTCAATAATCGTATCTACCAGTTGTTGTGTATTCGTCATTTGTAATTTTGAATAAATATCCTATTAAATGGAATTGCAAAAATACTGCTTTACAAGGGAAGAACGAAAGAAAAACCAAAAGATTAGCATTTATTAGGTAAAATAAGTTTCTGCTTCAGAGGTAATGAGGAATTTGGATTTTAGGATACCATGAGCGTCCCCGCCTGGTTCTACATCTATCGCCTCCGAACAGCAAGAAAACACGCACTGCTTGCCGCATAGCCAAATAAAAAACACTAACTTCGCCACGAATTGTGAACAAAACCATTATTTATTGGCTGAACTATCTTGCCACATGGAACAACAAACAAATCAATTCAACGAACTGGGCGAAAAGCCTGTGGGCAAACTGCTCATGCAGTATGCCATACCGGCCATTGTAGCCATGGCGGCCTCATCGGTGTATAACATCATCGATGGCATCTTCATTGGTCAGGGCGTGGGTCCTGAGGCCATCATGGGACTGGCGCTGACAGGGCCGCTCATGTCGCTCACGGCGGCTTTCGGGGCCATGGTGGGCGTGGGCGCGGCCACGTTGATGAGCGTGAAATTGGGGCAGCGCGACTATAGCACAGCCAAACGCATCCTGGGCAACGTGATCCTGATGAACGTGGGGCTGGGACTCCTCCTGGGCTTCGCGCTGCTGCTTTTCATCAACCCCATCCTGCGCTTTTTCGGGGCGAGCGATGTCACGCTGCCCTATGCCCGGAATTTCATGGAGGTGATACTGGCTGGCAATGTGATAACCCACCTCTATCTCGGCCTGAACGCCATGCTGCGCTCCACCAACCGCCCCCGGCTGGCCATGTACTCCACCTTCGGCACCGTCATCCTCAACTGCATCCTCGCCCCGCTGTTCATCTTCGTACTGGGGTGGGGCATACGGGGCGCGGCACTGGCCACAGTGATGGCCCAGACGATGATGCTGTGCTGGCAGCTGAAACTGTTTTCCAACCCCGAGGACTTTATCCGGCTGGAAAGGAAACTGCTTCATCCCGACTTCAAAATCATCCGGGAGTCAATCCTGGTGGGACTTCCGCAGTTCCTCATCAACCTCTGCGCCTGCCTGGTGGCTGCCCTGATGACGCGCAGCCTGACGGACTACGGCGGCGATGTGGCGGTGGGTGCCTTCGGCATCTGCAACCGTCTGGTGCTGTTTGTGGTGATGGTGGTTATCGGCCTCAACCAGGGCATGCAGCCCATTGCGGGCTACAATTTCGGCGCGGGCCGATACGACCGCGTGGTGGGCGTTCTGCGCCACGCCGTGGTGGTGGCGGTATGCATCACCACAGCGGGCTTTCTGGTGGGCACGTTCTTCTCCACCCCCGTCGTCACGCTGTTTGCCAAGGACTCGCCGGAACTGATTGACATGGCCGCCCACACCCTGGAGTGCATCGTGATGATGTTCCCGATTGCGGGTGTGCAGATTGTGTCGACTGCTTTTTTCCAAAGCATCGGGCTGGCTGGCAAGAGTATCTTCCTGTCGCTCACGCGCCAACTGCTTTTCCTCGTGCCGGCCATCTTCATCCTGCCCCACGTATTCAGCGACCCGCTTGAGGGGCTGTGGCACGCTTCGCCCACGGCGGACGCCCTGGCCTCCGTCCTGGCCATCACGTTGCTCATCAAGCAGGTCAGGAAATTCCGCCGGAGCTGACGAAAGTGCCCTACGCCCCGGCATAACCAAACCTTCTTATCCTCCTGTCACCATGGAACCTTACGTTATCAACATTGGCCGCTCATTGGGTAGCGGTGGCCGCGCCATCGGCAAGCTGCTGGCGCAGCAACTGGGCATCGGATATTATGACCGCGAAATACTCCAGATGGCAGCCCGCGAAAGTGGGCTTTGTCCGGAAGTATTTGAACGTACGGACGAAAAGAACCGTTTCCTGCACACACTCGGCAACATCATTCCGTTTGTAGGCAGCGGCAACACGTACGTAGCAGGCGAATTGTCCAATGAGCACCTCTTCCTCATCCAGAGCGAGGCCATCCGCAAAGCGGCGGCACAAGGCTCGTGCATTTTCATCGGCCGCTGTGCCGACTACGTGTTGCGCGACCATCCGCGCTGCGTCAACATCTTCATTTCGGCCGATATGCCCGACCGCATCAGCCGCCTGTGCAGCCTCACAGGCTGCAACGAAAAGAAGGCGCGCGAAATGATTGAAAAAGGCGACCGCCAACGGGCTGCTTTCTACAACTTTTACAGTTCGGGCACCTGGGGTGCCGCCGCCACTTACCATCTCTGTATCAATTCATCCGTGCTGGGCATCGAACGCACAGCAGACTATATCCGCAGTTTCGTTTCGGAAAAATTGAGTTTGAAGGACTGATGTGCCTCGAACCGATGTTTTACTCAAAAAAAGCTGACATGAAAAAGTATCTAATCATGCTGCTATATGCCCTGCTGTGCTGCGTCACCCCGGTGCAGGCGCAGCAGCAGCAAATGCTGAAACGCAGCAAAAGCATTTTCCTCTTTCCCGAATTTGTGGAGGGAAAAGTAAAACAGTCATTTGGCCGGTTTGCCAAGGCGAAAGTAAACATCTATCTGAAAGATGCCTCGCTGATGTACATGGAGAATGACAAAATCATGCGGGCTTACACGGACAACATCTTCGGGGTGGTGTTCGGCGACTCGCTGGAATTTGTCAAGATAGACAACGCCATGGCGCGCGTAGTGGCCCGCAAGGGGTACAACTCGCTGCTCTGCGTGACCACGGTGAATATGGCGCGCTACCGCGAGGAGGAGTCGGGAGGCACGGGACTGGACTTCTTCGAGCTGGAGGACAGCGGCGTGTTCATGAACCTGAACCAGGACCGGCGCGACGAGGACATGGGTATTCCCTTGCAGGACAAATATTACTTCAGTGCCAAAGGCTTCATCTTCCCCGCCAACGAAACGGCTTTCAAAAAGGCCATCAAGAAGGAACAGCAACAGCCGTTCAAGGTGCTGATGGAAAACCGCTTCTGGAGCTGGAAGGACCCGGAGTCGCTGACGATGTTGCTGGATTTCCTGCCGGAATGATGATTTAATTTACATTGTACATTATATTGATAAACGTCGTATGCTGAAATACTGGATATTGGCGGCCCGTCCCAAGACCCTCACGGCGGCACTCATCCCCGTGGCCACCGCCTCGGCCCTGGCCTATGCCGAAGGTTGCTTCCGCTGGCAACCCGCGCTTTACTGCGTACTCTTTGCCGCCCTGATGCAAGTGGCGGCCAACTTCATCAACGACCTTTTCGACTACCTGAAAGGCAGCGACCGCACCGACCGCCTGGGTCCCGAACGAGCCTGTGCCCAAGGATGGATTAGTCCGCGCGCCATGCGCGGGGGCATTGCGGTGGTGCTCTTGGCCGCCTGCTCCGTCGGGGCGTGCCTGATACCCTACGGCGGCACCGCCCTGATAGCCCTGGGCGCGCTCTGCGTGGTGTTCGCCTTTCTCTACACCACGCTCCTGTCCTATCTGGGACTGGGCGACCTGCTGGTGTGGGTGTTCTTCGGCTTCGTGCCCGTTTGCGGCACCTACTACGTGCAGGCCGGCAGCCTGAGCCCCTCCGTATGGTGGCTGGCGGCAGCCTGCGGACTGGTGACGGACACGCTGCTGGTGCTCAACAACTACCGCGACCGCGAACAGGATGCCGTGAGCGGCAAGCGCACCCTCATCGTGGCGTTCGGCGAAAAGTTCGGCTCGCTCTTCTATCTGCTGCAAGGTGTGGCGGGCTACGTCTGTGTAGCACTGACCGCCTGCCATGGCCACATGTGGGCCGCCGTCCTGCCCCTGTTCTACCTGCTGCCCCACTACCTCACCTGGCGCAAGATGGTACAAATCCACCACGGGCGCAGCCTCAACCGCATACTCGGCTTCACCTCGCGCAACATGCTCACCTTCGCCCTGCTCATCATCGCCGCCCTGCTGGCAGAAAACATTCCGGCACCAACTTTATAGAAAGCGTATTTGAAAACCCCTAAGTCTTTAGCTTAGGAGATGAAAAATATGGGGTAGCGCAGCTACCCTTGGTTTTCAATATATTTCTTGATGGTCTCTTGACTG
>OBLI01002742.1_pt1 | contig 14520 bp, 11 predicted proteins | sample 1519701 | NCBI WGS metagenome assembly OBLI01 (sample SAMEA3663005, study PRJEB22513) | pig gut metagenome | biome: pig gut; feature: pig-associated habitat; material: faeces | place: France | collected 2012 | reverse complement strand
GGTGTCATCACCATCGAAGATGCCAAGGGCCGCGACACCGTGCTCAAGACCGTGGAAGGTATGCAGTTTGACCGTGGTTATCTGAGCGCCTACTTCGTTACCAACGCAGACAAGATGCTCTGCGAAATGGAGAACCCCTACATCCTCATCTACGAGAAGAAGATCAGCAATCTCAAGGAATTCCTCCCCATCCTTGAACCTGCCGTTCAGAGCGGACGTCCTCTGCTTGTCATTGCCGAAGACGTAGACAGCGAGGCCCTCACCACTCTTGTAGTAAACCGTCTGCGCACCCAGCTGAAGATCTGTGCTGTGAAGGCTCCCGGATTCGGCGACCGACGCAAGGCCATGCTCGAAGATATTGCAATCCTCACCGGTGGCGTGGTCATCAGCGAAGACAAGGGTCTGAAACTTGAGCAGGCTACCATCGAGATGCTCGGAAGCGCTGAAAAGGTAACTGTGGGCAAGGATCTCACCACCATCGTCAACGGTGCCGGTACCAAGGAAAACATCGACGAGCGCATCAAGCAGCTGAAGGCCGAAATCGCCGCCACCACTTCAGACTACGACAAGGAGAAGCTTCAGGAACGTCTGGGCAAACTCAGCGGAGGTGTATGCGTACTTCAGGTCGGTGCTGCAAGCGAAACCGAACAGAAGGAGAAAAAGGACCGTTGCGACGATGCCCTCTGCGCCACCCGCGCTGCCATTGAGGAAGGTGTTGTCACCGGAGGTGGCGTTGCCTACATCCGTGCACAGCAGGCCATCGAAGGTCTGGAAGGTGCAAACGCCGATGAGACTACCGGTATCCACATCATCCAGCGTGCCATCGAGGAACCACTTCGCCAAATCTGCCGCAACGCAGGTGTGGAAGGCGCTGTGGTAGTCAGCAAAGTCCGCGAAGGCAAGGGTAACTTTGGCTACAACGCCAAACTCGACACTTATGGCGACCTCCACGCCGAAGGCGTTATCGACCCTGCCAAGGTGGCCCGTGTAGCACTTGAAAATGCGGCCAGCATCGCAGGAATGTTCCTCACCACAGAATGCGTGATCTGCGAAAAGAAGGAAGAACAGCCCGAAATGCCTATGGGCGCTCCCGGTATGGGAGGCATGGGAGGCATGATGTAATCAGCCATATCGAAAGCGGTGGGCTTCAATAGTCTTGCCGCATCACAAACAAATAAACTTGAGGATGTGTCAAAACTGGCACATCCTCTTTTCATTTATAGCGTTATCATGAAATCATTTATTGACATCATAAAAAGTAAATCAACAGAAGAATTGCTTGATATTTATAACAATCAATATCTCGAATATCAAGAAAGTTTTATTGATCTCTGCAGTGAAGAATTGAGGCGAAGAGGTGTGGAAATCCCCTCAATTACTCTTGACCTTCCAAAAGAACTGATACCTTATATTCAAGAAATGATGGTATGTCAACTTTACGAAGGTGAGAGTTCCATTAATATTGCCCGTAAACTATGCCGCTTAGGTTATAAAAAAGAAGACTTTGAGGATTTGTTAGGCCAGGCAAAACACCAGGCTGCTATTTTGAAAATGGAAAACGCCATACAAAAAAACAAATGGGATATCGTGATAGGGGTTTTATGTATTCCCTTCTCTCTATTATCTTTATACATTGAAACTTTGGGAGACCACTCTTCATACGGTCCATTTACATACTTATCCTTATTCACGCTTATTGCCTGTCTTATAGGAACACCTATCAAAACAATCTTGATGATTTGGTATACCATAAAGATAAAAATAAAAAAAAGAAAAATCCACCCACTTCCAAGACAACACCAAGAAATACGCCACACCCGGCAATTCCGTGACTACAGCGATTGACGGACGGACAAAGACATCCATATATAATTTCGGAACACGGGATTTCAAGACACAAAAAAAGCGCTTATATAAAGCGCTTTTTTTGTGTCTATGTACGAGGTTGTCAATTGCCTACCGGCTACAGCACATTCACCTTTCGTGTCACTTTTTCCACGCGAAGGATATAGATGCCCTTCGGAACAGTAAGGGTGATGGTCTTTTCAGGTGAATCAATGGGATAGGAAGCCACCTTGACACCCGCAATGTTGTAGACCTCAAGCGTCTTGTCTTCGGCACCATTGACATGGACCCTGCGTCCTTCGGTTCTGATATTAATCTCATCTAAGGTGCTGTTCAACGTCTGTTCCGCTGACAATTCCGTGACAATGCTCCATGGCGAATGCATAGGCATCATGTATTTTGCAGCCTGCATGCCACCTGCCACAAAAGAGAACATTGCAGAAAGTATGATGGTACGTATATGGTTTGTCATATTGACCGAACTTTTTTATGTTTCATGTAATGCTGCAAAAGTAACGATTTCGGCGTTTCCTTCCAAATTTCACGGCGATTATTTTCCGTAGAAATGTAAAAACATGTAATGATTGACTGCAATAAAGCACCGTACAACGTGGCTAACCGACACCGGAGACATCCTGCAGGGAAGAGGAACACTCCCCGAGAAATCCTGACCCTCCCCCGACAGATCCTGACAGATTCTAATAGATATGGAAGACCATACGTGCGAAATCGTTGAAGATTCCCAATGCCATCAATGCAAGTACGAAATAGAATCCGATGGTATTGACACGCTCAATGGCACGTTCGGAGAACTTGCGGCGGGTTATGACTTCGATAAGGGTGAGGAAGATATATCCGCCATCGAGCATAGGAATAGGCAGGAAGTTCATGACGGCCAGAATGATGCTGATGAAGGCCGTAAGACTCCAGAATGCCGGCCAATACCATGCGGAGGGGAAAAGACTGCCGATGGTACCGAACGACCCTACGCTTTTGGCACCTTCGCTGGAGAAGATAAACTTAAGCTGATAGACATAACTGCACATCTTTTCCCAACCATAACTGATGCCGGCGGGTATGCAGGTAAGGGCGTTGTAAGTGATGGTCTCTGTCTGGTATTCGGCCAGGACATTGTGCTTGATGACTCCCATCTTGCCCTCATCAGTCAGACGGAGGTTGAGGGTGTCGAGGCTTTCTGTGGCATGGCGGCACACCACCACCTTGGCGTTGAGCACGTTTTCGCCCACCTTACCGTCGGCAGCAGAAATCTGGTCACTGACGATGCCCATGGCCATGTCAAGCTCGTTCCAGGTGGAAAGGTTCTTTCCGTTGAAGGCCACTATACGGTCGCCCTTGCGCAGACCGGCCTTATCAGCAGGACCACCCGGCATGATGCTGTCGAGAATCGAAGGATTGGCGGGCTCGAGGAAAAGCGGGGTCTCCTTGAGCATCTCCACAAGGTCGAGCTTTTCAGGAAGAGCGATGGAAATTTCCTTGCCTTCGCGGAGCACCTTGACACTGGCAGCCTTGGTCAGTTCGGTATAAACATCCGCACTCCAACGGTCGAAAACGGTCTTGTCCGTTCCGACAACGATGTCCCCGTCACGGAATCCAAGTTCCTTTGCCTGTGTATTAAAGATATAGCCGTGCGTCATGTTGCGGGCAGGGACATATTCCTCGCCCCAAGTGAAGAAGATGGCGGAATAGATGACAAGTGCCGTGATGAAGTTCATCAGCACACCTCCGACCATCACCAGCAGGCGCTGCCATGCCGGTTTGTTGCAGAAACGCTGTTCCGCAGGAGTATCGTCTTCTTCAAGGTCATCGGCAGACGTACTCTCATCGACCATTCCTGCAATGTTCACATACCCGCCAAGGGGGAGCCATCCCAGGTGATAGTCCGTGCCGTGAAAGGTAAACAGTTTAAGCGTACCGCTGAACTTCCGGAAACCGAGATTGATACTGGGGTCAAAGAAGATGCAGAATTTCTTGACGCGGATGCCGAAGAGTTTGGCAAAGAAGAAATGTCCGCCCTCATGCAACAGCACAAGAAGCATGAAACAGAGCAGCAACTGGGCGGCTTTTATCAGAAATATTTCCATTGGATGAGAAGATGAATACTTATTTGTGGATATACGACTCCACGAGGCGCCGCACGTCGGCATCACTCTGGAGATAGGTTTCGAGTGTAGGAGTGGTAATAAACGGTGCCTCGTCCATAGCCCGGCGTATGAGGCGTGCAATGTCGGGGAACGTGATGCGTCCCTGACGGAAAGCCAGGTTCACCACTTCGTTGGCAGCATTGACGATACAAGGCATGTTTCCTCCGCGTTCTGCTGCATCGTAGGCTATCCGGAGACAGTCGAAGCGTTCGAAATCGGGACGTTCAAAGTGGAGACATCCGACCTTGAAGAGGTCGAGCCGATCACCACTCAACGGCAAACGGTCGGGGAAAGAAAAGGCATACTGGATGGGCAGTCGCATGTCGGGAACGCCAAGCTGCGCCTTCACGCTGCCATCGCAGAATTCCACAGCACTGTGGACGATGCTTTCAGGATGGACATGCACTTCAATCTGCGACGGACTGACACCGAACAGCCACTTTGCCTCAATCATCTCAAAGCCCTTGTTCATCATCGTTGCACTGTCGATGGTGATTTTCGCCCCCATTTCCCAATTGGGATGCTTCAAGGCCTGTGCCGCCGTGACGAGCTGCATCTCATCGGCCGAAAAATGGCGGAAAGGTCCGCCACTGGCAGTAAGGATGATGCGCGTAATACGGTCGAGACGTTCTCCACCGAGACTCTGGAAAATGGCGGAATGTTCACTGTCAACAGGAAGTATAGGCGTATGATACTGTTGTGCAAGTGCCGTGATGAGCTCGCCCGCCACCACCAGGGTCTCCTTGTTGGCAAGGGCAATGGTCTTCTTGGCCTCAATGGCTGCGATGGTTGGCCGCAGTCCGGAAAAACCGACCATGGCAGTCAGCACCACGTCGATGTCCGACATCTGCACCACATCGCAAAGGGCATCGGCACCACCGAATACCTTGAGGGGAAGGTCGGCAAGGGCTTCACGGACGGCAGGGAGATGCTGCTCATTGGCAATCACCACCACCTCGGGTTTGAATTCGCGAGCCTGCGCAATGAGTTTTTCCACACTGTTGTGTGCCGTCAGGGCATAAGCCTCATATTGGTCGGGGTGTTCGCGTATGATGTCAAGCGCCTGGGTACCGATGGAACCGGTAGACCCCAGAATCGCGATTTTCTTCATATTTTTGTCTTTTGTGGGTAATTCCGGCTGTGTTCCTGAAGGAATCTGCCGGAGGGGGAAAGCAGGACACAAGCGGCATTGCCGCGAAGAGACGGCCGAAACGACAAAGCAAAGCAACCCCGGCTCAGTCGTTCAGCGATATCAGTTCGAGGGGAATATCAACAAGCAGGGAACGCTCCTGCATGTCGGCATCAAGCAGAAAGTCATGGTGGAAAGGGATGAGACGTTCGGTTCCCTCGTCATCGGTAACGGTAAGGAGGGTATTGAGGCTCGAATCATCAACCATGGTGATTTCACCGAGGTCGTAGGTAGCAAGTTCTTCGTCCGTACTCTCGTCGTGGTCGATGGCAAAAACTCTGAATCCGGTAAAGGCTTTCAAGGAATGCAGGTCCTCTATGTCGGTCCCGGCATCATCAAGATGTTTTTTTGGATAAAAGACACCGAGCCCTACCAAACGCCGTGCCGCCTCTTCGGACAGGATGTCCTCGAAGGTGAAGAGTGCCGAAGAAGCCCCCTTATAACGGTAGGCCGTAAAGAAGAAGGGTACAAGAATGCCATCGATGAGCAACACAAGATACTCGGAATTGCCACGGTCAAAGGCATCGTCGGTAAAAGCGATTTCCACCTCGCCTTTGACCCCGTGTGTACGTGTGATTTGTCCGATGCGGAAAACTTCCTCGTCTTTAATCATAAAATGGATGTGCTTTCAAGAAAAAAACATCATGTTTCCGGTTATCCCTCCACGCGCGTGATGTGTGCCCCCAAGGCATTGAGACGGGCTTCGATGCACTCGTATCCGCGGTCAATCTGGGTGACATTGTCGATGCGGCTGGTACCCTCGGCCGACATGGCTGCTATAAGCATGGCAATGCCGGCACGGATGTCCGGACTCACCATACGGCGGGCACGGAGAGGAATCTCCCGATTGTGGCCCACCACAACAGCACGATGAGGATCGCAGAGAATAATCTGTGCTCCCATCTCTATGAGTTTGTCGACAAAGAAAAGCCTGCTCTCGAACATCTTCTGATGGATAAGGACACTGCCTTTGGCCTGAGTGGCCACCACAAGAAGAATACTCAGCAGGTCGGGGGTGAGTCCGGGCCATGGAGCATCGCTGAGGGTCATGAACGATCCGTCGATGAAGGTGTCAATTTCGTAGTGCTGCTGTCCGGGGATGTAGAGGTCGTCGCCCCGCTCCTCAATGCGCACACCCAGACGGCGGAAGGCGTCGGGGATAATGCCCAGGTCGGGTACGCTGACATTGCGGATGGTCAGACCGTCGCCGCACATGGCCCCCATACCGATGAACGACCCCACCTCGATCATGTCAGGGAGCAGGCGATGCCGTGCGCCATGAAGCGAGCGCGTACCGATGATGGTCAGCCTATTGGAGGCAATGCCTGAAATCTGTGCCCCCATGGCATTGAGCAAATGACAGAGCTGCTGGATGTAGGGTTCGCAGGCCGCATTGTAGATGGTGGTGGAACCCTCGGCCAATACGGCGGCCATGATGATGTTGGCCGTTCCCGTCACCGAAGCTTCGTCAAGAAGCATATACCCGCCTTTCAAACCGTTTTCGGCGCGGAGTTCGAAGATGTCGGATTCTGCATCGAAATGGAACGTTGCCCCGAGACGCTGGAGTCCGAAGAAATGGGTGTCCATGCGCCTCCTTCCGATTTTGTCCCCTCCGGGCTTGCTGAGTACCGCCCTGCCGAAACGGGCTACGAGAGGTCCGATGGTGAGGACACTGCCACGGAGTGTGGAACAGCGTTGAAGGTATTCTTCGCTGCGGAGGTATTCGAGGTTGATGTTGTCAGCCTGGAAGGTGATTTTTCCCTTACCATGACGTGTCACCTTCACCCCAATGTCCTGCAACAGGCATATGAGGTTGTTCACATCCACGATGTCGGGCACATTTTCCAGACTCACGGCATCTGAAGTAAGAAGTGTGGCGCAAATCACCTGCAGGGCTTCGTTCTTGGCACCCTGCGGCGTGATTTCCCCCTTCAGGCGATGTCCGCCTTCAATGATGAATGATGGCACAGTCGTGTTGTTGCTTTGAATGGTGGAAGTTCCCCGTTTTTACATACGGTTGATTTCGCAGGGATAGGTAATGTCGAGCTTGTAATCGGCAATGTATGCCAGATGGTTCCACAGTTTCTGCTTCCCCTCGCCGTTTCGCAGGCTCTGCTGGGTGAGGACAGCCATAATCTCGACAATGCGTCCGGCATATTCCTGCCGCTCGGCAGGATTCTCGACAGTGAGGCATTCCTCAACCATCTGCTGTACATTGCGCCCGTAAGAGGGCATCTTCAGATGTGGACGGTTGGTGTTGTAATCCATGATGAGTTGGCGTAGGATATTTCGTTTGATAATTTTCAGTCAGGACAGGCGATGTGAATCATGAGTATCCTTCTCTGTTCAGAGCAGGCTTTTCGACACCGTGGCCTGAAATTCCTTGAGGTAGAAAGGTTCGAAGTATGCAGTATCTACAAACTGGCGGCGTGCATGCGCCATTTCTGCCAACGGGGCCATGTGTTTTGCCAGTGGTACAATGTCGTCAAGGAAACGGGCATTGGGATGAGTGATGACGCGTTTGCATTTTTCCGCACCATTGCCGAAGAAGTATACAGGACCTTTTTCCAGAAATTCGAGATAGCTGTCTTCGGTGATGATTTCAGGCTGCACCCCACGGTAGTTGGCAGAAACCGCCTTGTCGCCACGCTGTGGACGTAGGGCACGGTCGTAGACGCAGGCATAGACCTCCATGCGCCGTGCATCGAGCATCGGACAGAGCAGGGCGTTTTCCTCAATCTCCTCGTGATAGAGCAGCACCGGAGTGGCCAAGAGCTTGAGGGTGGGCACCTCGATAAGCGGGATGTTCCGACCGTAGGCTATACCTTTGGCTGTGGAGACGCCGATGCGCAGACCTGTATAACTGCCAGGACCGCTGGAAACCGCAACGGCATCGAGAGGTATGGCATGGTTTTCAGCAAAGCGGACGGCTTCGTCCACAAAAGGGGCCAGCTTTACGGCATGGTTGTGGCCGTCGTGGTTCTCCTGTTCGTAAATGACCTGAGCGTCTTCCGACACTGCGACGGAGCAGATGTCGGTGCTGGTTTCGATATGCAGTATGCAGGACATATGATGGGCTGGAAATTTTTCCGGAAGGAATGGGGAAAAACGATTTGAAGGGAAAACATCGGTGACTTGTACGCACGCACCAGACTCTTTTATACTGGATATCATACCTGCACACGCCACGCGTCTTTTAAGATTGCGAAATTACCTTTTTTGCAGCATTTTTCCAAAGCAAACGCTCAAAATTCAGTATTCTGCCTGCCCCAGCCGGCTCTTTTGATGTGGCAACGCATCAAATGCCGCACGTTTACAGTCACGTAGCGGCTTCTGCATCTGCTTTGGCCGTAATTGAAAGTCAGAAACGGCTTCGGGTGCAAACCGGCTGGCATCCGCTTTCTCCGTATGGACAGAACGACAAAAGAGTGTCAGACACACCTTATGACTTATGCAATTTATGACTTATGCAATACAACAATGCATAAACCCCGTACTTTCCGACTGAAGGAAATACGGGGCTTATGAATGTCTGTCGCTATGGAGGTCTGCAGAGCCCGCGGAACGGCGGGAATTATCAGGAGGCAACCTGTGAAAGTCCGGACAATGCATGCAGCCTCGAACAGGACGCCAAGAGGGAGACGGGAATGGCTCAGTCAAGTTCCACAACCGTAATGCCGGCACCACCGAACTGCACATGTTCGTCGTGGTAACTGCTGACACCGCTGACGGTGTTGAGATATTGTCGGATAAGGGTACGCAAGGCTCCGGTGCCGGTGCCGTGAAGGATACGTACCCGGCTCTGTGCCAATAGGATAGCATCGTCGATGAAATACTTCACTGCCGTCAGGGCTTCCTCGCCACGCATGCCGCGGAGGTCGATGTCGGGGCGGAAATGGAGCTTCTTCTCATACATCTGGTCGCGGGTGTCCTTGCTCACGAACGAAACGGCCTGCGGGGCCGACTTCTTGACTTCGGGACGGGTTGTCACCTCAAGACGCGACAGGGGGACCATGGTATTCATCACGCCGAAGAGCACACGTGCCACCTTCTGCTGCACCATCTCCACACGTCCCACAGTGTTCTGCCCCTTTATCCTCACCCAAGCCCCTACGGTGATGGGCTGTTTGGCGAGATCCTCGCGTGCCGCAGCCTGGGCCTGCAGGGCAGAGAGGGTGTTGCTCAGGCTGTTCTGCGTGAACATCTGCAACGCCGGTCCTCCACGTTTCCCCTCGCGTTTGCGCTCCTGCCGACGCTTTATCTTTTCCATCTTACGGGTGATGGCGTCGTCGGTCTTGGCTTTATCGGCAGCCTGCACGCTTTCCTTGAATTCCTGCAGTTCCCTACGGGCCTCGTTGGTACGCTCACGTTCGGCCTGGCTTTCGCGGATGGTGCGGATAGTGTTTTCGATGAGGGCATTCGACTCCTGAATGAGCCGCTGGGCCTCCTCACGGGCACCGGAGAGCACCTCCCGCTTCTCCTTTGAGATGGTGGAGAGTTCCTCTTCGTATTCCGCAATGGTCTGTTCCAACTGTTTCTCACGCTGACGGATTTTCTGACGCTTGTTTTCCCAATATACCTTGTCTCGGACAATGTCCTGCAGATACTTGTCGCTCATGACATAATCCTTGCCTACAAGTTCTGAAGCATAGGCGATGACATCCTCGGGAAGTCCGATGTTGCGGGCGATTTCCACGGCGAACGAACTTCCGGGGTTGCCGATTTGCAGCACGAAGAGCGGCTGCATCTTTGCCCGGTCATAGAGCATTGCACCGTTCACCACCTGTTCGCAGCCGTCGGCATAGTGCTTGAGGTTCTGGTAGTGGGTGGTGATGACGCCGTATGCCCCGCGTTCCACGAACTTGTGGAGCATGGCTTCGGCCAGCGCACCACCAATCTGCGGTTCCGTGCCGCCACCAAACTCATCGATGAGGAGCAGCGTGTGCGACGAACTGTGTTTCATCATCATCTTCATGTTCAGCAGATGCGAGGAGTAGGTAGAGAGGTCGTCCTCGATACTCTGTTCATCGCCGATATCTATCATCACATCACTGAAGATTCCCGCCGTGGAATTTTCGCGTACGGGGATGGGCATACCGCACTGGAGCATATACTGAAGGAGTCCGATGGTCTTCAGACAGACGGACTTTCCTCCGGCGTTCGGACCGGAGATGATGAGTATCCGTGCCCTTCCGCGCAAATTGATGTCGAGGGGCATCATGCGTTTTCCGTGTCGTTCCAGGCTCTGTTGCAACAGGGGATGACGCGCTTCCACCCAATCGAGATGTGGGGCGTCCGTCAGATTCGGTACGACGGACTCGAAGTTTTCGGAAAATGTGGAAAGGGCGCGAAGATAATCGATGTGTGCAAGGAACTGCAGGGAGGACATCATCGCCGGAACATGCGGGCGGATGACGGAAGAAAGCTCCTGAAGGATGCGGATGACTTCCCGTTTCTCGGCAGCCTTCATCTCGCGGATGCGGTTGTTGGCATCCACCACTTCTGCAGGTTCTATGAAGACGGTCTTTCCTGTCGCGCTCTCGTCGTGGATGATACCCTTAATCTTTCGCTTCAGCGCCGGTGCCACGGGTATCACCAGTCTTCCGTCGCGCATGGTGGGACTGACATCGCGGTCGATATAACCTTCCTGCTGTGCTGTGCTGATGATGGAGCGCAGGGAATGGCTGATGCCGCGCGTGGTCACCTCGATGCCGTGACGGATGGAGAGCAGTTCGGGCGAGGCGGTATCCTTGATCTTACCGTATTTGTTCAGCACAGCGTCAATGCGTCGTATGATGTCCGGGAAGCATTCCACCCCTTCGGTCATGCGGAAGAGGGCGGGATAGGTGGGGGTGTCGTCAGAAGAATCGGGGGCGGAATGCGCCGCTTCATCGCCGGCATTGTCTGCTGCGGCGCGCTTTCGCAGGAATTCCACCAGGCTGAGCACCGTCTGCAAGGAGCGTTTGAGGTCGAAAAGGTCGAGCTCCTCCATGTATGTCCTCTCGGGACGGATGCGCATAAGCGGCTGCCGCACATCGTAGAAGTTCTCTTCGTAGACATCTTCTTCTGTCTGCATGAAGCGCATGAAATCATTTGCCTGCGCCAACGCTTCGGTGACAGCTTCGAAGTCGTCGGAAAACTGTACATGGTTGTCCACCCATTCCGTGCCCAGTGTCGACATACAACGCCCCTTCAACAGGGTACGGATGTCGGAGAACCCTAATTTGCGTTCTATATTTTCTGGGTATGTCATTGTGTGTTGTCTTTTGTTTTGGCGGCAAATTTACGAAAAATCGTGCAATTTCATCTCCCCTTCCGCGCAAAAAGCGCAACGTTCAGCAGTGAAAGGAAACAGTTTGCTACGGGTCCGTTTCTCGTGCAGGGTTATCCTCTTGCTCCCGGCTTCGCTGCTACCCCTTACATCTGTCACAAGAAAGCCGTGTTTTCTTCATGTCTTTCCGTTGTTGCATGTCTGCATTTCAACGTAAGTTTGCACTTGCTCTCAAGGGTATGTCGGACATATCCTGCCACATATGCTCCGAAGACACCCGCAGACACTCTGGAACACAGTTCCGAAACGAAGGTAGCATTACCAATGGCCAAAAATATCTGCAAAACGATTTTTTCAGCGTTTATCTTGTGGTATTTTATTGCAGGCGAAATGATTTGTGTATATTTGCACACATCAAAAGAGTCAAGCAGCCTGCTTGCATCCACAGAATACCCGATTCCTATGGATTACACCTATAATTCATTCACCCTAAAACGAAACAATATGTATAAGAAAAGTGTTATAAAGTTCGTTGCCTGTTTGGTGGATTGTGATTGTGTGATACCATTTCAAGGCGTGTCAGGGTGTTGAGTCTTTCAGGTAAGAGCTATGTTGTTTAATTCCGTTCATTTCCTTCTATTCTTTCCGGTGGTTTGCGCCCTATCTTTCTGCTGGCGCAGTGTGAGGAGCCGCAATCTTTTTCTGTTGTTGGCCAGTTATTACTTTTATATGAATTGGCAACCCGTGTATGCCTTGTTGCTGCTCACCAGTACGCTCATCACGTATTTTGCTGCACTGTTCATGGCGAAATCTGAGTTGCACTCCGTTCGGCGGCGACTTTGGCTTGCGTTGAGTATTGTGCTCAACCTCTCCATCTTGTTTCTGTTTAAGTATTATCAGTTTGTAGCCGACAACGTGACGGCGCTTTTCTGCCATTGGGGAGTCCATCTTGGTTTGCCCGAGTTCCCTTGGCTGTTGCCCGTAGGCATTTCTTTTTATACCTTTCAGGCTTTGGGCTATGCCATCGATGTTTATCGCGGCAACATTTCGGCCGAGCGTAATCCGATTACTTATGCGCTTTTTATCTCTTTTTTCCCGCAGCTGGTGGCAGGCCCTATTGAACGTTCGTCTCATCTCTTACCGCAATTCAAGAAGTGGCATCCTTTCAGTTACGACGATGCCATGACGGGATTGAAATGGATGTTGTGGGGATATTTCCTCAAACTGGCGCTGGCCGACCGTTGCGGCATCTATGTAGATGCTATCTATAACAATTTGGCATATCATAATGGTACGTCTTATCTGATTGCCTCACTGTTGTTCCCTTTCCAAATCTACGGCGATTTTGCCGGTTATTCCCTCACGGCTATCGGTGCGGCCCGAGTGATGGGTTTTCGGCTGATGGAAAATTTCCGTCGCCCCTATTTTGCCGCTACCGTGAGCGAGTTTTGGCGTCGTTGGCACATATCGCTCTCTACTTGGTTTAAGGATTATGTCTATATTCCCCTTGGCGGAAACCGCGTGTCGCGCCCGAGGGGTTATTTCAACGTAATGATGACGATGACGATTAGTGGAATATGGCATGGTGCCAACTGGTCGTTCATTGTCTGGGGCATTTTACACGGTTTGATGCAGTGCATTGAAAAGATGTTGGGTCTGGGACGTGCTTCCTTTCGGGGGATACGTCGTTGGGTGCATGTTTTTATCAGTTTCCTCTGGGTGAGTGCAGCCTGGGTGTTCTTTCGGGCCGATAGCTTGAGCGATGCCGTTACTGTATTTACCGGTATCTGTCTTCGTCCGGGTGTACCAAAACTCAATCTGGCTGACTGGATGGCTGCGGGAGTCGCTCTCTTGATACTTTTTGCCAAGGAATGGCGTGATGAGCGGGGGAAATCCGTCCAACGAACCCGTTTGAGCGAACATGTGCGTTTGGCCCTGATGTGCGCTTATCTGCTATTGTTGGGTGTTTTGAATGGTGACCAGTTCATTTACTTTCAATTCTAGGGATGCTCTATAAATTAGCTTGAGACAGTTTTCGAGCTATCGCGCAGTAGATTTCTATCCTGCGAACACGCGCATAGCGGGCTATGTAAGTGTTTAAAGGAGAGAAAGATACAAGTGAGAGCTTGAAAAGTGGCCAAGCATAAGAACACTTCCTAATTGAATAATAAACTAATTTATAGAACAACCCTCTAGTATTGCCGTGCTATGAAGAAAGACGTGTTTCGGTTTCTTGTCAGCCTCCTTTCAGTGGGGGCCATGCTTTTCATTCTTGACCGTGTTGGCGCTCGTGCCATGTGGTGGGTCAATCAGCATACTCACGATGTTTCAGGACCGAAAATCAGGATGATGACCGATTCAGTCGATGCAGACTTCGTCATGATGGGTACCTCGCGCTGTAATAGTCATTATGTGCCGGCCATACTCGCTGATTCGCTCCGTCTCACCGTATATAACGGTGGAGTTGACGCTTCGGGTTGCATTTTTGCCCACTACTTCCTTCTTCAACAACTCCTGCGCCATCATTCACCAAAAATGGTGGGGCTCGATGTCCTGCCCAACGATTATATGGTCAATCCTTCCAGCTTCAACACCATGGGCTTCTTTGCGCCCTACATCGGTCGCAGCAAAGAAGCCGATGAAGTGTTTCACGAAGCCGGTACTTATTGGTACTATCAGATTTCGCATCTCTATCGCTACAATTCTAAGGCCGTGTCGAACCTTGCCGGACTGCTCGTCAATCGTCAGAATCATGTCGACCGAGGCTATTTGCCGGGACCTCCGCCTCCCATTTTCCCTGATCGGCTCCGGACTGATGGGCCTGATGTGCTCGAAGTGGATTCATTGAAGATCAATTATCTTGAAAAGTTCATTACCCAATGTCAGCAGCGCGGCATTTTGGTCTTCTTTGTTGTCTCGCCGAGTTACACGAAGGTGTCTCCCGGACTTTATGACCCGCTCAAGGACGTGGCACACCGTCATGGCATTCCCTTCTTCGACTACCATACGGCAAGGCTCTTTCACGACCATCCGGATTATTTCCGTGACCATAA
>OBLI01002740.1_pt1 | contig 14525 bp, 11 predicted proteins | sample 1519701 | NCBI WGS metagenome assembly OBLI01 (sample SAMEA3663005, study PRJEB22513) | pig gut metagenome | biome: pig gut; feature: pig-associated habitat; material: faeces | place: France | collected 2012 | reverse complement strand
TTCATATTTAGCATTATTAAAGTTATAAGTAGCTAAATCTTTATTAACTAAAATGTCAGAATTATTAATAACATATTCTTTTAATAACTCGTTTCCATATTTCGGTTCATTGAATGTTTTAAATGATACTTCATGACTTTTAGAGTCGGAGTCAATCTTATAAGTATATAAACTATATTTTGTATCAGGTTGTAAATTTTCTATAAGAACTTCCTTGCTATTAGACTGTCCTATAGAAGTATTAGAAACTATTTCATATGACATACTATCTCCAGTATTTTCATCAACATATTCGCCTTCTTTTAATCTAGTAAGCATAATATGATCGTGTTTAATATTATTGGGTAGCACTTTAACACTGGATTCTCCTACCTCAACTATAATAGGATAATCATCGTTTGTATTATCAAGGTTATCATTACCGAGTCTTAAATAATACACATCATCCACAAAATTATCGTTTACATCTTTTATTCCTATATGATATTCTCCTTTAGGAACGCTGACTGTCCATATATTATTAACTTTTTTAACTGCTTCATAAGCATCATCTTTAGATGCGGTAAAAGCATATACATTTGTAATATTATTATGATCTACAGTTGAAGGCTGCTTAAATTCTATATCTAATATGTAATCATCAGTTTCGACTATAGGTTTATTTGTATAAACAGTTGGTATATATCTATACTTAGCAGAAGTCATTTCTTCGCTATTAACTATAACGTCTCTATATTTAACTGGCCACTTTTTATTGTAACTTTGTATCCCGCTCCAAGACCATGATCTCTCAGTAGTGGAAGATTCAGATATTTTAAATGGACTAACTTTTGTATTACAACTATGCTGATACTGTCCAGCTGATTTTAACGGTTGTATTCCGGTAGCTACATACTGTAATGTATTTTCAGTATATAAATCATTAATTGACATTACACCGCCATCATCTATAAATTTAACTCCGTATATAACCATACAAGATCTATATCCGTATTCATTAACCATGGACAAAGTTAAATTAAGTGCTGGTAATTCATCAGACCATATATCTGTATTAGAAACGTGATCTTCTAATTCCTCTAAAAATGGTATCATCCAATGTTGGTGAAACATAGCAAATACCATAGTTCCTGCTATTGTTCTTTGTCCTTGTACATAATCTTTAGCATTTATATTACCTATACTACGTACAGGAGCTCTATCTTGGTGAGTAGAATAGCTTATAGTTTGTAATGAACCTAATGTATGCATCTTCATAGTATCCCCATCATTAATAGGAGCCATTTGTGCACTAACTACAACATCACAACCAGAAAAGCTATTGTAATTATCGTTGGTAATTAGTTTAGTAATAATATCACCTCATTTTCTGTAAACTAAAAGAGGACTAGTATTAGTCCTCTTATATTTATTACATATCTATTTCGTTCTTACCAAGAAGTCCATATTCTATTTTCAGTATCTCCTGCAACTGGAGTCATAGAGTCAACTGCTCTTGCTACGAAAGTATAAGCTCTTTCAGAAGTTGGAGAATCTATAGAGAATCCAACACCTTCATTCATAATTTCAACACCGTATATAACAGTAACAGCTCTTTGTCCATATTCATTTGCACAAGATATAGTTATATCAAATGGTAAAAGTTCATCTGCATATATAGCTTTTGCTTGGTCATTTACTAAAGCATTAGTATATTCATCAGGTTGTCCTGCACTATCTAATGCTGCATTAGTCATATAGTCATCCCATTTGTCTACTGATAAGAATCTAGTATCGAATTCGTTTAACATTGTAACAACATCATTAGCTTTATATTTTGTTATATTGCTATCTAAAGCACTTAATAAAGCATCTCTATTGAATACGATGAATACAAGATTACCAGCTATTCCTCTTTTACCTCTTGAGAAAGATCTTGGTTCAGCAGATCCTAGAGTGTAAACAGCAACTTTTTCTCTTGTAATGCTGTAAGTTATAGCTTGACATTCACCGATAACCACGTCATTAAAAGAACATACAATATCTGATCCACCAAATGTACTATATGTTTTAGTATACTTACTTGTATCAGCCATTTAGACTCCTCCTTAATATATTGTATACTAAGGAGATATTAAATATCCCCTTAGCTTATTTCTAATTCATTGAATACTTGTTTAATTTCGTATGCTGGAGTAATAGCATATTTAATTCTTACTATTCCTAAATAGTTATCGTCTGTTTCTGAAGATATGCTATAAGAGTAATTAGTGATAAGTACTCCAGTAACTTTATTTAATACTGATTTAATAGCAGTTTCTAGAGAGTTCATAGTTTCATCAGATCTAGTCTTACCTATGAATGGTTGTATAGCTTCTCTTAATAGTTTAGCTATAGCATTCATTATCTTAATAGTAGATAATCTTCTATATGGAGAATCGATTTCATCTTGAGTTATACCGTCGATAACTTTAACAACATCTCCAATTTTTCTGAAACATACTATACCAGCAGTATTTAATTTAGTTAATTGATAATTTGATAAGTTCAACATTAAAGAATCAGTACCAATATCTATTGTTTGGTTAGTAGAAGATGTATCAGCATCTAATGTAGATAACATACCTGCATATCCTGATGCTCCTGAAGATACATAAGCATATCCATTTCCAGTATATACTGGGTATTGAGCAAATACTACAGATACACATCTACCTATAGAATAAGGTCTGTTATTAGAAGTGTATACGTTATTACCATTAGGTTTTTTAGCGTACATATCTAAGTTTAATGCGCATATTTCATTTACTCTTTCAGTTATAGTAGATAAAGTTATACCTGTTAATTTATCGCATCCTATAATACCGTGAGTAGGATAAGATTGTAATGAAGTATAGAAACAATGTTGTGCTAAGTGTCTAGCAAAGTTATCAGTAGTAGTATAAGGAATATATAAAGAAGTATCATAGATATAACCTTCTATTTTATTTTCTCCTTCTCCTGATACTGGAACCATGTCTTCTGCAGCAACTTGTCCTACTACTTCAAATGAGAATCTAGTTTTTAAGAATCTAGATTCTGCTATAGTGTCAACAAACTCTTCAACACTTGCAAATTCTAATTCTGTAGATGCTATTCTAACAATAGTAACGTTTGCATTTGCTCCTATTATTGGCATATCTTGTTCAGCACATATAGCAGTAAAGTCTTCTTCTTCGAATATTTTATCTGCTATATCTTTTAATGCACAGAATGGAGTAAATAAGCCAGCATCTTTTCTTTTATATACTAAAGCTTCTTCACCAGATAAAACATTATATAAATCTTTATCTTGTTCACCTTCTGCTACTTGAGTTATAAGTTCATATGCTTCACCTTTTAGCTCATAACCTTTTCTTGCTCCAGCATCATCCATACCAGCTAATATATTTACGTTACCTATTAATGAAGGTTTTACTTCAACGAATTTTTTATCAACAATTTGATATATTTTTTTATCTTCAGTACAGAAAGCTAGCATTCCTTCGTCAAGTTCTTTGAATTTTGCATCAGCAGGTGCAGTTTTTAATTCAGGTAATAATTTAAATCTCTTATCGTTTAATCTTCCTACGATTTTTTCCATATCCATGTCTGCACGGTCAGCTTCTACTATTTCAAATTTATATTTAACTCTATCTCTAACTATATCGTCTACATCTATTTTAGGTGTAACAACTATAAAGCTTTCATCGCTTTCATTTTTTAAAGCAACAGTTAAAGCTTTAGTTTTTCTAAATTCTTGTTTCTTAGGTAATTTACCTGTTACGTCTGTTTCACAAGTAGCAGCAGCTAAAACAGTATAATCTGTATTATGCATTCTTAAAGTAGAATATATACCGTCATCAACAGAAATTACTCTATGATCATCTCCATCTGGAGCTGGTATAACTTTGTATTTAGGATTGTGTGATTTATCTTCGCCTACTTGTTTTAATTTAGCAGTTCTTAAAAATCCTGAACCTAATTTTTTGTATAACTCAAATCCATCAAGGTCAACTTCTTCATAGTCAACATCATTCATTACAGCTATTTTATCTATTTCTCCAACTGTTTCTAAGAATTTGTAAGAATCTATGCTTCCTACATTCTTTAATAGTTTTCTTAATTCAGTGAAAGTTTCAGCAGTAATTGGATATGGTTTTCTAGGATCAGTATTAGCTACAACTTTTTTCCATACTGTAGCGTCACTTAAAGGATATAATTTTTGTTCTTCAGCTCTAATTACGCTAACATTAGTTACTATTTTATCTATACCAGGACCTGCTTCATCTCTACATATAGTGTATATACCAGGGAATAAGGCACCAACAGGTATAGCTTGAACGTCTAAGTCAGAGTTAGTTCTACTAGCACCATTTTCATCAACAAAGTAGAATTTAAGAACATTGTTACCTGCTTTATTATTAACAACATCTAATACGTCACATAATCTAGAATCTTTAGTAAATCCTTCAGAATCTAAATTTATTTCTGTAACAAGTATAGTGTCCATATTGTCTACAACACCGCTAGATTTTTCAGCTATTGTTGTTCTATCAGCAGGTTTATATATTCTGATTACTCCTTCTGTAGTACCAAATGCTTCTTCTGAACCTTGAGTTGCAGTATAAGTCATGAAGCATTGTTTGTTACCATTGTAAGGATAAAAACCAGCTACTCTTAATTTTAGGTTAGATTCTATAGCAAAGTCGAAATCTTTATACATTTCTTTTCCGCCAATTCTAACTGCATATATAGTTCTACATCCTCTATCAAATGCATCTTGAATTTCAGGAACAAGTGTAGCTTCTCTCTTAGTTGCAGAATCAAAAGAGTCTCCAAAATAATATATAGCTTGTTCTGGACTTCCTATTGGCACAGGTTCTCCAACTGGTCCATTAAAAGCAGTCCCTATTATTGTAACAGATTCTGTAGTACCAAAATCAGATCCAGCACCACTATTAACTGTTTTTGGTAGTATCTCGGTAATGACACCAGGAAGTGTCAATTCGCTATCAAATACACCCATTACATTTCCTCCTTTTATTTTTTATTGCCTCGATCATGTACGATCTTACCAAGTACATTAATTAGATTAATGCCTTCATTAGTTATTACTGTATTTCTTTCTGTTTTTACTGTATAATGTAAAACAAACACAATCATGACCTCTCTGAAATCTATATGAGGATCTATACCTGTTTGATCTTCAAACCAATAATCTACAATACCAGCGCCTCTTATATGTTTATAATAAGACGTCATAATTTCTTCAAATCTATCCATCATATCATGAGCAATGTCATAATTAACGGACATAAATCTAAACTCAACGGTACTCGTAAAGTATTCTGTATATCTTTTAACGTGATGTTGTTCATCTTCATCAAGCAGCGTTGTTGTATTTCGTACTTTATATCCTAAACCATCAGTATGTTCTCTTTTAACTACTCTATAGGCTATTGTATTTTTGTCCATTCTGAAATCAGAGTCATCATGATATAATAAAGCCTGTTCATAAGGCATATATTGTATATCTAAATCTTCCATAGCAGACTCACAGATAAAGCCTACCATTTCAAAGAAATCGCGTAATTGTGCGTTTCCATTAGCAAATTGAGCATCGTTAGCTGAGCCATCTGGAGTTAGGCCTTTGTTCTCATCAAGTTCAAAGGTCATATCCATCATTATTTCTTCATTTTTCATATCGCCTGTAGGAAAGTGTTTATGTAGCAGTTTTTCAAAATCGTCCATGTTTACACCTCCATAACAACGTTTATATATTCCATGAAACCATATGGCATTATAAGTAGCTCTATATAAATATAACCGGCAGCATCGGCAGTTTTAACAAAGCCTATATTTTTTATTTCATAATTTTTGAAATACTGCCCCTTCATGTTTTCTAAAATAGATTTAGCAGTATTTTGTATTTGCAACTTGATATATGCATTATATAAACGTCCTCTGTATTTATCAAAATCTAGCATACGAAAGATTGATTTAATCATTGTATCTATAAGAGCGTTTTTATAAACGTCTTCATACAATCTCATATTTACTAGATTATCTATTGATGATTTATTTGTTAAATGATTGAATTTATGGTAAGCACAAGAAGTGTTCTTTACATCAGTTTTGTATATATCGTAATAAGTTTTATAATCAACATCTTGAGGATAAGATGTATAGTCTTCTATAGATAATTGGGAAGCTAATATAGCATTAGCATATTTAACATCTTGTAAATTGTTCATGACAAATATTATGTCACTACCATTCTTACTGTAAAGAGCATAATTATCATTGTCTTTAGCAGTATGGGTAAAATACTCTCTTAGTATTTTATTATTATGATCTAGAAATTTATCTATACTTTCAAAATCACTAGCATGATCACTAGTCATAATAATAGTTGTATAACATTGATATTCCTCTATTAAATACATAAAATAATCTATATAATATTCATACTTGTTAGTATAGTTATTAAAAAATGTATCATCTAATTTTAATCCCATTGGAACAACATAAGAAAAGTTATAATGTAAAACAGAATCCATTGTATCTAAATAGTCTGAATATGTTCTACAATTAACAGTAAAGATATTACATTCTTGAGTTATAGATAAACATTGACTATAAGCTTGACACAATTCACTATTAGGTCCATATAGCATAGCAGCATTATGTACGCCGTTTGGATTGATTATATTGCATCTTTCTTCATGAGTATCTGCTTTTCCTAATAGTAAAATATTATTCTTAGTGCTATCAAATTTATCAATAGCAGAATAATTATTTTTTCTTTTTTCGTAATTTATGTTCATGTAACATTTCCTTAAAGTTGCGTATTATATGACTAACGTTTCCTTTAGCGTATGGACATACTAAACGAGTAAAAGCAAATTCTCCCTTTTCTCCTTTATGGAACTGACGCGCTAAAACGTGGAATACGTCTTCATCATCTATAACCAAGTCATCTTTATTTATTCTATGCATTCCCTTTATATATACTATTTTGTGAGTAGCATTTACTAAAGTATTTGCTTCAGTTTCTCTTTCGTTTTTCTCCCTTATTGTTCCAAATACTTTAACTATTTTTATTTTATGTCCAGTACCCAAACAAAGCTTACATTGTGGATCTGGTGCATGAGTAGTATGATTAACACATCTGCATTCAGTACCAGGTACACATTTTACTACATAAAACCAATATCCATATCTATCTATTAAGCGACTAACAGTTCTTGCATTAACTTTAGATAACATTAGTAACCTCTATTCCATCCATTACCTCCGCCTTTCTTATCGATATAAGTATCATGATAAGGTCTACTAAAAGGCATAGGTATAGAATATGCATGTTTACCACGTAATGCCCATTCTGGGTCTGCAGTAATAGTAACAATGTAATTCAAGTATTCTTCAGCTTCTAGATTCAAGTCATCTATTAAATCCTTAATAGCTTCTAAATCTAGCTCTTCTTCTCTTGATAAATCGCTTAATTCATCTTTATATTTATATGGATCAGTTACTGCACCTATGTAAAACTCTTTAAGTGATTCTGCAGCAGCTTTATATTTAACGTAAGCATAAAATGGATAATAATCTTTTTGAAATTCTTCTTCAGAAGCTTTAGCAAGATCTATATCACTTCTGTTAGCCCAATAATCAACTATTAAGCTTGAAGATCTTATATGTAATAATACATCTCTTTCTGGTAATTCTATGCCATGACATAGAGTAAGTATTTCTTGTACGTCTACATAACAAGGTGTTAAGGCAGTAGTAAACTCACATGTAAATTTATCTATTATATCTCCATCATTAAATTGTAGATTAGGTATAACTACATCATATACACTATTATCCACTATCTCTATAACTCCATTTGTTCTTATATATATAATAGTTGGATCATCTGGATCAGCATATACATATGCAGGTATCTTTTCTTTCTTCCCAAGTTTTTTTATTTTATCATCTTGTGGAGGTCTAAATTCCATTATAAATCCCTCCTAATCAAATAAGCTTTACCTATATATTTTAAACCGTCTTTATCTTCTAGCATGTCTTTACTTAATAGAACTGGTTTATTGAATTCTATATAAAATTCTTGGTCAGTACAAGACTCATCCGTCTTAGACATTACTTTTAACTCTTTATATCCTTCATCGAATATAACATCGCTAAATAACATTTCTTCTAAATAAGATTCAGAAGAGTCTAATAGTTCTTCTGCTTTAACTCTAAAACCTACAAAGTCTGACCACATACCAAAGTAATGCTCATCATTTCTAGATTCTAGTCTTACTCTTATATAGAATTGTTTATCATCAAATAATAATAAATCAAATGATAGTGTATTACCTATACGTGCTATATTATCAGCAGATACTTTATATACATTAGAAGATGTAGCGGTGTGATCATCAATTATTATAGTTTCTTTTTTATAGAATTTTTTGTCTGTTGATATTTCTAATCGTACAACATTATAACTTAATTCTAACATTTCACTTAAGTCAGAATCAGAAAAAGTGACTATCTCAGATGCGTCGTCTATTAACTTCAATGTATATTCATCGTCATCTAATATAGTCACTTCTACATGTACTTTTTTTGATTTTATTGCAGCCTGATCTTCAGGAGCTTGTATTATTAGTTTAGTTGCTATATTAGGAGAAAACTTTACAGTCTTCATGTAAGGTTCATGCAATTCTCTACCTAATCTATCGTGTACTCCGTTCATATAAATATAATATTCATCGTTTTCGTACGGATAGTCATTAAGCTCTATTTTAATGCTTTTTCCTTCGCAAGTAAGCACATAATCTGTTAATAGTTTATTTTCGCCATCTATAGTGATAAAGAATTTTACTGTTTCAGCAGTAACAGTAGTTTTATCAACAATAAAATTAGTATTTATTGTGACAGTTTTATTTGAAAAATTAGCTGTAGTTTCAGTTACAGAAAAGTCAACATACATATTATTCACCCTCTTCCACAGGGTCTTCTAATTCTTCTGCTATTGTTTCCTCTATTTCTTTTATTCTTTCCTCTATTTCCATTATCTGTTCTATTATCACAGGCTCTTCTTTTTCCTTACATACTGGTTCAGTTTTTGGCTCAATATGAATAGCAGGAGGTATTTTACCTCCCACTATTTTTAATTTGCCTTCTCTAATAGCTTTTCTTATATTAGTAACATTGTCACCTTCGTATATATAACCTAGCTTATTAGATTTTAAATTTATACCAGTTAAAGGATCGAAGAAGCCTCTGTTTCCAGGAGCAAGCTTAATGCTAGCTATTATCTTCTTCATATTATCATCCTTTTCTTATAAATTAAAATTTAGGATAGTTAGGATATTGAGAAGGATTACTGTTAGGATTTCCAGTATTGATATTGATAACTGGTTGAGCTGGATAAGAAGGAGCAACAGCTATGTTTCTTATAGTAGTTATAGCTCTACCATTGTTCATAAGTCCAATACCATATCTTTCTTTAGCTTTCATGTATTGAACATCTCTTTCTGGATCTATCCAGTCGTCAGTAGTAACGTCTTCTTTTTGAGCTATTACACCAACTTCATTTCTGTCTACACAGTACATATCAAATCTCTTATTAGCTTTATCAAATGCTACCCATGGTGACATATTTACAGTTAATCCAAAAGGAACTCTATTTTGAACTTGTTCCGGTTTCATTATGAATTTTTGTCCGTCTCCATTATTAGCCATACCAAATGCAGCAGGTGTACCTTGTATAGCACCATTTGGATGTACATTATTTCCACCTAATGCACCAAAAGTTAATCCATTACCTATCATGCTATTTTTAGCAAATACAACCCATACTAATGGATGCATTATTAAATCAGTAGGATTAAATCCTTGTCCTAATAGACACATAGTTAAATCTAGTAAATCTTCAACTGATAATGTATCATTGAAGTTTCCGTCTTTACCAAGACCAGTAGTACCAGCAGCTGGATTTTGATATCTCATAGCATTATCAAATACTGCATGTCCGTGAGTAGAGAAAGTATTAAATATCATTTCTTCTTTAAATCTTCCTAATGCTCTACCCATTTTTCTTATATTTATATTCCAAATATCCCAAGATGAATCAGTAAGTGCTTCTTCAGTAACAGAAACTTTAACCCCTACTTTTTTTATCTTGATTTGGATGCTAGTACTTTCTAGTGTATTGAAATCTGGTTGGTTTTCTTTGTATCTTGCACCTTCACCAACTTCGTAAGCTCTTACTTCGCCTACGACTGGGAATACGTAAGATACAGAGTTTCCACCTTCATCAACTCTAACTTTATTAAAGAAATTAGTTCCTAAATATTCCGGTTCAGCAGCTTCTCTTAATTGCCCTTCAACTACTTTAGGAATTAACTTCATAGAGTCTGTAGAAGTTATTGCTTCTTTAACAGTTACGTAACCTTTTGAATGGTCTCCATAAGCACATCTAGCAGCTCTTTCCATATTTTCAAAAGCAGATTCTTTTATTTCTTTAATATTTCTGCCTTCTTTTTTCATTTTTTCTTGAAGTTTTTTAGCTTCTTGCATATCGTATAAGACACGTTCAAGACTCATTATTATATATCCTCCTTTTATTGAAGAGGAGATTTTTCTATTAACATCTCCTCTATTATGTTGTTGTGTATTATATATATGTTAATAGAAAAATTATTTATTCATTAAGATTATAGCTGTACCAACTACTCCGTCCCAGTCTAAGTTAGTAGGTACACCAGCTTGACCACGTTTAACGTAAGCTACTTTTATAGCTAAATCTTTAACTTCGCCTAAAACAGCTTTTTGATGTATTTCAACTAAACCTTTATGTAAGTCAGCATATACTACTTCAAATTTAGCTCCGTCAGTTCCTTCAAATACTGCTGGAGTATCTTGTTTTCCTAAAGGTCTATCTAATACTATGTGAGCAACAGATGTAGCAGCAACTTCATCTACTAAATCTATTCTAACTTTTTCCATTGCTCTTTCTTGCATTCTCATTAAGTATCTAAATCTATCTGGATCATCTAAGAATGCTTCATCAGCTATAGCACGGAATACGCCGATTTTCTTAGCAGCTTCTCCAGCTAATGCTATATCGTCAACTCCTTTTTTAGAGTCGTAAGCTTTTTGTACTGCGTTATAACCATCAGTTAGTCCAGGAATACCTCTGTCTAATCTGTTAGCTTCATCAAATCTTGGATCATACATACCATCTCTAGTAGATGCTAACATATGTAGATCATGAGATAAGAATCCTCTTTCCATTGGATATCCAGGATATCTAAAGTCTGATTGATATGCAGTTGGAGGATTAGTTACGAAATCTTCTCCATCTCTAGCATTTTGTGGCCATTCAAATGGATTGAAATCATTAAATTTCATTCTGTCATCTAATGCCCATTGAGCATATCTAGCAGCACCTTCTGGTATTAAAGATCTGTCAGTAGCATATACTTCACCAACTATTTGTCTTCTAGCAGCTTCATATTCAGCTATTCCCATACCAGCTAATTTTGCTGGATCTGATAATGGAGATTTAACAAATCTACCGTTTTCATCTGAACATACTAAATCACCAGGTTTTATATCACCACAAACTGAACCCCAAGGATTTAATTTAGCTTTTGCTGGATCTTCAAATAAAGGTAATTCTATTAAGCAGTCAGTATGAATAGGAGCAACCATTATACCATTATAAGCATCAACTGATCTTGTATATTCATTTCTTTCTAATACTCCTAAAGGTACGTTAGCAGGTCTTACGTTATTAGCTTTCTTACCATTTAATTTTAAGAATCCTCCAGTTTCTGATAAATCAGCAGCTTCTTTACTTACTGTACCATCTCCACCTTGTAAAGCTCTCCAGCTCTTACCATCAGCATCTAATATAACATCTTTTCCACCATTAGCAATAGTTATAGCATTAAAGAAATGCATTGTTTCTGTATCTAGAACCATTAGGAATGGGTCAGCAGCTACTAATCTTCCTTTAGGTATAACTATTTGATTATAGCCGTATCCCCAACCATATCTAAATTGGCTTGGAAGTCTTGGATCTAATCCGTATTTGTTATTTAATACGTCATGAGCACTAATATCCATTTGGTTATTAGTTCTATTGATTCTGTCACCTTGGCCTCTATATCCAGGGAAATCGTTGTTTACAAACATCTCACCTCTAGCGCCAGGTTGTAGCATTTCTTGAGAAGTGAAATTCTTAGGTTGTAAAGCCATTAATAGTCACCATCCTTAAATTATTTAAATAATCTCTTGTATAAAGTTTCTAAATCTAAGTAGTCTTGTCTGTCGTCTTCAACTGTACTTGCTGATTCTTTTATCTCTTTGTGTCCACTAATATTATCGTTAGCATTATCCACAATAGACTCCATAACTAGTTTTCCAGGAAGTTTAGTATAACTGCAAGTTTCTTTTAATGTTTTATAGATTAGGTTTAATTCTTCTATGGTATTATCTTTGGCCATATCTTCTGCTTCTCCACATTCTATACCAATAGATTCTTTTAAAACTTTTATGTCCCTCGCAACGTTTACTTTTTCTTGAACTTTGAATTTAGCTAGCTCAAGATCTACTTTCTCTTTTAATTTCTTAGTTTCTTTTAATTGTTTCTTAACTTTGTCAAGTTCAGATTTTAATTCTGCTAGCTCTTTTTTAAGATCTTCTATAATTGCATCTCTATCTTCTTTATTACTATCTTCTTCATCTTTATTATCATCTTCATCAGATTTTTTGTCGTCGTTGTCTTCTTCTTTTTCTTCTTCCTCTTTTTCTTCAGCTTTTTCCTCGTCTTTTTCTTCTTCTACTTTATCTTCTTTTTCTTCGTCAACGACAGGCTTTTCTTCAGCTTCTTTTTTCTCGTCTTCGTCTTTCTTTTCATCTTTCTTATCTTTAACTTCTTCGTCAACAACTACTTTATCTTTAATAACTTCATCGTCAACGCCTTCAGTTAATTGTTTTAAGATTGCATCACACACTGACATTTTCTTTCTCACCTCAACTGATTCTTTTAGTTCTTTTTTACCAGGTTTATACACCTTCATGGTTTGAGCATATTTATCAGAAGGAAGTATTACGTAACTTACTTCTCTAGGTTCCATTTCTTCTATAGTCCAATAACATAGCTTTCCATCATAAACATGACCTTTTTCATGTTCACAATCGCATATAGCTACATTCTCTCCACATATAGAACATCTTACATCATACGCTACAGCTCCTATAGATACTGTTGCTAATGTCCCATTCTTAATTCCTTTTATTCCATTCTCGTCACCTATATTGCAAGTAAAGTTAATAGCAGGTGTACCGCTTCTTTTACTATCAATCATTTCTGCCTTTTTAACTCTTCCTATTATCTGTCCGTCTTCATCGTTATGATGCATTATAACAGCTTTCTCATAAGGAGAAGTCCAGTATGGTATTGATTTCTTTAAACATTCTTCACTGTATTTTGTGCAGTTAATAGTTAAAACGTCGCTGTGTATACCTTCTATTTCTACCATAAGTGAATTAGGGGATATCATTTGTTGTGGAGTTGCTGTTGCAGCTATAGATTCTTGAACAATAATTCCACTATGATTTGTAGGTTGGGAACTAGAGAATCCAACATATTCCTTGATTTCTATTGCCATTATCTCACCTCGCTTTTATCGTAAGTTAATACGCAATTGTCATATGCTGAATCAAATATTGATAATAATGTTACATCATCAACATTCATTTCTTTAAATTTACTTGAGTCATTTAATTTAATATAAACATTGTCAACGTCTACATATTTTCCTACTTCTATAAAAGAATAGTTATATATCTTTTGACAATAGTAATTAACTATATCTTCTAGCATGAATGAATTGTCTAATAAACACTTGCTTATATCTTTATTACTATCTGTTTGCTGTTTAATGCAATCTAATAAATAAGCTATATCTTGTTTTATGTTGTTATTGACTGATGAATAGTTTACATTCATATTAGGTAAGCAACGATATTCTTCGCTATTATCGTTGATTTCTATTATTGCATCATTCATAGCTTCTAGTGATGTTAGTTTTAATATTCTATCTAATTCATTAAACAAAATAGCTTGATAGTTCTTTTTGTTATGATCATTAAGTTCTGGTATGCTATAGTATAATCTATATAGTAATCCAGTATTTGAATCATCGTTTATTGATTCTTTAACTTTTACACTTGTAGTTCCGTGTTGGTTTTGTGGTCTATTATTATTTGTTGCCGCCTTACTTGGTTGCTTTTTTCCGTTAGTATTTCTCGACTTTGCCTTACTAGTAGAAGTCTTACTAGATGATGATGAAGAACTTGAAGAACCACTTGCAGCTTTAGCCGCTGCTCCTATATGAGCAATTTTTTCTTGCCATTCTCCATTTCTGTCTATTTGATCTAAACTAGATTTATCTGCAATCATACGTTGGAATAATCTTTCTTCATCTTCAGGAACATCACGTAATCCCATT
>OBLI01002739.1_pt1 | contig 14529 bp, 15 predicted proteins | sample 1519701 | NCBI WGS metagenome assembly OBLI01 (sample SAMEA3663005, study PRJEB22513) | pig gut metagenome | biome: pig gut; feature: pig-associated habitat; material: faeces | place: France | collected 2012 | reverse complement strand
CTAATTTTTTTGTAGTTAGCAAATGGAAGATTAATGATATTACTTTCAAGGGCAAAAGTCATTGGTCTTCTTCCACTAATGGCCAGCTGCGTTTGAATGAGGGAGTCATGTTTAAAAGCCTGCACAGCTTCATTAATCATTTTAGTTGCAATATTTTTTAATTTTGTCTTGGTTATTTCGCTATATTTAATTGTCTCAAGATCTTGAAGATAATCTTGTTCTTCAATTTTTTTAGTTATTTCTTCTTGTTTAATTTTCACGATAAAAATTCCTTTGTGTATCCTTTTTCATTACTAAGATACTCAATAAATCTTTTTCATGCAACTACAAAAATTAACTACTCGTCTAATCAAGTTGCAAAGCAAAACTAAGTAATTCCATTACTTTAAGCATATCTTCTGGTCTAAGATGATCTGCTGGTTTTTCATCTAACAATCTCATTCTGGAAAAAGTTTGAATTTGAGCTGCATTTACACGACCATGAATATGATATCCGAATAAGTCCAAGTAGGTAGGGAAATGGTTGCCGTGGGATGTAATTGGACAAACCATTAGGTAATTAGTCTTTTCATTATATGAATTAGACGATACTACTACCGCAGGATGTTTTCCCTTCATTTCTTGTCCAACTGACGGTGAAAAATCCGCCCACACAATATCTCCCTGTTTAAATTTATTCTTCGGCATGACGTAATTCCTCCATAGCCATATTTTCCCAAGCTTCCCTTTCTGGTCCTGGTACATCTTCAAATTTAGCATCGGAGGTATAAGGATTAGAAATTTTCGGTATTAAGATCAAACTTCCATCAGCTTTCTGATGAATTGCATACTCAGTTCCTACCTCAACTTTAAAGGAAGCAGGTAGTGAAAAGCCAACTGAATTACCGACCTTTTGAGTTACAATATGATGAATAGATATTTTCATAAGTTTTTACCTCATTAAGTTACTTTCAAGGATATTGTAGTACTAAAAAAGACTAACTTTCAAAAGAAAGCTAGTCTTTTTTGCGAGAAACATACAAAAGTATGTCAGGGTCTTTGTTTCACAGCCAAAGTAGCCCATCATCAGCACTTCCCGTGCTTTGACTTCGAAAGTCTAGATGATCTCTGTCAAAGAACGCATCTCGCGTTTTCCTCGACTCGTCGCACTTAATATTATACCAAATTCTTCTTATTTTTTCTATTTTGACGCTTCTTAAAAAAGATTTCTCCAATTGATTGTGCCAGCATAAATCCCATAGCAATTCCAACAGTAACAATTATGACACGTAATATTAAATCCTCAGCATTAGATAATTGTCCCTCTACCATAGCTCGGACTGCCTGATAGGCTGGTACACCAGGTACTAATGGTACGATCCCAGGAATATTAAAGATAATTACAGGACAATTTTTAATACGTGCAAATATTATACCTAGGACTCCAACACATAATGCTCCTAAAAAATTAGCGCCTAGACGTCCAACGCCAATTTGATTTACCGACCAATATACGATCCAGCCGGCACTTCCACTGACGCCACAAAGTATTAGAGCTCGATGAGGAACATTAATAGTTAGTCCAAATCCTACAGATGCAAGCCACGCAAATGCTAAATTAATAATTACCTCTGTCCATAGGGACATCACATTCCACCCCACAATAACTTAATTGCAATTCCTATTCCTCCACCTAACGCAGCTGCTGTTAATATTGATTCTGTAGCCCTAGCTATTCCCGATAATAGATCACCATCAAATAAATCTCTCAATGCATTTGTTATAGCTACTCCAGGAACTAGAGGCATCAATGATCCAATCAAAATATTATCAACCTTGAGATTTGGAAATATATTACATGTGTAGATTGTAATCATACCCATAAATATTGCTGTTAGCATTTCTGATAAAAATCGCACGCTAGTATAGTGTTTAATAGCTAAATAGACGCCATAAGACAAGCCCCCAATAACAGCAGCTGCTGGAAAATCAATCCAATCATAATCATCCATAAATAAAACCATTAAAGTAGGACTTACAATAGAAGCCCCAATAATTTGTAGCCACACAGGAAAAGTAGGAATAGATATAGATATTTGTTTTAGACCATTTTGTAATTCATCTAAGGTGATTTTTTTTGTTGCAAACTCACGTGATAATTCATTAACTCGATCTACTATTTCCAAGTTAATATTTCTTTCTTTAACTTGAGTGAGTTGGGTATAAGAGTGCTTTCCTATACTCATAAATATTCCCGTTGTAGTCGTAAAACATCTAGCACCAACAATGCCAGCATTATGTGCTATTCTAAGCATCGTATCCTCAACTCTATAAGTTTCACTTCCACCTTCGAGCATCAATCGACCTGCTTTTAAACACGTATCTAACACTTCAGTGGCATACTCTTGACTTACACGCTCTTTTTCCATTTCAATCCTCTAAATATTATTCATTATTCATCTTCTCAATATCAATTGTTTTATCCACCCAATTTCCTCTAAAGAAATCTCTCTCGTGGCTAACAATAATTACTCCACCATTAAATTCAACAATTGCCTTTCTTAAAGAATCTTTTGTAGCAATATCTAAGTGATTTGTTGGCTCATCCAAGAATAGTAAATTGGATGGCTCAAACTGCATCTTAGCAAGCTTGACCTTCTCTTGTTCTCCACCAGAAAGCTCTTTTAAAGGACTCATAGCCTGCTGTGCAGTTAACCCCATTCTTGCTAAGGCTTGTCGTAATTCTCTAGGACGCAGACGTGGAAATTCTTCTTGTAAATATTGCAAAGGCGTCATATTTTTATTAGGCCAAGCTAAATCTTGTTGAAAATAAGCAAGCTTAGCTGTTGAAGATAATTCAAAATTACCATAAATTGGTTTTAACTTTCCTAGTAAAGTCTTTAGCAGTGTAGTTTTTCCGATTCCATTAAAACCTGTTACAGCTACCTTTTCCCCATTTCCAACAGAAAAGTTAAATGCTGATTTTACTAATGCCTGTTCATATCCAATTACTAAATCTTGAGTTTGCAAAAGCAAGTTTGATGCAGTGTCAACATAAGGGAAAAGGACATGCGCCTTTTTATTATTTTGTGGTGGCGTTAAAATTTCCATCTTCGCTAGCTGTTTTTCCCGCGATTTAGCACTTTTAGATCTAGAGCCAGCCTTATTTTTTCTAATATATGCTTCAGTCTTTTGAATTTTTCTCTGCTGGTTAGCATAAGCCTTTAAATAGCTTTCTCGGTCAGCTTCCTTTTGACGAAGCGCATGCTTTAAATCACCTGTATAGCGTGTAATAGTTCCAAAATCAATGTCAATAATACAGTTAGTAATTCGACCTAAAAAGTCATAATCGTGCGAAACGACGATAAAAGCTCCCTCAAAGTTATTCAAATAGTCAGCAAGCCAGTCAATATGATTAACATCTAAGTAGTTTGTCGGCTCATCTAAAACCAGTACGTCTGGATTTTGTAAAAGCAGCTTAGCTAAGATTAATTTAGATCTTTGTCCGCCAGAAAGTTTTGATACATCCCGGCTATAACCCAAATCCGCTAATCCTAGCCCTGTTGCTACACGATCAATTTTGGTATCAATATCGTAAAATTCTTTTTCCTCAAGTAAAGTCTGAATCTTACCTGCCTTTTCTAAGAGAGTTTCATCCCCATTTTCACCATATTTCACATAGAGTTCATTTAATTCTTTTTCTTTATCAAAAAGATCACTAAAGGCAGTCTGCAAAAATTGTTTTAGCTCTAAACCTTCTTCAAGTTTGGCATACTGATCTAAGTACCCAACATGAATTTTATTTTGCCACTTAACTTCCCCATCATCTTGCGTGATTTCACCGGTCAAAATTTTAATTAAAGTTGATTTACCAACTCCGTTTTGCCCTGTTACCCCCATATGGTCTTCTTTATTTAAGACAAAATTTGCGTCTTCATATAAAGTTTTATCAATAAATGTCTGACTTAAATTTTTAACTGTTAGTAAACTCATTATTTTTTCTCTTTTTCATTTGATAATTGACGCTGCCGATCATATTCTTGAAGCGCATTTAAGACTTTTGGCCATTGTCTTTTAGGGATAATTAACTGAAGCTTATTGTGATAGATTGGAAAATCACTAGCCTTCATCCCAGTTATTTTGGCAAGTTCTTCATCTGTTAAATGATATTTAGCTACAATTGCCTTAATTTCATAAGAAGCATGTCCTCTAAAATATGACAGAACATAAAAGAAAGCCGCAAAAATTCCAGCACCTAAAATAGCCATCGATACAGAAAGATGGAAGGTTCTCTGTGCAATAAAAAACACTGCAATAAATGCAATAAGGGCAGATATTACCCCATAAATAACTGGAAAATACTTGGTTTGCTTCATTTTTCATCATCCTTTTTATTACACTGATCTTTCAAATATTACATTAAATTTACGTAATTGAAGTTTTTGTAAAAAAATGTAAATTTCGCTTTAATTTACTGCAATAATCCTCTTCTATAATACAGTTTGTTAAGTAAATTAAAAATGACTTTTTAAATATCACTAGTGTAACATGATTACCATTTAATTATTACTAAATTTAAACTTAAAAGGAGTAAACACTTTGACACACAAGAAGGGAATTCCAACAGCGCTTATTGTATTATTAGGCTTTGGCTTTTTAACTAATTCAGTTACCACTTCCCAGGCAGCTGATCAAGATACCAATTTTAATGTGTCTAAAAGCCTAGTTGAAAATACCATTAAACCAACTCTCCTAAGTAAAAAGTTCAAAGAAGATCAAATAAAAGAAGAAAAGGAAAATAAGTTAGCCGATATCAAGTTTGAAGAAAAAAGACTTGGTCAAGAAAACCCAAATTCCGAATTAGATAACTAAAACTTTACAAACAACAGTTGCAGTTACGGGCTAAAATCACTAAGATAGAATCATCAACAGATATACTAAAAAAAGCAGTTAGCATTTCGCTAGCTGCTTTTTACTTAATTACCATCCCATGGAATAGTGTCAGAATCTTTGGCATAAATCACATAATTTCTGAAGTCTTCTGGATCATTCCAATTTAAACCTTGCTGCAGACTATTTTGTCTTGTTTCTTGGTTATGGAGTTTTTCCTGTTTTAATCCTAAACTAGAACGAACTAAATCCGATACGCGTTGTAGTTCCTTTGTAGAGGCCACTTGCATCGCTGCCGCTCCAATCCAAACATTATGTCCTTGAATATAGCCACTCTTAATATTCTGAGTACATCCGCGATAATTCATTGCAATTGAAAGCATATCATCAAAAGTCAGATTAGTTTTAACATACTTGGCAAAGACCTTAAGAATCTTGCGATAGTTAGTGATTGAATTAACTGACATCCCTTTACGTACAATGTCATTAATTACCTGTCTTTGTCTCATTTGTCGACCGTAATCACCTTTCGGATCTTCTTTACGCATCCGCACATAGTCTAAGGCCTCTTTGCCATTTAAGTGCTGTTTTCCCTTCTTAAAATGCGTGTGATAAGTAAAGGTAAATGGTACATTAACATCTACTCCGCCCAAAGCTTCTACCATACTTTCTAGAGCCTTCATATTAACTTCCATATAGTAGTTAACTGGTGTATTTAAAAGTGCTTTTACTGTCCGAGTTGCTCCTTTGCTTCCGCCAACTTGATAAGCAGAGTTAACCCGGAACATGTAGTACTTCCCTTCTCCACTTCCGTCACCTTTGATATCAGCTAACAAGTCTCTGGGAATTGAGGTCATTGTTGCTTCTTTTTTCTCTGGATTCATAGTTGCTAAGATCATCGTATCGGAATTACCCCGGTCATGCCTGCCTTCAATTCCTTGATCAACGCCAAGAATTAGAATTGAAATTGGCTTTTTCTGAGAAATCAATTGCGATGTTTTTCCTGTTCCTCGATAAGCTTGTTGAACTGAACTCATAGCCGAGAAATATGCATGAGCAAAGTAAGCTACGCTTCCACAAACAAGTAAAATTGATAAGAGACCTACCAAACGAGCAAAATTATTTCCATTTTTATAATCTTTTTTACTCGCCGCAAACACATTATTTCTTCTTAGTTTTTGGCGTGGTCTTTTGGGTTCCTCAGGTCTCATTAATTTTTAACTCCTCTGAAAATCAGCTTACCTTTTCATAATACAAAATTACTTAGTTAAGCGCATTAAATTCATTATTAAAAAAATTTTATTTTTTAGCAAGCGAAATAATGTTCTATAATGATGATTAATAAAAATTATATGGTAGAAAGAAGGACAAGGTATGGCTATTCCAACAAGAAATGAAGTATCTGATGATCTCAAATGGGATCTTAGTCGTGTTTTTAAAGACGATCAGGAATGGGAACAAGAATATAATCAGGTCGCAACCGAAATTAAAAATTTAGGTAGATTTAAGGGAAATCTTGCTAAATCTGGTCAAGATTTATATGAAGGAATTACAGAAATTTTATCTGTAAATCGTCGTTTAGAAAAAGTGTACGTTTATGCTACTATGTCAAGCGACGTTGATACTAGTAATACTCATTATCTAGGCCTCGTTGCTAAAGCTCAAAGCTTAGCTAACCAGATGAGCGCCGCTATCTCTTTTGTCGATCCTGAAATTTTATCTATCCCAGAAGAAACACTTGCTAAATTTATGCAAGATGAGCCCCGTTTAAAAGAGTATCAACATCGACTTGAACAAATTACTAAGAAACGTCCTCATACTTTACCAGCAAGTGAAGAAAAAATTATTGCCGCTGCTGGAGATGCAATGGGAACTTCCGCTAATACTTTCAATGTTTTAACTAATTCTGATATGGAATACGGCTATGTTCAAGATGAAGACGGAGAGATGGTCCAATTATCTGATGGCTTATATTCACTTCTAATTCAGTCACAAGATAGAAATGTTCGCAAAAATGCATTTGATGTTATGTATGCAAGCTATGGCCAGTTTGAAAATAGTCTCGCTTCAACTTTATCAGGTGAAGTAAAAGCCCACAATTTTAATGCTCAAGTACATAAATATAATTCAGCTCGAGAGGCTGCTTTAAGTGAAAATGGCGTACCAACAGCTGTTTACGATACATTGGTTAAAGAGGTAAATAGTCACCTCAACTTACTTCATCGCTACGTTAGTTTAAGAAAAAAGATTTTAGGTCTTTCTGATTTACAAATGTATGATATGTATGTTCCATTAACAGGTGAGCCCAGTCTTTCTTATAACTTTGAAGAAGCAAAAAATGAAGCTAGACGAGCCTTAGCGCCATTAGGAAAAGATTACCTCGAACATGTTGATTACATCTTTAATAATCGTGTAATTGATGTGGTTGAAAGCCAAAATAAGGTAACAGGCGCTTATTCTGGTGGTTCCTATGATACTGATCCATATGAATTATTAAATTGGGAGGATAATCTTGATTCTCTATATACTCTAGTTCATGAAACTGGACACTCAGTGCATTCCTGGTATACAAGAAATACTCAACCATATGTATATGGAGACTACCCAATTTTTGTTGCTGAAATTGCATCAACAACTAATGAAAATATTTTAACTGAATACTTCTTAGATAAAATTACCGATCCTAAAACACGCGCATTTGTTTTGAATCACTATCTTGATTCATTTAAGGGTACACTTTTCCGTCAAACACAATTTGCAGAATTTGAGCAGTTTATTCATGAAGCTGATGCAAATGGTCAACCATTAACTGCCGATGTTCTTGATGAATTTTATGGCAATTTAAACCAAAGATATTACGGTGATAGTGTAGAACCGGGCGGAGAGATTGCTAAAGAATGGGCCCGTATTCCTCACTTCTATTACAACTTCTATGTTTACCAATATGCAACAGGTTTTGCTGCTGCTACAGCCCTTGCAAATAATGTTGTTCATGGTACGGACGAAGAACGTACAGCTTATATTAATTTCTTAAAGGCTGGTTCTTCAGATTATCCAACAGAAATAATGAAACGTGCCGGTGTCGATATGACAAAGGCTGATTACTTAAGAGACGCATTTAATACTTTTGAAAAACGACTTAATGAGTTTGAAAAAATCGTTAATGAACTGAAAACAATCTAGTAAAAACACAAATATATTTGTAAACAAAAAGTTCTTGATCTAACTTCTGAGATCAAGAACTTTTTTACTTTATACTAATTTAGTAATCAAACCAACTAAGTATAGAAATACACAGGTAATTAACAAGTAAATACTGCCCCACTTAGTCGTTTCTTTTAGAATATTTCCTTCTAGCCCTTCTTTATTAATTGCACCGGTAGCTACTGCAATATTCTGCGGTGATAACATCCCAGCCGTTGCACCAGTCATGTTTGAAGCAACAATCCAATATTTGCTTACTCCTAATGATTGTGCAGCAGAATACTGTAAATTACCAAATAGAACGTTGGCTGACGTTGCAGAGCCGGTTAAGAATGTTCCTAAAGCTCCAATTAATGGTGCAAATAAAGGATAAGCTGGTCCAAGTAAGCTTACTAAGGCTACCGCTAATGCTTTAGTCATTCCTGCATATACCATAACTTTAGCTAAACCCACAATTGCACAAACTGTAATTGTTGTCATACCAATTGTTTTCAAAACATTGAGCAAGATTTTGACCATTTGGCTTAAGCTTAAGCCTTGAATCTTTCCTCCAATTATTCCCGCTAATAAAATTAATGTTCCTGGAGAGGAAAGCCAATTAATTGGTAAATCATTAGGATTTTTTCCTAAGTAAACATGTAAATGGGTAGTTACACTAGTTAAAAAGTTATTCACAGGTGGACAAAGAGAGGAAGCCAGTAGAACGAAAATAAAAACCAAAATAAATGGTGAACAAGCCTTGATAATTTCGCCGACACTTTCATTTTCTACTTCCTCTACTGAACCAGTTTTTCTTTTAGTCAGCCAGACAGTAACTAAAATTGAAAACAATGATCCGACTAAGGCTGGAAGCTCAGCCCCAGTAAACTTAGCAATAATAACTTGCGGAATTGCCATTCCAACCCCTGACATTAAAGTAATAAAAACAATACCTTTCAGGGCCTTAATACTTTTGCCAGTAAGCATAACTAAAATAAAAGGTACTAAAATAACTAAAATGACCAATTGCAAGGTTACAATAAATCCTAATTGCACATCATTAAGATTAGTTACTTCAGCTAATGTCAAAACTGGCAAGCCAATTGCACCAAATGCAGTTGCCGTACTATTGGCAACCAAACAAATTACTGAAGCTTGGATCGGTTCTAAACCTAAGGAAATTAAGATTCCTGCACAGATTGCTACAGCAGTCCCAAAACCAGCGATAGATTCTAGAAAGCCACCAAAACCCCAAGCAATTATTAATACTAAAATTCTTTTATCGGTTGTGATTGATGATAATAATTTTTCAATCGTCCCCATACTACCTGAATCAGTTGTAATCTGATATATAAAAAGCGCAGCCAAAATTACATACATGATTGGCCAAATTCCCATTATAATACCTTCTAAGGCTCCAGAAAGAGTATTAATTATGGGTTGTTTAAACATTAAAACAGCATCAGCAATTGTAATAATTAAACCAATCGTACATGCCCTTGAAGCCGGCATACCAATAATTCCAAGAGAAATTATCAACCAGATGATTGGCACTAATGCCCATAAAAAATTTATCCACATAGTTTTCCTCATCTAAAAAATAATACTATTTAATTTTATCCTTTTTCCACATATTAAGGAAATTTAAAAACAAAAAACCTACAAGAGCAAGAGAGCCCTTGTAGGTTCTAAATAACAGTTTTATTTCTTAAAAGCATGAACGCCATAAACAAATAAATAAATTCCAACTTCAATAATCGAAATAAAGAAAGTGACCGGTAAATTAGTTACGTATCCTAAAACTAAACCTGTCCAAACTCCAAACAAGGCGATCCCAACTGACCAACATAACATAGCAGGAATTGTCTTACCTAAGTAGCGAGCACTTGAAGATGGCAAAGTTAATAAAATAAAGACTAATAATGATCCGACAACTTGTGCACCAATTGAAACAGCTAAAGCCAAAGCAATTAAAAATACTACTGAAACTAAGCTTGTATTAATATGATGGCTAACTGCCCCTACATGATCAAATGAATCATAGTTTAACTGTCTTAAAACTAGGAAAATTATTGCTAAAACAAAGAGAGAAAGAACAACTAGTTGAATGACTCCATCTCTATCAACTCCAATAATTGAACCAAATAAGATGTTAGTCGCATAGCGACTATTACCGCCAGCAATAGCTAAAAATAGTACACCCAAGCCAATGAACAAGGCTGAAATCGCACTAATTGCGGATTCTTTCTGATCACTTCTCATGGATAGTTCACCAACACTGATTGAGCCAAGCAAAGTAAAAAGAACCATGCCCCAGAGAGGAACCCAACCAATCCAAACCGCAAAAGCGGCTCCGGCAAAACCAATTTCTGATAGAGTGTGAGCTAAGAATGAAAAACTTCTAGCTACAACATATACACCCACTATTCCACAGGTAATAGCAATAAAAGTACTAGCTAGAAATGCATAGCGCATAAAATCATATGCAAACATTATTCTTCACCCACCTCTTCAGTTAAGTCTTTAATTTTACCAGCAATTAAACCTTTATCCTTAAATAAAAGATAATCTTTCATATATTTCTTAGCTAGAGGAATGTCATGAGTTGTAAACAAAACAGTCATTGCGTGTTTTTCGTTTAAGTGCTTAATCAATGACATTAACTCTTCTTTAGCAACTGGATCTAAGCTAGCTGTTGCCTCGTCTAAAATAATGAAGTCTGGTTTATCTAACAAAGCTTGAGCTAAATATGCACGCTGCTTTTGACCTCCGGAAGCTTCGCCCATCCTAGTATTTTGAATATCTAGTAAATGGGTCTCTTTTAAAATTTGATTTACTCTCGCCTTCACCCGAGCGTTCTTAAATAAAGGAGTATTAAGTTCTACAAAGGCCCGGATTGAGAGGGGATAATCAGCATCCAAATTTCTAAATTGCGGTACGTACCCCACTTTTGTATCTGGCGCAAATTTAAACGATCCTGTCGTTGGTTGTAACATTCCCATCAAAATTCTAATCAAGGTTGTTTTTCCTGTACCATTTGCACCAAGTAGAGCTGTCATCGACCCCTTCGATAGGGTAAAATTCAAGTCTTTAAAAATTACCTTATCCTCAAATTTCATCCCCAGGTCTTTAACTGTTAATATATCAGTCATCTCACTGCTCCTCTTCTCATTTAATAACCTGATCCCATTTAATTCTTTTGAATATCAGCTAGTTTTTGATAATTTTCTTTCATCCAAGCTAAGTAAGTAGTGTTATTAGGAATAGTTTCCCGAACATTTAAAACTGGAACATTGTTCTTTTTTGCAAGTTTAACAAAAGACTTAACTGTTGAGCTACTTGCCTGAGTATTATTAACAAAAAAGGCAATCTTCTTTTGTTTAATAGAATTGTTCATTTCATTAATCGTCTTAGGACTAGGATCTGTACCATTTTCGATAGCTTCTTCAAATTCCTTATCGCCTATTTTATAGCCAGCTTCTTGCAAAGCATAGTCAAAGACTGGTTCACTAACAAAAACTGGTTTTTGATCACCCTTATTAGCCTGAGCTAGCTGTTTGATTTTGTCGATCTTGGCTAAGTATTTTTCGCCATTTTCCTTAAAATAAGCGGCATGCTTCTTATCCAACTTAGATAAACGCTTAACCAAATATTCAACGTACTTAGTTGGCATATCTAAATTGTACCAAATATGTGGATTATCTCCGCTCTTTAATCCCATCAAGTCTTCACCGACTAAGACAGGCTTTTTATCAACAGATTTCGCTAACTTATTCATCCATGAATCATAACCTAGCCCATTTGCAACGATAATATTTGCCTGAGCTACCTTTTTAGCATCTGCTGTTGTCGGATCAAAATCGTGTGGATCAACGCTACTTTTATCAATAATTGCAGTCGCTGTTCCATATTTTCCAACAATATTTTTAGCAATATCTGAATAGACATTAGTTGTTGTAACTATCGAAATCTTATTTGATTGACTAGTAGAGTTCTGCTTATTCGAACATCCTACTGTTATCAATGATAAAAGCGTCACTAACCCCATAATAGAAATAAATTTTGTAATTTTAGAGTTAAAATTTTGCATAAATATCCTCCTGTGCAAAACAAAAAAGCATTAAGTTAGAAAATTCAGCATAAGTTCTAACTTAAAGTTAGACTAAGCTAAATTTTTTATTATGTCAACATTTTTCTAGATAGACAAATAGCACCAAGACGTCTCAGACTTGATGCTATCAATAAGTATAAATAATAAAAAATTTGCTGAATTTTTAATTTAATGCTTTTTCTCTAAAATTACATCTTTATATAAACATATTTTTATATGTTTGTCAAAGATGTTCAGAAAAAAGACAGTCAAAATGCTGTGATTATTCAAGTCCTTGAACTAAAAATCTTCATTAACGTGCCGTCTCAAGACATCTAGAATCTTAATTACATGCTTATCTTCTAAGCTATAGTACCGCTCTTGCTTAACTTGCTCACTCTTAACTAGCTTAGCCTCTTCTAAGATTCTTAAGTGCCTAGAAATAGCTGGCTGACTAACATCAAACTGTTTTACCAAGTTATTTACACTACTTTTTTGATTGTCATTTAAGTAATAAAGAATTTGAATTCGAATGGGATGATTTAAAGCTCTAGTAACTCGAATAATTTGATCGTTCAACTTGTTCACCTATCTCAACTTACATTTAATTATGAGAGTAACTCAAGAATTTTCTTTTGCACACTTGATTCTTCACTAGATCCAATGATTTGATTCGCAGCTTTCTTTGCAACTGGAAGAGCGGTAGCCGTAGCAAAACTAGTACCTGCAAACTTAAGCATACCAACATCATTACCACTATCACCAAATGTCACCATTTCACTAGATTTAATCTTCAGTTTTTTACCCAAATATTCTAAACCTACGGCTTTATTCATTCCTTTAGTCTGCATATCAATAGCAGTACTTGCGCCTGAGACAAAACCAATCTGTGGATAATCTTCTCTAAGTTGATCCAAGACCTTAGGCATCTCATCTTCTGGAACGCGAAGACTTACTTTAAAAATACGATCATCGATATCGTTAAAGCTATCAACAACTTGAATTTTCTTAACGTACTTTTTTAGATCTTCTGCAAATTCTTTTCCACTGCTTTTTTCAACATATGCACTAGTTACACCAGCAACAATAGCCTTATATGGTAATTTTTCCACAATTTCAAGCATTGTTTGATAATCTTCGTCAGATAAATCAGATATTTGAAGAATTTCATTTCCATGAGCTACTAAAGCACCATTTTCAGCCACAAAGTACATATTCTTATTAGCTTTTGGAAAACGATCGAGGATATTTTCATACTGATTACCACTAGCAATAACAAATTTAATATCACGATCCTGCATAATTTGAAATTCTTTTTCAAAGAGTTCCTTATCATAAGTCTTATCTTCTCTTAACCAAGTACCATCCATATCAGTTGCAATAAGCTTAATCATTTTCAGTCTCACTTTCCACTTTTATTATCCACCCTCCACTATACTAAAAAACGCCACCCGGAGGTAGCGTTTTTCATAAAACTATTTTATTCAACTAGCTTAATCCTTCTTGCGTTTTCTAGTACCTGCTAAGCCTAAAAGTGACGCAATGGTTGCTAATCCTAGTCCAATAAGTCCTGCATTAGAATGTTTATGACCCGTTTGAGGCAATGAGACATCCTCAGTTGTAGCTGCTTCTACTTTACCAGATTCTTTGTTTTCTACAGTTGCTACTTCCTTAATAGTAGTATTAGTGGAAAGTTGGTCTGGAAGAATAGGAGCATCATTAGTTGATTCAGTTGGAGTTTCAGCTTGAACTGGAACTTTTGAATCCTCTGGATCTACTGGGTCTTTTGGTTCTTCTGGATCCACCGGATCCTTTGGTTCTTCTGGATCCACTGGATCCTTCGGTTCTTCTGGGTCTACGATATCCTTATTGTAAACTACAGTTTCAATGATATCGTCAGTATTATTATCTACATTTTCAAGACTGCCAATTTCTTTCCTATCTGGAGTGTAGCCGGCAATATCTGGAGAAATGACTTGTATAAACGTAGTTCCATCAAGTGCTGTCCATTTAATTCCATCGGAAATCTTTCTGCCATTTTTATCTAAGATAATAACTTCGCCAGTTACTTTATCAATAATGGCTGTACCACGGAATCTTAGCTTTTGAACTACGTCATCTTTTGCTTTAGTCCCATCTGCGTAAACATATTTAATTGTACGAGTAATTGTTTTATCTAAAGCAATTGAATCAAATGGATATTTTGGTCCATCTGGGTTGTCTGGGTTAATTGGATCTTCTTCGGTAAATTTATCATCAGGAGTAACTGTAACTGTTCCATGCTTGAAGGTTACATAGAAAGTCTTTGTGTCTTCACCGAATTCTCCACCAACATAACCATCTTTGACTAATTCATAGCCTAAGCTTTCGTAGTATTTAATCTTATC
>OBLI01002736.1_pt1 | contig 14534 bp, 8 predicted proteins | sample 1519701 | NCBI WGS metagenome assembly OBLI01 (sample SAMEA3663005, study PRJEB22513) | pig gut metagenome | biome: pig gut; feature: pig-associated habitat; material: faeces | place: France | collected 2012 | reverse complement strand
ATAACTTCAGGAGAAGAAGTAGCACTTCCAGCAAGTTCAGTAGCAACATCTAATGCTCTACTATAATCACCATATTGAGCAGCATCATTAATCTTTTGCTCAATACGTTTAGCATAATCATATTTCCACTTATCCTCAGCAGCATTAAGTTTTAATTGACCAATAGCGTTCGTAATAGCAGACTTTTGTTGAATTGCTTTATCAGAACGCTCATCAATTTTATTTAATGCTTGACTAAGAGCTTCAAGATTTGAACGAACTGGTACACGTTGAGGAACATAACCTCCAATAGTAATACCACTTTGATTGTTTTTATAAGCCATAATATTATTATTTGATTACTGATTACAAAAATAATAAAACTTCTGATAGTAATAACACTATCAGAAGTATTTATATAATATTAATTTATACCATATTTTAATCTTTGTTTAGGAGACAATCTAGACAAATAGAAACGTTTAGTTCTATCTTCGTTAGAAGTTTTATAAAGAGCAGCTATAACATCAGGAGATAAATCAAAATCCATTTCCATAAGTCTAGTAGGAGTAGCATCTTTACTAGAAGCAATCATTGCACGTCTAGATTGGTCATCTTCATAAGCAGTTCTACCAGCAGTCCAGAAATTAGTCCAAGCTTGAGACAATCCACTAAGACCAACATTAAGAGCGTCACCTTTAGCTTGATTAGCTTCATTCTTAATTCTAGCAATTTCGCTTTGACGAGCAAGTTCATTCTGTACATTTTGTGCTGCAACAGTTTGTTGATTCTTAGCATCTTCTGTAAGCATCTTGTTTTCTTCATTCTCTTTAGTAGCCCAAAGTTTACTAAGATTAGAAAGAGCGTCAAGATTAATAGCACCACTTCTATTAAGAGCAGCTACAGAACTTGAAGTATTATTGAAAGTTTGTCCAGTAAGTCTATCTTTATAACGTTTGACTTCCTCTATTTCAGGATTAACATTATAAGTTGTAGGTAATTTACTAGCTTGAATAATAGGTGCTCTATCAGGAAGAGTGTACTTACCAGCAGTATTATAATTTACAAGACCTGTACTTAACGCAGCAAGAGTATCAATACCTAATCCTAAATAATCTCCACCAGTAAATATAGTACGACTACGATTATGTCTTTGTGGAATATAAGGAGTTTCATTAGCAGGATGATTAATAATATTCATTGCATCATTATTTGGTTTCATAAAAGTAGGCTTAATTCTCTTAGCTGTAACTGTTACTTCACCATTTCCTAAAACATTACCACCATTATAATCAGAATCATAATCTGGAGCATCATAAATAGAAGTATAACGTTTGTTGTAAGGAACAAATATACCAGTAGCAGCTTTAGGTCTCATACCTTTTACGGAGCGGCTACAACCACCTAACGCTTTAGCAACTCTTCTAGCACCAATTATTCTATTCAATCTTTCTTTCTTAGCATTAGTTTCTTTAATAGTAGAATAATTATTATATTTACCGGCACGATAAATAAATTGACTTCTACCAGCAGCTCTAGCTGCATCAAATGCTTGATTAAAGTTTCCTACTTTAGAATAATCAGCTTTACCTGTATAGTTACCATTCTTATCATAAATATAAGCTACATTAGTCTTATGATTAATAATAGTATTACCTCTACGAGTATACTTAATACCGTTAATAGTTCTAGTTTCTCCATCATGTAATTGATAATTACCTTTAGTTGTATTACCTTTATATTGAGGAACAGTTTTATTAACTTGTTTTGGAACTACAACAGATTTTTGAGTAGGAGTTACTTTCTTACCTTGAGGTTTACTTGGTTGTTGAGCTATAGCTTTACGAACAATACTAGTAGATGATTGTCCATCTAAACGTTTAACTGGTTCATTAACTGGTTCAGCTAAACGTTTAACTGGTTCATTAACTGGTTCAGCTAAACGTTTAACTGGTTCATTAACTGGTTCAGCTAAACGTTTAACTGGTTCTTGAGGTCTAGCTATATATCGAGAAATAGGTTTACCATGAGCATCTTTTTGAACAGGAATTGATTTCTTATTTCTATCGTTTTGTGATTCAACAAAATAACCAGCAGGTATACTTAATGTTGCAGCAAGAGTTAAACCTTTTAATTTAGCTCTTTGCATAGGAGTTAAATTATAATAAGCATCATTTAATTTTTGACCAGGAGTACCTTTAAATTTATTTCCAACTTTTTGACCTACATTTTTAGCTCCTTGTTTAGCACTAGCAATAACTCTGCTTAAACCTTCTAATACTTCATCAGAAGTTCTAGATGTATACAAGAAAAGATTAGCTCCATTAGTCATATTTTTATCACTTTGACCTATAGGAATACCCATTTTTACAATCTCTGCTTCTCTAGGATTTATAATTCTTGCAGCACTTCTAGATATATCACCTTGATTAACAGAAGTTAATCTAATACCTTTAGGAAGATGAGTATTATTTAAATAAATTCGTAAAGCATCATTAGAATCCTTAATTTTTGCAGCAATTTCAGAACTTCTAAAAGTAGGATTATAAATTTGATTTCTACCTACTGGAATATTAATTCCTAAACCTCTATAAAAATCCTTAGCTTCTTTTGCTGCATAAGCAGTTCTTTGTGCTGCTTGTGAAGCTTTAGCAGCTTGCATAAGTTTATTAGCTTGTTGAACATTTCTAATTATTTGAGCTTGATTAGGAACTCCAAAAGCAGGAGCAATAACAGCATCGATATTATCATCAGTATTATAAGGATTACCTCCCATACCTGTAAACTCATAAATATCTCTAAGCATAGTATTCCAAGACTCTCTGTCAAATAAGCCTGATTCATATAATAAATCAGCTAAAGCATTATCATCACGATTAGTTCTAACCCAATCACCAAAAGCAGCTTTAGGACGACCACCAAGTCTATATTTACTTTTAGCTAATCTTAAATATCTACCATTACCTAAATCTTTATATACAACCATACGTTTAGTACTAATTCCGGTATTACCTTCAGCATCGAATTTCTTCCAAAGACCACTACCTTTTTTAATTGCATCAGCAGGAAGAGGTTTAGAATAATTTCCATGATGACCTACTTGCCAAACTGTATGTCTAGAAGGAGTACTGATAACATATTTACTTTCATTATATCCTCCGCTAGTTGTTCCAGTCCAAGGTTCACCCATAGCAGCAGCTTTTCCACCATGACTGTTACCACCAGCTTTTCCAAATTCAAAACTTCTTCCACTTCTAGTTCTTACAGTTTTTGTAGGAAGTGTAACTCCTTCAGGTAATTTTCTATATTGTCCTATAGCTTTAGCGTCTTTTACTTCTCTCATATTTGCTATACGATAAACTCTATTAGTACGAAGCATATTTCTATTAACAAGTCCACTACGAACTTGCTTAAGATTTAAACTTCTACTAGGAGTTGGTGCAGTACCTGTTTGAAGGAAAGGATTTTTATTATCAAATCTTCCTAAAGTTTTGTCATAAATAATAGATAATAAAGATAAAGGAGAAGGATAATTAGCTCCATAATAACCACCAATTTGAGCTTTACTACCATCATCTTTAAGACCATTTCTTTTCTTAAAAGCTTGTTGTTGACTAAATACTTTATCTTTATTATAACCTCTAAGAATAGCTTGAGCAGGACTCATACCATTACTAAGAATAGGTTGAGCACTAAAAATTCTTAGAGCACCATTCTTCTTCTGAGCAACTTCACCACCTTCAGCTTCAACTTCATTACCACCAACGTTAATACCAATACCAGTTTGACCAGTCTCATTCACATCTTCGTGAGAGCCGCCCCGTAGAAGATATGTGTTGTTTCCTATCTTGGTAGCGTCTCCACCATCAGTAATATAAATACCTTTAGCTCCAAGAGTTTTACCAAGTCTAGCAGCAGTTCTAAATTGTCTAAGATAATCTTCTTGATAATCTTGACTATTATTAAGAGCAGTAGTCATATTAGCAGCTTCTTGAGTTGTATTCTGCCAATCTTGAATACTCTTTTGACGACGCATTTCTCTTTTCTTAGCACCATTACCAAATAAGGAACCTGCTATACTAGTAGCAGCACCAATAGCTGCACCAATCCAACATTTCTTTCTATCACCTAATTTCATAGTAGGAGTTTTAGTTGGGTCACTAGGAATAATAGTATTACTATTAACAACACCATTAGTAGCAGTCTTATTATTGTTTATAGACTCATCTACTATAGAACCTGTTGCATTAAGAGCAGGAGTTATAACAGAACTAAAAAGACTACCGAAGTCAGCTTTAGGTCTACCACCACAACGAAGACATCTTCTTTTAATTTTTCCAGTCATAATTTAATACTTTGAATAATTAACATTTAAATCCTCAAATCTAAAAGGAACATTATCTATATTTCTAAAGATAAATCTAACAACGAAATAACGACCATAAACTAGATTACGTTCATCACTTGGATTATCAAGCATTGCTTGAATCTTAGTTTCTTGTGTAGAAGTAAGATTATTAATATCCAAGTTATAACGCTTACAGATTTCTTCTTTAGTAAGTTTACTACTAATATAATTCCTTATATAATTAAAGTTCCAAATACCTTTATCATAATAAGGAACTTTGTAATCTGGAGTTTTATCTCTAGTTACAGTATCATCATTAATCGTCTTATGTCCTGAAATATCCAAGTCACCTGTATCATTACTATCAGTATAAATACGAAGTTTATCACCACTATAATGTTCTATATCACCATAAGTTCCATTACTCATAAGTGGTTCAGCCATTCTAGTAACTTGATTGCTAAAGTAAGCGTACTCTTTATTAAGTATATAACTAATAGAATTAATGCATTTAGGAATATTGTAATTTTCATTTACAATAACATCAAATATAGCAGGATTAACAGTTCTAGTTTCTTCAGTACCATCTTCTTTTTGTATAGTAAGATTTGTACTCATAGCTGGAAAACCATAAGCATGGTCATCAAGTCCAGCATAATCTCCAGTTTTACCATAGAATCCTAAAGGAGTATTTTTATGGAAACAATAAAGAAAAGAACTAGTTTTAACAGCATAATAAAAATAACAATGATTCTTAGTATTTATACCTATGTTAAATTTATAATCATGAATACTAACAAACTTCTTACTAATTATATTAAAAGATAAAGTAATATAACCAGGTTGATTATGTTCTCTATCTCCAACATCTTCACTATAATAAGCAAGACACATAATTACACGAGCATTAGCAAAGTCTGTAACCATGTGAGCATCAGCTATCTGAACATTGTTCATCCAACTAAGTATATCACTAGTTAAATCAGTAAGATGATTATTATCGAAATTATATATTCGTTTATTATCTGCATCTACAAACCAATAACCATTACTATTAACAGTCCAAGCTTGAGGATATTGAAGACCACCATAACCATGATTACTAGTAAATAGTTCAATAGGTTCTACTTCAAATAAATCTGGCATTTTTAATTGCGCTGTGTCGCCCGATGTCTTGAGGAGGTTATCTCTATTAAGGTAAAACAAAGAATGCTCCGTGTGGACGAAAAATGCAGTGCCTACGCCAACTATATTTGTAATGTTGCCTTTATTCTTAGAAAGCACTTTATAACTGTTTGCTCTAAAGTGTCTCCAGGCATTAGCAAGACTTTCATCACCAATTACATCACTACGACGAATAGTAGCACGTTTATAAGAATCATAATTGAGATTATCTTTATAATTAGTATAAAGTTTATAATTACTTTCTATATACGTATCTTTTAATTCTATAAGGTCTGTAGCATTTAAAGGTTGAACTATAAAGTTAACACTACGTTGATGACTACCTGAACCACTTTCATCATCACCTAAAACACCAACTAAATAATTAGGTTCTTTCTTTATAGAAATAGCATTAGTATTAACTCTACTAAACTTACTATAATTTACAATCTTAGCATATTCTGTAGTAGAACTTGTCCAATCTCTATTTATAGAATTATTATCTTGCACATCATATACTTTACCAGTATCTGATATATATACTCTACGTTGATAAATTAAAGTCTTATCATTTACATAGAATGCAGGATAATTAAAATCATAATCGTGAACATAATTATTAGGAAAGTTATCAGCATCATTACTATCAGCATAACTATAAGTTTTGACATCAGAATGTTTATAACATACAGGACCAAAACTAATAAGTTCTTTATCTTTCTTACAATATATGTTACGATTAAATATTATAACATTTCCAACTTCACCAATATCAGGAGTTATTTTACCGTTACTATCTTTTAAATTAAGAACTATACCTCCATCCATTCCAGCAGTATTCATAGTATTACTAAGACTATCACTATCTACAGCATTACTAGCTACTATACTAGAATTATTAATATAAGCTGGATTAGTACTAGGAAGTATATAACCATTACTTGTTATTTTATATTCAGGTACATATATAGAACCATTATAATTAACTTTACCAGTTTCTACTTCACTAGCTTTAAAAAGACTTGCATTTACTCCATTCTTAGCACAATAAGCTTGATAATTATTAGTTACTTCTGGTTTTTCATAACTAAAGAAGAAACCAATATAATCATCAGGTATTTCAATATTAGTAAAACCTACTTTAATTCTATATAAAGTATTATCGTTAGCACTATCAAAACTATGACTTGAACCAGTTTTAAATAAAAGGTCATTGTTATAATTTTTGTAATAGCCAAAACTAGCAGCTTTACGAATAGTTGCATTAGAAGGAGAAGGTGCAGTACTTACAACTTCATAAGCATATTTATCTTTAAGAGCTTCGATACTAAGTAAATTAGTAAAATCTCTATCGTTACCAGAAGTACTACTACTAGTTCGTTCTTTCAATGATGTTAAACTGCTAAGTTGAACATCTATTGTAGAACTTCCAGTCATAGTAACAGTATTCAAAATTGTAGTTGGAAGAATATCATTACTAAGTTGATAACCATTAGTATAAGTACCATCTTTACGAACATAATGAATAAAGAAATTATATACACTATTAGGCATTAAAGTTCTAACAGCATCATCTACTAATACAGTAGTAGTATATACTCTAGTATTACTAGCTTTACTCATTCTAAATCTATTTGGTCTATAAGAAGCAGCAGGTATCCAACTTCCTAATTTACTAACTATACCACTAGTAACAGTATTAAGTTTTAAACCTGTATGCTTATGGTCAGTACCACCACCTTTACCAAGACTATCATATAATCTACTAGACTTACCGTTTACAGGAATAGTTATAATATCGAAAGTTCCATCATCTTTAACACCAAAAGCTATACCAGAACAAGGAAACACATGCTTACCTTCATAACCACCAAGAGCAAGATTATCAAAGTCGCTAACATTTTCATTATCACTAGCTACATAGCAAAGATAACGTTTAAGCTCATTATAATCTCTAGCATTTAAAACAATATGATATGTAATGTTAGTTCCATCTACATTTACAATACTATTAGCAGAAGGTTTTGGTACTTCTACAATAGCAGCAAATATAGCATTAGTTGACCAACTAAAAGTATATATTTCATATTCTTTAGTTGTAGTAGTAGTTGCATTTGTTTTAGAACAAGGTTCATAAATCATCTTTGCTCTAATCTTTGCAGCATAGTTTTTGAGATTTACATTATAATCGCTTTCATCATAATTTGCAATATAAAGACGATTCTCATAATTACAAAGAGAAGCAACATTAAATAAATTAAAACTATTACTAGTCAATTCATCTATTGAAGTTTCTTCAAAGTTACTAGCATCAAATATAAATTCACGAACATCAAAACTAAACTTTCTCCAAATACGAGGTAAAGCAGTATTTTCGTGTTTAAGTATATAACCTATTTGATAAGCTTTATAATTATAATTATCATCAAAGTTAATATTAAACTTTAGATTATAATTACAATCTTTCTTATCATTATTATATGAACCTACACAACGAGTTGTAGCAAGATTAGTACTACTCTTTATATCATAAACATGATTTATAATTACTTTATCTTCTAGATTTATAGCATGATAACTACTACCAATAGGAAACCAATTAGTATAATAATTACTATCTATTTCATAACGAATGAAGAATTGATAAATACCATTTGGCATATTAATTCCAGGAACTTTATCTCTAAGACTAAGATTAGCTACTGGAATATTAGCACAAATAGAATATAGTTCAGGATTATCTTCTTTTGTACAACGAGAAAGATTGATAGTTTTAAGAGGAATATTATTTTTTACAACTTCTTCATAAACACCATCATCGTCTTTACTATTGTGAGTAACAATTTTAGTAGCATCATATTCTCCAATAGCAACAATAAGTTCATTATTTACATTATAAGTATATGTACCTACAATCTTTCCGCCACTATAACTCCAAGCACTATATACTTCTGTCAAATCTAAAAGACCAGTAACTTCATTTTCTACACAACGATAAATGTGAGAACTATGTTCACCAGTATCAGCTTTAAGATAACTAAGTATTACAATCTCTTTCATACAAGGAATTATACCTACTATAGTACCAGAAACTGGAGTACTAAAAGCATAAGTTAATCCTTCTTCATTTGTAATATATGAATTATCAGGACTAACTTTAATGTTTTTAGCAAATACCAAACTTCCATTAGGAACAACGTTTGGATTCTTATTTAAATTAAGTTCTTTAACTATATTCATAATCACTATCTTCTTGGGTCAAATGTTGAATTGTAGAAGAAGTTTCTCCAACCATCAGCATTATATAAATCATTACGAACAGAAGCAATGGCTTTACTCTTTAATTCTTTCCATTGAATATAAGGATTAGTAACAGGACTACTACTCTTTAAATCATAAACTGGATGATGACTACCACGACTAAGATATTTATATAAAATATAAAAACTTATAGCTTCTAATAGAATACCATTATCATAAACCATTGGAACTTCACAATCATAATAATCATCGTGATATGTCATAGGTTCAAAACTTTGAACGTTTATCCAATCAGTATCAAAGTTAAGTTCAATATGACCATTATTAGTTATTACAAAGTTGCGAGTATCATCAGCTCTTCTAATAGTTGCAACCCTCATAAAATTACGACCAGTCTTATTGGTATCATCTATAACAGCAATTTCAGGACTAGGTTCTACATTAGTCTTAGAACCAAATCCTGAATTACAACAACTATTATTAGTTTCAAGTTGCTTTATTTCACAACCATAATCATCAAATACTTTAATATCAGTAGCATTTAACTGACAAGGATATATACCTATACGATTAACTATTTGAAGTCTTCTAGTTTTCTTAGTCATAGGAAGACATTTCATTTGACTAAGAGCATCAATTATCCAAGCAGCAGCACGAGGAATCCAATCACTTTCGCTAAGGTTAAAGTCATTATCGACTTTTCCAACTATGCGTTTCATATCCACATTTTGTTTGATTTTCATTTCTAACAAATTTAGTATACATTAATTTATCTACTTGTAAACACAGAGTTAGTTTAATCTTTAGAGATACAGGTAAATGACATATCTTTTCTTTATCACCACCAGTAAGTTTAATTAAACCATCATTAGTATATTGTCGTACTTTTACAGAACGATAATCTATCATACTCAGCTTATAACCATAAGCCCTTTGAAGAGTACAATTACAAAGAGCAAGTTCATACCAACTTTCATCAGCTTTGTAAATTCTAGGGTCAACTGCATCATATTCTAAGCCATTAGCTTTAGCAAATTCAGCTTCTTCTCTATTCCAAATTCTAATGCCTTTAGCTTCAAGTTCTTTCTTATATTTATTAGTTGCAACAAAATCACAAATCTTACAACCAGTATTAAGAACTCTATTTATACATACGTAACCTAGTTTACCTTCAAGACGATAACCATGAGCTTTAAGAATAAGAACATCGTGTACTTTATTATAAAATATACCAACTATATTTCTATACTCAGCATAATTTAGAGCAATACATTTCTCATAAAGTTTAATCTTTTGTTCTAACTCACTCATCTTTCGTAAATCAACAGCATAAGCAACAAGTCTAAAACATAAATGTTTATGCTCAAGGTCATTACGTTTATCTTCATACATACCTTTTGCAGCATTTTCAAGACGACCATTTATATATTTGTTCTGTTGAAACTCTGGATAGTCAATTACAGGAAGAGCAAAACTATCAACATAAGGAACAATCTTAGAACGTTTTTCAACTATGTTACCAGCTAGTTCATCATAAGAAAGTCTAGCTCTTTCAAGTTCTAGAGTAAAAGCATCTTTCATGTCTTGATGATATTTACTCATATTTATTGGATTAAGTCTTACAGCAGTCATACACTAATTATATTTTATAGTATTAGGAACTTCATCTGTTTCTTGATGTTGATTTAATAGTTCCCTTTTATATATTATTTCTTTAATTTGACCAATCATATCTTCACTAAGTAACCACTCGTTGTCATCATAAAGATGATTCTCAAAAGTAAGGTCTCCATTAATACCAAGTATTTGATTAGGATGTTCAAAAGCTGATTCAATAACAACAGCATCTATTGGAACAATTCTATCTTTACTAGCTGGAAATAAATAAAGATATTCATTAATATAGTCATAACTAATAGCACCACAAAGACCAGGAACACTTCCTTTAAATCTAGCAGTAGTTTCTTTAATATAAGGAAACTCTCTATTAGTTTTATATCCTACAGAACTAACTCTATCAAAAGGAAGATTATTAGTAAGTCTAATAGGTCTTGGAACTTTATCTAGAGTTCTTTTAATTTTATTAATTGAAACGTCTTCATAACCTTCAGGTAATTCTATATCACCATCATTAACTGTAATAAGTGAAACTCTAAAACGTTGAGTATGAATTTTATCAACATAAGAATGATTTTCATAACTTCTACGTATAAGTTCATTACGAGTATGAATTATAGCATTACGAACTCTTTCACGTAGAGTATGATTATTAGGTTGACCTACTCCATGTAAAATTTCACTAGTAAGTTGAGCAAGTGAACTCATAATAGTATTATTTAAATTATTAATATGAAAGCCGCCCCGTAAAAGGTATGATTAGTTAGAAGTTCTACCAATTACATCTTCTACGGGGCGGCTCTAATGTTTTACTTATTTTCTTTATCATCTGCTTTAGGAGCATCTTCAAATAAGAAATCAATAAGCTCAAGTACACCAATATTAAAATCAGTACCAATCAGAGCTTTAATTAAATCGTCTTCTTTGATAACAATATGCTCTACTTCTACTTCTTTATTATCAAGTTCTTTAATAAACTTAGTAAGTTTACTCTGAACATTAGAATAATACTCAGTTACTTTAATACGATTCTCAGTATCAGTACGAGTAAAAGTATACTTACCAGCAGCTTCATCAGTTTCTTTCTTCTGAAGTTCTTCAAGAAGTTTACCCATTTCTTCATCGTTATCTCCTTTAAGAGATTCTTTAGAATCTTTAATAGCATCTTCATAAGAAGTTGCAATAGCTTTAAGATTCTTTACATTCTTCCAAATAGCAATAGCTACTTCAGCAGGAAGTTCTTTAGTTTTAATTTGCTTTAGTACATTATATGCACTAACAGCATTAATTTGTTTTACTTTAATCATAAGTTTATTATTAATTTTATTACTTATTTGCGATGCAAATATATCAATAATATTATTATTTACTTATAGTATATCTATATATATAATATATTTTAATAATTATATTAATAATATTATCTATTATTTTATGATAAATCATGTGAAATACCACTACTAAATGGGACAAGTCCTTTAGCAACCCATACACCATTAGCTATTACATATATTTTATACGACTTACCACTAGTAAGATTTCTAAACATTGCAGTTTTAGTTTCACCAGCTTTCATTGTACCTATTGTATTAACATACTCTCCTGCAACCATACTTTGTCCTTTAGTTGGGTCAGTTTGATATACACAATATACGGAAACATTGTTTACTGTATTAGCATTCTCCTTCATCTTCAGTGTTACTATAATTATACCAAGTTGTTCTTTTGCAGTAATACTTGCAAAATTACTTGCTGTACTATCTGATTGACTAATAATAGATAATTGTTTACCTCCTGCAAGATTAGGAATAGCATAACAAGTCATAGCATGCAAAGTATGATTACTAGAATAATTATACGAACAGAACATAGGAAAAGCAAGATAATCACCTACTTGAAGAGCATTCTTTGGAAGAGGAACTGTAAATGAACCAACAGTTGAAGCAGTAGTTATATACATAAGATTTGTTTTACTTTTATCTGTAATAATATAACCAAAATATTTATCTTTAAATACAGCAAATTCAAAATAACTTATTTGACTTCCATCTACAGATACAGGATTGTAATTTACAAGTAATTGATTAGTATCGCTTTCTCGAATGAATACACTAGTAGTAAGATAATCTTTAACTTCTGGGTTTGCATCACGAAAATAACCACGAAAATCTCCTAAACGATAAGGTGCGTTTGCTCCTCCAGTAGGACGATTATAAATATTTCCATATCCGTTATTAGTTTTAGAATATTCACCTATAAGGTCTTTCCAATTACTCTTACCGTTTTCTACTGTTATATTAATTCCATAGTTACCATCTTTTGCTTTATACCAATCATCAGGAAATGGAGAAGGATATACAGTAGGTTTATATTTTGCCCATATATTAATCTTTGATGATTTACAAAGAGTAGCCAAATCATTACTTGATTCACCTAATACACTTTTAACATCATCTATACTAACTGGAGCAACTATTTTTCCATTACTTACACTCATATTGATAACTATTAAATTCGACAATAGCGGATAGCTATTTATAACTATCCGCTTTAACTAACACTTACTCACTTGTAACAGTCGATGTAATAGCAAGACTAACTTCTTCGATAAGATTAACTACATCAGTAAGTTTACTTTTAAGAACTCCACTAATATTATAAGTTAGTAAGTCATTACCATTATTATTATTAGCATTAACGTTACCAATATAATTTCCATTAATATTATCATAAATAGACATATTAATATCTTTAATAACATTAGCTGTTGGATTTACATTATAAGTAATCTCAACACGATAATCATCTTTTGTGTAAGTAGCAGTAGTCTGCTCACTCTTAGAAATAATCTTTAAATTCGTTGTCATAATCTTTAATTTAATTGTTATACAATATGTTATTTATTAGTATTTACTTATAAGAAGTTTATTATTAGTAGCTTCTAGTTTTCTATTATCATTAATTAATCTCTCAACTTCACTTTCAAGATATGTTACTCTAGCTTTTAACTTTGATACTTCATCATCAACTTGTTCAATAGCACCAAAAGCAGTTGCTATAAGTTTTGGAGACCAATAATTAATTTTATAATAACCATTTTCATCAGTTTCAACTATATCACTCATATAAGGATTGTTTAATACGTGTTGAGCAATCCAACCAATACTATGTTTATTATCTTTTATCCAAGTAAAACCATAACTACCACCCATCGCTTTTATTATGTTTAAGTAATTGAGTTTATGTAGGTTCTGTTTTAATCGAATATCAGAAGAGGAATAAGCAGTAACACCACCAGTAGCTAGAATACCACCGCTAGTATAAAATGTAGAAGTATCGCTACAAAATAACCATTTATTGCTACTATAATCCCATAGTCCTGTTTTAGTTGAAGTTCCAACACCAAACAACACATTTTTACCATTAGTTTTAATTATAAGTCCTTGACCATACGAATTAACTAACACATTTCCATTAACTTCGAGTTTCTCTGAAGGATATTTTACTCCTATACCTACATTTCCTTGCTCATATTGTAACACTAAATGACGACCTTTAGGTCTTGACCCGTTAGTATCTATAACATTAATTTGACCATAATTTAATTCACTATCTCTAATCTCTGATATTGACATAGAACAACCACTACCGACATTAGTCTTTATACTTAAGCCTTGACTATTAAAATATACTACATTGTCAGCAGAACCTAATCTTATTAGCTCATTACCTGAACAAATAAGTCTAAGGTCATATCCACTATCTGTTTCTATATATCTAGTGTATGTTCTCTCAAACATATATGTTGTACTACCAAGATTATATTTATGTGTGGCAGATGGAAGTATAGTACCACCAATATTGTTCGTACCATTGAATGAATTACCCCAAAGATTGCGAGATGTTTGCAATTTTGTAGCACTAGCAGCATTACCACTAATATTAGCAGATGATGTAATATAACCGCTATCATTTGTAAATTGACTAACTTTAGTTGGTCTAGAACCTATTTCACTCCAAGAATAGCTAGGTTTAGTACTTGCTTTTGCCCAAGAATATACATCAGATGCAGGTAATGAAGATGGTCTTCCGCTAACGTTACTCCAAGCCACAGAATTAGCACTTCCAGCAGATGTTGCATAACTAACAGATAAGCTAGATATTG
>OBLI01002735.1_pt1 | contig 14535 bp, 10 predicted proteins | sample 1519701 | NCBI WGS metagenome assembly OBLI01 (sample SAMEA3663005, study PRJEB22513) | pig gut metagenome | biome: pig gut; feature: pig-associated habitat; material: faeces | place: France | collected 2012 | reverse complement strand
TTACAAAATGAGAAAAGTTTTTTTCTTTATCACCCTCTTCGCGATTTCAACACAAATTGAAGCCGCAGTAACGGACAGCGACACAACGCGCAAAGACCGACTGAACTACAAAGAACTTAACTTTCTCAACAATATATATAGCGAAAGCCATAACCCCGTGGCTCTTTCGTTTAATAAAGTTCAGACTCTTGCCGATATAAATTTCAATGGGCATTTTGAGAGAGGAGCATTTCATGCTGTAAACAAATCAAGCAAGCACAACGACTTCACGCTTGATATTTCCGGACTGAAACAAATAGGAAAATTCAGTTTGTCCGGAAATATCAAATATCTCAACAGTAAGGATTACAACCACAAATGGGAAAATTCTTACATGATAACACCAGAGAATCCTTTTGTACTCGGCGACTCGGTAAGCAGTAACGTCAATACCGAGGAGTTTACGCTCCACATGGGTTCGGCATACCGATTCAATGATAATTTTATTGCCGGTCTGAAAATTAAATATACTACAGGAAGTCTTTCCGATCAGGAAGATCCTCGTCCCAAGACAAACTCCATGCACTTCCTCGTAAACCCGGGAGCATGGTACAAACTTTCCGATAACCACAACGTAGGTCTTTCTGCCGACATAGATATTTACCGTTCCAACATGTCGCATTCCATTATTAACGGACTGCTTAACCAAGTGTATTTCCTTATGAAAGGAATGGGAGACAATCAAACTTTCACTTCTCACGACGTTTCGGGTTACACTCGCGATTATAAAGGAACACGCTTGGGAATTAATGCACAATGGAACGCTTTATTCGGAGAATTTGAGAATTTGCTAGAATTGGGATTCAATACAAATTCTGAAAATGCGGAAGACGGAGGTTCTTCCTATACATTTAAGGGAGGAGATTACAAAAGCAATAAGTTTTCTCTTTATGATCGTTTTACTTTTGGCTCGGACGCGCTGAAACATAACATTTCTATAAGCGCAAGCCTAAACAAAACCGAAGGTTATTGGTATGACCAGGAACGTAAAGTGGATACAGAGCATGGCAACTTGAACTACTTTGAGATATTGAGCAAAGACAAAAATCATGAAGCCACATACGCCGATGCTTCTTTGGAATATCGCATAGACGGTCTTAAAAACGATTTACCAGATTGGTCGGCACGCGCAAAATTCGGAGTTTCAAACACCGATATTACCCAGTACGAACTTGACGCAAACAATCAGAAATATACCATAGCCAATATTATTGCCGACGGAACAAAGAATTGGGATATAAACAAGTTGAGACTTGAAACAACTTTAGGCGCATTCTATCAAACAACTTTAGGAACTCCTACATTTGGAACAGTACGCAACAAATTGTACACCGAGTACACTGCGCCATCATTTGAATTTGCCACAGCAAAAGCAGCAGGCTTTAATGTACGTTTGGCTCTCAACATTCCAATAAGCCTTTATAAAACTCCGACTTGGCTTACCGTTTACGGAAAGACTTCTTGCCGTTTCTATAATGGCGACAATGAATACAGTAATCGCTATGACGGAAAATCGCAGGCATACGTTGATTTCGGTTTGAATCTTACCCTTTAACAAAATAAGAAAGACAAGATACACAGATTATGACGAAACGAAAAATAGCGGCATTCTTTGCCCTTACACTTATCCTTTTGCAGTCTATAAAAGCAGCGAAAGGATTTGCCATTATTATTGACCAGAAAAGTCTTAATGAAGCAAAAAATGAAATTGAAGCTTATGCCAAGGCAATAAAAGACGTAAACAAGATGAAGGTTTACACCATAGTTGACCGCTGGGGTGTTCCTGATTCTATACGTGCCTGCCTACGCAGTATGTATTACCAAGGAAAAATTCAAGGAGCAGTATTTATAGGAGACATTCCAATTCCTATGATACGCGACGCACAGCATCTTACTTCTGCTTTCAAGATGGATCAAAGGCTACCCAAAGAAAAATCAAGTGTTCCCTCAGACCGTTTCTATGATGACTTCGGACTTCAATTCCGTTTTCTCGAAAAAGACAGCACATCCACTCTCTATTATTATTCTTTGAAAAGTAGATCCGAGCAATATGTACACAGCAATCTTTTTACAGGAAGAATTCGTCCTACAGATGTAGGGGGCACAAGCCGTTACGATAAACTGCGCAAATATCTTCGCAAAGTTGTGGAAGAAAAGAATGCACATAACAGGCTTGACAGAATTTTCTTTCTCACCGGTTCCGGTTCAATAGACGAAAGTCGTGTAGCCGTTATGGACGAGAAGATACAATACTACGAGCACTTCCCTTGGCTCAAGAACTGTACGAGAGAAGCCGTAAAATATGTTGACTATGCTCAAGAGAAATATATTAAGTTCACTCTCATGGACGAACTTCAACGTGAAGATCTTGATTTGAGCGTACTCCACCACCATGGAGATTTCGACACGCAATATCTTAATAAGGAGCATAAGGACGTGCCCAAGGATTATGACGAAAAAATGCGCGACCTTCACCTTAGCGACTTTGCGGAATACAAATACAATCCAAGCTCGCGCGTTGTTATTTTTGACGCTTGCTTCAACGGTGCTTTCCAAAACGAAGACTGCATTGCCAATGAATATATCTTTTCTAACGGAAAGACAATTGCATGCATGGGCGGCAGTGTAAACGTTATACAAGACAAATGGTATGACCGCATGCTTGGTCTGCTTGCTTTCGGACATACTATTGGTGAAGTTAATAACTACCAAGAACTTCTTGAAAGCCACATTATCGGAGACCCGACATTTTGCTTCGCTCCCGAAACAGATATAAAAGAAAGCGAGACAGCAGACGGACAAGTTTGGAAGTTGACACAAGATTTTTGGAACAAAAAAATAAGTTCATCTAAATTGCTCGAACTTCTAAAAACATCACCTTACGACCAAGTAAGAATGCAGGCACTGCAATTCCTTGCCCGCATGAACAATGCAGATTTCGTAAAAGGCATTGCCATTGCAGCAGAAGACCGCTACGAAATGGTACAACGTTTTGCCATGAACTACATCAAAACAAACGGAAGCGACGAATTGGCAAAACCGCTTTTGCAAACATGGACAAACCCATCAACTTCGGCAAGAGTAAAAACCGATGCCCGAATGGCTGTGGAGTTTTTCAAGAAAGACGTACTGCAGAGAACTTACAACGAAATTTGGCCCAAAAAGAACTACGTTGACAAAGATTCTCTTGGAACTAAATTCTACGGCATAATATCCAAATACGGAAACTATTGGGAAAAGGAAGTTGACGAAATCATTGCCGATACCCTTAAAGACAGTGCTTTCAGATTCAGTGCCACCTGCATGAGATTGTATTGCCCTCATTCACGCATTCCCGACATCTTGAAATATATAAAAGACAGTAAGAATGACGCAAGGCGCATTCCTCTTATCGAAGCAATGGGTTGGTATAAATACTCCTACCAAGCACCTATCATTGCAAAAGCAGCCAAACAGCTTAGCGAGGATTCGCAACAAAGCGAAGCTGTACGCGAGGAAGCACTCAAAACTTATAACCGCATAATGTGGAACAAACGCTAAAAAGCTAATTATTATAGACTACATAACTATTTCACTAATCAGCATGTACAAAAAGATTATCAACAGCATTCTTACGGTCATTGCATTCTGCTTGTCCGTTCAGTCCTACGCTGCCGTTAAAAGAGGGTTCGCAATTGTAGTAGATCCCAAAAGCTATCAGGAAGCAAAAAATGAAATAAACGACTATGCCAAGGCTATAGAAGACATAAATGGTCTCAAAGTCTTTATAGTGCAAGACAAATGGGGCATACCCGATTCAATACGTGCAGAGTTGACACGATTGCATTCTCAAAAAACTTTCCCCATAGAGGGTACTGTTCTTTTGGGTGATATTCCCGTTGCCATGATTCGCGACGCACAGCACATGACTTCTGCTTTCAAAATGAATCAGGCTAACGACCGCCGTGAATCTTCTGTTCCCTCCGACCGTTTCTATGATGACCTCGGGCTGAAATTCAAATTTCTTGACAGAGATTCGGTAAAGCCATACTACTATTACTCTCTCACCGCCGACTCAAGACAATACCTGCGTCCCACAATTTATTCCGGACGTATTCGTCCTACTGACGTAGGTGGAACAAGCCGTTACCAAAAACTCCGCGCATATCTTAAGAAAGTCGTTGCAGAAAAACGCAGCAAAAACACTCTTAACCAAATGCTCTATTTCAATGGTCATGGCTACGTTTCCGGTTCCATTATGGCACGCATAGATGAAAAGCTTGGTCTTTATGAGCACTTCCCTTGGCTTTTGCAGCAAAAAAACGGCATTGGCTATATTTCTTACGACCAGCAGCCTGTTACCAAATATCTTCTCATGAACGAGCTTCAACGTCTCGAGCTTGATTATGCTATTCTACACCATCACGGAGCACCCGACACCCAATATATGGACGGTCTTCCCGAAGTAAGAACCGCTAACGATGCCAAGGATTTTATAAAAGCATATCTTCGTGCGCACCTGCATCACGCCGTAGACGACAAAGGAAAAGACAAAGACAGCACCATTACAAAACTTTTGAAATTTATGGACGTTCCCGCTTCTTGGTTAAGCGATGCCTACGATCCCGAAATCATTAAGAAAGATTCTTTGGACGATGCAGACACAGATTTGACCATTGCCGATTTCAAAGCCCACGGCTACAAACCAAATTGCCGCGTAGTAATGATTGACGCTTGCTTCACTGGTTCTTTCCACCTTGACGATTGCATTGCCGACGAATATATCTTCAACCCCGGCAAGACTGTTGCCGTAATAGCCAACTCGGTTAACGTGTTGCAGGATAAGTGGAGCGATCGCTATATGGGGCTTCTCGGTCTCGGAGCGAACGTTGGTTTCATTCCACGCTTCTGCGGTTTTCTTGAATCTCAGGTTATCGGCGACCCGACATTCTCTTTTGCTTCTGCCGACCCTTCAGTTGGAAACATAAACGAGCTACTTGCAGCCAACAACTACAAGGTTTGGAGCAAATATCTCAAGAATGATAAATATCCCGACCTCAAGTGCATGGCAATAGAGCAATATCAGCAGGCAAAAAAGATTTCTTCTACCGAATTACTCAACATTTTCCGCAACTCCAAGTCTGCTCTCGTAAGAGTACAAGCTCTTGTTTCGCTTTCCGAAGATCATAATGACGATTTCGTCAAAGCTCTTAATCTTGGTGTTGACGATAGTTATGAACTTGTACAACGTTTCGCCCTAAACTACATAAGCAAGAGCGGCGACCCGAGACTTATTCCCGCACTGATGCGTGTTTCCATAAGCAATAACACTTCGAAACGCTGCAACTTCAGTGCACAAAATGCATTGTCTATGTTCCCGCAAGACAAACTCCTCGCAGAATTTGCACACCAGTTCGACAACGACAGCATTTGCTATCTTGACAAACCCAACGTGCGCAAAGGAATTGAAAAAGCCATTATCAGCAGCACAAAGAAGTGGACAGAAGAAATCGACGCTGTTTGCAACGAAGAAACTCCTGCCAAAGAACGTCGCTTCGCTATACGTGCAACACGTAACTATACTCCGGGATATGAGATAGACAGACTTATTTCTACCGTAAAATCCACCAAGAATCCCGAAGTACAAACCATGATTCTCGAATCGCTCGGCTGGCGCACATGCTCATATAAGGCTGGCGAAATCGCAGAATTTGCAAAAAAAGTAAGCGAAGACAGCAATTACACTCCCGAAGTGCGCTACGAAGCACTCAAAACCTACAACAGACTGAAATAAACCTAACAGATGAAAATAGCAAGATTCATAAAATATTCTCTAACGGCGTTGACGCTCTCTGCGAGCATCAACGCTCTTGCCTTACCCTCTTTCGTCGACAACACAAAGCTCATGTATTTTCCTCCGCTTGTTGATCAGAAAGGCGGGTCCTGTGCCCAGGCTTCGGGCATAGGCTATATGTTTACATACGAGATAAACCGTTTGCTCGATCGCAATGCTTCTGCAAGCACAGCCAATCAGTTTGCCTATCTTTTCACTTGGAATTTCGTTAATGACGGCGGAGACAACGGCGGTTTCGTGGACGAAGGACTGATGATAGCCAGAAATTTCGGAGTAATGACCGAAGCCGACTACGGATTTGCCTCGGTCTATCAGTTCAAATGGGCTTCGGGATACGAGAAATACCACAACGCATCGCGCTATCGCGTAAAGAAAATCACTAAATACGATGCCACCACCGAAGCCGAGTTGCAAAAAATTAAGCAATACCTCTACGACCATGGCGACGGTTCGAAAGCAGGCGGACTTCTCACATTTTCAACCCGTTCTTCGGATTGGAAAATAGATGATTATTACAAAGGTCCAAGCCAAACGGGATATAAATCCATTCTCACCAAACTTGCAACCACGGGAGCCCATGCCCTGACAATTGCCGGCTACGATGACACTGTGGAAAGCACCGATGCAGACGGCAACATCCACTACGGCGCATTCATAGTGGTTAATACATGGGGAAACTGGTGGGCAGACAAAGGCAGATTCTATCTTCCGTATTACTTCTTCACCAATCGCGAAAACGTAAGTGAAATCTCACTCAGCTCAACCATGCAAGGCTGTGATGTCTACGTTCACGAGCCAAAGATAATGTTCAAGATTCGCGTAAACTACTCTTCACGCAACGACCTTCGCCTTACATACGGAGCCGATCCCAATCCTTACGCGCAGTCAACACCCAACAATTACAACAGCATTATCGTAGCCAATCAGGGAGGCGAATACGCCATGACGGGAAGCTACGGCGACGAAAACACAAAGGGTATTCTTGAATTCGGAATCGATTACACCGACCACATGACCTCCGACGATGCTCAATACGGACGTTATTTTCTGAACATAGTGCGCAGCCAACGCGGAACAAAAGTGGGCGAAGGAACCATCGATTACCTTTCGGTTTACGACTATCGCGGCAGCAAACCCGTTGAATATGTTTGCCGCAACATCAAGGGCAAGACATTGCGGTTAGGAAACAACAGCTTCAGTTTTTCAACGCTTCATCCCGGTCATTTCTCGGCAAGCAGTCTCAGCACACTTGACGAGCGCGGAAACGTAAGCAACAAAACCTATATTGTTCGCACTGCCAACGGGCACATAGCCAAACTGAAATTCTCAGGAAGCAGCAACAACATCAACATGAACTATACATTCTTGAAATAATGAAAGCTAAGAATATATTTCCCGCATTATTAATTGCCTGCATTTCACTCACCGCTTCCTGTTCCTCCGATTCTCCGAGCGACGGAATAAAGAAAGGCAAAGAAAATCAGGCTGCTCCCATTTCCAACAGCAATGAAAAATGGGTCTACTACTCTCTCGAAGAAAACAAACAGGTTGGCGTAAGCAATTTCGGCGACAGTATTTCAGACAAAAAGTGGTCGGAGCGCACCGATTGGGACATTGCCATTTGCGGCGACCTTATCCGCACCAACAGCGGTGCTTCGGGCATAGGACAAGGCGGCATTCAGGAATCCGCCGAAGACTATTCCACTTTGAAACAAGCCCCCGAAACAGGATATTCCACCGATGTTTACGAATAACATCCGTTTGTAATAATCACAAAAACATCCCGACAGACTTCCAAACCTGCCGGGATGTTTTCTTTTGCGGGTGGGAAAAGTCCGCACCTCTTTTATTTTCCTATTCTCTTCAGATATTCCGCTATGGGCAAGTTAAGGTCGCAGCAAACAATGTTGTGATGCACCACCCGCTGCTCCACGGGAGGCGGAGTCATGTAATTGCCGAAAATCGTAGTGAGATATTTGTCGTAATCCTTCACGCCGTAGAATTTTCTTCCCTCAAAGTCATACTCCACAGGATTCACACCGAGAGTTTCCTTGGTAAAAGTCTTCTGTTTGTCGTTATGCGGCATAAGCAAATCGTGATTGTCGAAATCATATTCCTTTATGACTTCAAGCAGTCGCCTGTTGACATACTCCTTTGAGTACAGCTTTTGAACAAGCCACACAAACAGTCCGCCCGGAGTGCGTCCGTGCTTCCACGGATTGCGATACACGTAATACTGCAACCTGCGCCAATGCCTGAAACGGCGGATATGCTTTTTGCGCTCCCCCTCATTGTCCGGCGCACCATCAATCGGGAAAATATCAATCCACGCCCCGCCGTAATGACCAAGGTAAGCACGCTCCACGAAAGTGGTGTTCAAATCCTCAATCTTGGCAAAGTAATGCGGAAAAGTAATATCGTTCTGCTGATTACACAAGTTCAGATTTTCGGGCAGCCATTCCTTTCGGTTCTTTTGCAATATCTCGTAATCGGGACGCGGCATGTATAAGTCCACATCGTCATCCCAAGGAATGAAACCCTTATGCCTCACGGCTCCGAGCATCGTGCCACACGCCATATAGTATCGCAGCCCGTGCTTGCGGCACACACCGTCGAAAGCGTCCATTATTTTCAGACACTCCTCCTGCACCGCTTTTATGTCAAACTCAACTTCGCTCTTCATGATGCTGCAAAGTTAAGAAAATAAGCCCGCACGGCAACAGTTTTACGCATGTTCAAAAACGCATATATGCACATATCCGAAAACCCAAGGCATGTTGCAAAAAATACAAGCCATATATTTTAAAATACAAGGCACTTATTTCAAAATATATGCCTTATATTTTTCGCAAAAATTGACATCTGATTTTCAACAACTTACGAACGCCCGTTTATTGCATATATATTCATTCCCAACATCCGTATGCACATTGGTTTCCGCATCCTTCCGTCAGCGAATCGGCACGCAAGCCCGCCGACAGTCCTGCAGAAACCAATCGGCTCGCGCTTTTTGAGGCAAACATGCTTTTAACCAACATCAATAATTGTTTTTTAGATTTTTAATTGTAACTTTGTTTTTGCATGGATACGCATTTGCGAAATGCAATTCACGTAATAAACCAACATAACCACAGAAAACATTATGTGCAACTCAGACAAAATACCGGCAAAAACCAAGAGCTTACGCGAACTGAAGCAAATAGACCTGATTAGAATAAAAAATGCAATGTGGAAACACAAGATGCTGTTTCTCATAAGCATTCCCATAGCCTTTATCCTCTCGGCGTTCATCATAGTGTCCGTTCCGCGATATTACAAATCCACCGTAAAACTCGCGCCGGAGCTTTCAAACATGAGCACAAGCTCTCTCAACTCCATTGCTTCCTCATTCGGCATAGACCTCGGCGGCACAAACAACTCTGCCGATGCCATATTTCCCGAACTCTATCCCGACCTCATAGCTTCGGTTGACTTTAAGACAAGCATGTTCTCCGTCATGGTGGAGACTCAGGACCACAAAGTAAAAACAAATCTCTATGACTATCTGAAATATCATCAGAAAGGCACATGGTGGGATGCTATCTTTGACAGCATAAAAAGCATTTTCAGGAAAAAGAAAGCCGGCGACCCGGCAAACAGCAAGGTCAATCCGTTCCGTCTTACGCAGGAACAGGACATGATAGCCCAGTTTATAGGCGACAAGATAGTGTGCGCCGTAGACAAAAAGAACTTCGTCATTTCCATAACCGCAACCGATCAGGATCCTCTCGTGAGTGCCACCGTGGCAGAAGCGGCAAAAGAAAAACTGCAAGACTTCATAACCCAATACAGAACGCGCAAGGCTCAAAAGGAATTGGACTACAACATAGAATTGCGTCGTCAGGCAAAAGAAAAATACGACAAGGCACGCCTGGCATACGCAAGCTATTCCGACGCCAACAGCGAAGTGATTTTGGAAAGCGTTAAGTCAAAACTCGAAAACCTTGAAAACGAAATGCAACTGCAGTTCAACACCTACGCACAACTAAACACGCAGGTACAGGCAGCACGCGCAAAAGTAATAGAACAGACCCCCGCTTTCACACCTCTGCAATCAGCCACAGTGCCTTTGAAGCCCGCAGGTCCGAAACGAATGATATTTGTTGCCACAATAACCATGCTGGTGTTTGCATTCGACACCATTTTTGCCTGCATCAAATCTTATTGACGCAATGGCGCAAAACAAGCTCATTGTAAAGAACACCATATTTATGTACACACGCATGATTCTCATCATGGGTGTTACACTCTATGCCTCGAGGGTTGTGCTCGACAAACTCGGGGTACAGGACTTCAGTCTTTACAATGTAGTGGGCGGAATAGTGGGAATGCTCTCGTTTCTGAACGGAACACTGAGCACCGGAACCTCACGCTTCATAACCTATGAGCTTGGCACCAAAGACGAAAACAGACTGCTGCAAACCTATCGCACATCAGTTTTTGCCCATCTGCTTCTCGCGCTGATAATAACGGCAATACTCGAAACCGCCGGACTATGGTATGTTTACTGCAAAATGGTAATTCCGCCCGAACGCCTGTTTGCCACGCTCGTGGTCTATCATATTTCCATTTTCGCCACATTCATAAGCATAGTTCAGATACCCTATACCGCACTAATCATAGCCCACGAAGACATGAAGGTATATGCCTATGTGGGAATCTTTGATGCCATGGCGCGACTCGGGGTTGTTTTCTGTCTCAGCATAGGCGGTTCTGACAAACTCATAATGTATGCCGCACTAACAGCAGTGGCGCAGCTCTTGGTAAGCGGTTGCTACGCATTATATTGCATGAAACACTACAGGGAATGCAAATTCGGTTTTACTTTCAATAAACAAATCTTCAAGTCTCTGATTTGCTTTTCGGGATGGAACGTTCTTGCAAATCTTTCCGAGACATTGAAGCTCCAAGGCTACCTGATATTGACAAACTTGTTCTTTCAGCCGTTCATGGTGGCGGCTCAAACAATAGCCAATCAGGTTTCGGGAGCACTGATACAGTTCATAAACAATTTCAGAAACGCCGTGAACCCGCAGATAATAAAGTTGTACGCTTCTAAACAGTATGAAGAATCGAAACAACTTACAATGCAAACCACAGTGTATGTTTTTGAACTTTGCATGCTTATCGGGCTTCCCGCCATATTCATCATGAAAACCATAATGAACATCTGGCTTGTGGAAGTGCCCGACTACGCAGTGGTTTTTACGCAATATATAATAGTGCAACGCATAATAGGTTCGTTCGATTCCGCATTCTATACGCCCATGGTGGCAGCAGCAAAAATAAAATCCAATTCCATATTTGCCGCAGTGTCGGGACCGTTGATGTTTGTAGCACTGTATTTCATATTCAAAGAGAAAGGCGATGTAATGTGGATGATGTATCTCGGAGTAATCTTCCAATGTGCATTCGGATTCTTCATAAAACCTATACTGTTAACCCGCGACGTGGAATCGTATAGGCTTTTCGACTTTCTGTCATGCTTCATAACCTGCGCAAAAGTAACAGCTGTGTCGCTTGCTCTCACATTCGGCGCATATAAACTGACAGGCAATGACGGAATACCCGAATCGCTTGCATTGGCAACAGTCTCCGCACTGAGTGTGGCTCTTGCGTCATACATCTTCCTTGATAAAACAACAAGAAGAAAGCTCAACGCTTTTATTCTGAAAAAAGCAGGATTATGAGAAAGCCCGGGCAATTAATTAAGAAACAGTCGGCGTTTGGTACAATCCCAACAGGGTGTGCGACGTTATATATATAAAGGTACGGCAAAGCATTGAAACACTTTGAGCCAAGAACAAAATTTATAAGCAAACAGAAATGATAAATTTCAACAAACCTTTTCTCACGGGAAAAGAGACACATTATATGTATAAGGCGGTTTTCAACGGGAAACTGTCGGGAAACGGCGAATTTACCAAGAAATGCCAAAATATCTTTGAGCAACGCTACGGCTACAAGAAAGCAATCCTGACCACTTCGGGCTCGGACGCATTGGAAATGTCCGCAATATTGTGCAACATAAATCCCGGAGACGAAGTGATAGTTCCCTCATACACCTTTGTTTCTTCCGCACTCGCCTTTGTAAGAGAGCGCGCAAAAATTGTATTTGCCGACAGCTGCGAAAACAATCCCAACATCGATCCCGACAAATTAGAAAAACTCATAACTCCGAGAACCAAGGTGATAGTTGTGGTCCACTACGCAGGAATTGCCTGCGACATGGACAAAATAATGGATGTAGCCCACCGCCACGGAGTGCTTGTGGTGGAAGATGACGCGCAAGGTTTGGATTCTTTCTACAAAGGTCGCCCGCTTGGAAGCATTGGCGATTTGGGATGTATCAGTTTCCACGAAACAAAAAACATTACAGCCGGCGGCGAAGGCGGATTACTTATAGTAAATGACGAACAATATACAAGAAGAGCGGAAATAATTTGGGAAAAAGGCACAAACCGCGCCGAATTCTTCAGAGGAATGGTAAATAAATACGGATGGGTTGACACAGGTTCGTCTTTTCTTCCCTCCGAAGTGAACGCCGCATTTTTACTTGCACAGCTTGAAGAACTTGACACAATACAAAACCGCAGAAAAATGCTTTGGAACATTTATTCCGAAGAACTTTCTCCGCTTGCCGACAAAGGATATTTTACTTTGCCCGACATTCCCGAATACGCAACAAACAATGCGCACATGTTTTATATCGTTTGCCGCAACATAAACGAGAGAACTGCGCTGATAAGTTTCTTGAAAGAAAACGGGATAATGGCTTGTTTTCACTACCTTGCCCTACATAAGAGCGAATATTACACGAAACATTACACCGATCGCCCGGAACTTCCGAATTGCGACCGTTTTGCCGATTGTCTTGTCAGAATGCCCATGTACTACGAGCTGAAAGAGAACGAAGTTAAATATATTACCGAAAAAATAAAAGAGTTCTACTCCGACAAATAATGGAAAGTCTGAACATCCTTTTTATTTCAAGTTTTCCGCCGGACCATTCTGCAGGATTGGCACGCGATTATATGCGCGCCCTAACCTCACACGGACATAAAGTGGACTTTCTTACGAGATACGATTTCCCGGGACAAAAGGATAATGAATACAATGTTTATTCCGAAAGACTCTCTGACAAAATAAGAAGATTCTGCCGCAATCATCCCATAATGCAAAAGTTCCGATTCATGCGCTTTCTGTTGCACAGGGACAAGGTTTATCCGGGAAACAGCGGAATCATAATCACAAACCTTCAGGAAGACGTATCGCCTGTAAGCATTGACGATTTACTTTCAAAGATTGCCAAACCTTACGATGCCGTCGTAACGCTTTTCTGGCAGCACATGCTTACCACTGTAACCCTTAAGGCAATTTATGATAAGCTTAAATGCCCCATTATAATATGGAGCGTGGACATGTTTACCTTTACTGGAGGATGCTTTTACTTCATGGAATGCAGAAACTTCCTCAAAGGTTGCGGACGATGCCCGGCTTTGGCAAGCAATGACCCGAAAGATCAGACCGCAAAGAACTTCCAAACAAAAAAACAAATGTATGCTTCCATGAATTATGCCATCGGGTTGAATACTTGGATGCAACGTTTTGCCTTGCCAACAGGTCTTTTCGACAAACGAAGGGTTGTATACACATCTGTGTCCGTTGACGAGAATCTTTTCACCGTTATGTCCAAGGACAAATGCCGCAAAGAACTCGGCATAAGCGGCAATAAAACTTTCATTCTCCTTGCACGCCACGCCGATTCTGCTGCAAAAGGCAAAGGATATGACTATCTTGTAAAAGCTGTGAACTCTTTCGCCGCGAAACTAAATGACAATCAAAAGCAAAAATGCCTGATAGTGCTGGCGGGAAAGGCAGAAAACAAAAACGAAAGCCAATTCAGCATTGACACATTGTATATAGGTCCGCTTTCAAGGCAGAATCTCATAAAGGCATACAATGCAAGTAATATTTTCCTCAGTCCTTCTATCGACGATGCCGGTCCTTCAATGGTTAATCAATCCATTATGTGCGGCACACCTGCAATATGTTTTGAAATCGGCACCGCCTTGGACGTAATAGATAACGGAATTTCTGGATATAAAGTCAAAGTAAAAGACTACGAAGCATTTGCCGATGCAATATATACCATATATAATATGCCGGCAGAGAAATACGACAAACTGCAACTGTCAACGCGCGAAATGGCACTGAAACATAATTCGCTTGAAAGCTTTGCCCGAATGATTGAAAGCACCACGCAGATGCTTAATAAAGACGAAATGAAAATCTGATGTCATGGTACAGCTCCTCGGTTTGATTATAGTTGTCTGCATTGCCCTTTCGTTCATTGAATGTATGGGATATAAGTTCAAATGTGGGTGGAAAGTCATTTACATAGCCATTGGTTGTATACTAATAGCCTACGCAGGTTTGCGCCCTGTGGGGTTTGACCACGACTCAACGGTTTACGAAGATGCTTTTTCAAACTACGACAAACCGAAATACATTCTTATCCTTGAATTTACTTTCAGATATATTTGCCAATTTGTCAACTGGCTCGGCGGAAACATCACGTGGGTTTTCATGATATATGCAATTGCAGGCATATCGCTTAAACT
>OBLI01002734.1_pt1 | contig 14541 bp, 18 predicted proteins | sample 1519701 | NCBI WGS metagenome assembly OBLI01 (sample SAMEA3663005, study PRJEB22513) | pig gut metagenome | biome: pig gut; feature: pig-associated habitat; material: faeces | place: France | collected 2012 | reverse complement strand
AGTAACTTCTAATGCGTTGCAAACTAAAATAAGAGTTGATAAAGAAATCTTAACGCGTCCATTCTCAATATTACTGATATGGCTGGTATTTACATTTGCTTGATTGGCAATATATTCTTGGGTCAGTCCCTTTTGCAGACGAATTTCTTTTATTTTTCTACTGATTCTATCAAAGTTTACTTCGGTCATTCATTATCACCTCATATATAATATTTCCAATTGTAATATTTTTATAGGAATAGTATAATGATGTAAAACTAATAAAATATTAGTAATAAAAATGTTTATAGAGTGACAGAATATGTCACTGTGGGTTGCTATAATTAATAAAGGAGTATTAATTATAGATTTAGTATGAGGCAAGTATGAATAACAAATCAGGGATAAAAAAGACTAGAAGGGTACTGGAAATGTATAGCAGACTAGTACAGGGAGATATTATAAGAAGTTCTGAGGAAGCATTAAAGTACGGCATTGATACACGGTCAGTAAAACGAGATATTGATGAGTTAAAAAGCTTTTTTGCTGACCAGCGGATGGAAGGAAGGGATACAAGAAAGGTAATTTATAGTAGATCAGCAAAAGGATATAAGTTGGTGGATGAGATAGAAGATCGGAGAACAGAGTTTCTTACGAATAGTGAGATACTTGCGGTCTGTAAGATCTTACTGGAGAGCAGAGCATTTGTAAAAGATGAGATGATGCCAGTAATTGAAAAATTAGTCAGATGTTGTACACCAAAGGAAGAGATGAACGTTGTTAAACGATTGATTCAAAACGAAAAATTCTATTATCTTGAGCCACATCATGGAAAACGTTTTATCAATGTATTCTGGAAAATCTCAATGGCTGTTTTAAAGCAGCAATACATAATAATCTGGTATCAAAAATTAAAAAAGAAAGAATTAGTAAAAAGACGGATAAAACCAGTTGGGATTATGTTTTCTGAATATTATTTTTACTTAATTGCATTTATTGATGACGAAAATGTGTCTATCGATCGAGAGTTGCACATGTCTCCAACTATCTATAGGATTGATCGAATTGATCATTATAAAATCTTGGATGAAAACTTCTATGTCCCATACAAAAATAAGTTTGAAGAAGGTCAGTTTCGAAGACGTGTGCAATTTATGTATGGAGGGAAACTGAAAAGGATTAAATTTGAGTATTCAGGTGATTCTATTGAAGCTGTATTAGACAGATTACCGACTGCAGAGATCTTAAGTAATGATAATGGAAAATATGTTGTGCAAGCAGAGGTATTTGGAAGTGGAATTGATATGTGGTTGAGAAGTCAGGGTGATGCCGTATCTTTACTAGAATCAGAGGAAATTGTGTGAAGGGAAGGAGATGAAGTGTGAATTGACGGAAGAAGATGTACGCCGAAAAATTTTAGAAGCACGTAGAAAATATTCAAAAATACAAAAAGATGATTTAGAATCGAAAAAAAAATACGAGGAAGCACAAAAAAAATATCATGGCGAGGACCAAAAACTCCAAAAGGAAATTGGATTCTTGGAAAGGGAAATAGATCACTATTTAAGTGAAATTGATAGAGTTATGTATGTATCCAATAATTCAGAGAAGATTCTAACAGATTTACGAAAGGAATTTAAGCAATCAGCTACGTTAGACAAAAAAGACATGTCATTTTTATTTTTTGCTATAGGATTACAATGTTGTCGTTGGTTATTACAGCCTAAGTTAAATCTAAATTTTGAGAAAATATCAAGAGATGATCGGCATGATTCTGCAAAAGATGGAAATCGAGAATTTCAAAGAAGTAAAGAGTTTGTAGAGGAAAATAAATCTGAAGTAATAAAATCTCGCAAATATCCAGATAAATTAAGGATATTTGAGATTGCTGTTCCATATGATGCAATGATTGGGACAGAAAAAATAGAGATACCTGGAGTTACAGAACTTGGAAAAAATATTAGTGGTGTTAACCATCATGCAGCAACGATGGGACATGATCCTATTCTGGGTTATATTTTTGGAACTATGAATATATTAACGAGAACAATTACGTTTAAAATGCCAACATTGGATACTTATCAGGTGCATTTACATCGTGGCAGTAATAAGAATCAGTATGTTGGTAGTCCAATTGGATTTCCTGAGACTATGAGAAGAACTTGTGAAACTTTAAATGAAGATATCACAAGATTACCAGCAGCAATTGCCAGACAGGCATTACATATGCAATCTGATAAATACACAAAACAGGGGTTGCCAATTCCTTTCATTTCAGCAGAAAAAGCCCAGATACTTTTGAAACAAGGATGGAATAGCAATGAAATGGAGAGGTTTTCTAAGCTTATTGCAAAGAATACCGCTACTATAGGAATACAGGTTTTATTGAGTATATTGATTAATGTTGTGATTGAGACATTATATACACTTACATATGATGGAAATGATGAAATTTGTGAGGCTAAATGCAAAAAAATCCTAATGTATTCTAATGTGATAGCTAGTAGTAGTAATATTATTTATACAGCAATCAGTAGAGATATTAATAGATTGGATATTGGTGGAATATTGGTAACTATTCACCGGATTGTAACAGATTCAAAATTCATCAAACAGATAGAGGATGAATTTGTTTATGGGGGATTTAAAAAGCAATTAGAAATAAGAGAATTTACAATATGAAAAGAGGAACCGATTATGGATATGAATAAGATTTTAGCAACAAAAGAATCAAAATTAAATTTTTTAAAGGGATTAATCCGTTTATCAAAGAGTGATGGAATAACAGATAAAAGTGAAAAAGATTTTTTCCACCAGGCGGCAGTATCAATGGGATTAGAAGAGCAAGAATGTAGAAAGCTTGATATGATATGGAAGCAGGAAAAAGATACTATTATGATTTCATTTGAGACTACAACAGAAAAAATGTTTTTCTTTGTACAGGCTATCCAATTATGCTGGATTGATGAAAGTTATACGGAAGATGAAAAGAAAGAAATCCAGCTTTTAGCGAAGGAACTGGGAATTAGCGAAGAAGCTATAAGATCAGTGGAAGCATGGGTTGCAGAAGGAATTGAGTGGAACAAGAAGGGAGACAAGTTACTTTTTCTATCATAAAAATAAGGATATGGAATATCAAAAATAATATGTTTAAACGATTGAAAATAATTAAGATTTATGAGAAAACAATCTGTTAAATTTGATAAAATGGATATTTAGAAATAAATTATATTTGGAGGTAATAACATGGGATTTGGAAAGTTTTTAGTAAGTGGATTATGTGCGGCAGGAGCTGTAATAGTAGCACCTGTAGCTGCACCGGTGGCAGCAGTATCAGCAGCAGCAGGTGCGGTAGGATATGTGGCGGCAGACTCGTATGAAAAGAAAAAAGAGAGAGAGGAACATGAAAGGGAAAAACAAAGAGCATTTCAAGATGGGGTGAAAGCTGCTCAAAAGGGAAATGAAGAGACAGAAAAGGCAATAGATAAAAAAACTAGTAGAAGATTTAAGGGAAAAATATGAAGAAAAAATAAAAAAATTAGAAGAATTAAATATGAGTCAGGAAGAAAGGATTGATAAACAAAATAAAATAATTCTTGAGCAAGACGAAGTTTTGAAAGAATTAATAGAATGTTTGGGACAATTACAATCAGGAACAGCTGTATCAGTTGTAGATGAACGTGTAACTCAAATTATGCGTGTAGTAAGTATAATATAATAAAAAGGTTATATCACTTATAGAGCGGAGTAGCCTTAAAGAAAGTTTTAAACTAAAGGCAGAAGAGAAGGAATTGTAGATAAAATTCATGATGATTAACTTAGTTTATATGTAAACAAAGATAAGCTTGATTAATGTATTATTGAATTTGTTTCTACTTCTTATAATATAAGGCCAGGACAGAAATTAATCATCTATGGAAAAGTTATAGGATGGGATTAAGGTGATGAAAATCAATAAAAGCACATTTAATAAAAGATGGTTCTGATGAAGTATCATGGAATAAAGAATGGAAAAACTTAAATGTATACATTAGTATTTAGACACTATTTAGAGGCAAAATATAATTTAAATACAGTATGGAATTTGTTTGTTATGTTTTCCATACTGTATTTTTTGGTACTATGCCAAGAAAAAGTACAAGTTAAACGTGAACACTCCATCTAACCATTTCTTGTGAATAATCGTAATCAAGCAAATTTGCTCCGCCAATGCACCACTTGTCAACTGCCTTTTTTATCAGGCACTCTGGTCTATTCTTTTCAATTCAGTTCTGTATATTTCTTCGCATTCATTATGAAGGTAATACGGATTATGTGGAAAATTAGTTTGGGATTTTAGCATTGTTATAATCGAAATACACTTTTATGCAGAGGATATTTATTCTCTGCTATTTTTTTGTCATTCTCTACTTTTTCAATGACATATTATTCCTATGAAGTAATAAAAAACAGCCAAAATACTAGGAGGAATGATTATGGCAGCAAATGTAGAATCAATGTTTTATACCCGCACAGCACCATGGCATGGACTTGGTACAAGAGTAGCGGAGGCATTAAGTTCCAAAGAGGCTCTGCAGGTGGCAGGGCTTGACTGGAAGGTAAGAGCACAGGAGATCTATACGGAGGATGGGATCAAGATCACGGGGATGAAAGCAAATGTAAGGGACAAAGACCAAAAGATCCTAGGGGTCGTGACAGATAAATATCAGATCGTCCAGAATGAAGAAGCCTTTGCTTTTACCGATGAATTGTTAGGATATGGGGTAAGATATGAGAACGCAGGATCCCTTCAGGATGGAAAGCGTACGTGGATGCTCGCGAAACTTCCTGAGGAATACAGACTGGTCGGGGATGAGGTGATCCCTTATCTCGTATTTTCTAATTCCCATGATGGCAGTGGAGCGATCAAGGTTGCCCTTACCCCGGTAAGGGTCGTATGCCAGAATACATTAAATCTTGCACTGGCTACAGCACCAAGGAGCTGGACCACGATCCATGTTGGTGATATGAGTGCGAAAATGGAAGATGCCACACGCACATTGTTCCAGGCCCGTTATTATATGATGTCACTGGAAAAAGAAGCCGAAAACCTGAGCATGATCAAGATGAGTGACGGTCAGGTGGAGGACATGATCGAAAGCCTGCTCCCGCTGAAAAAAGATGGGACACCGATCCAGGACAAGAATATCCAGCGTCTGCGTGAGGATATGAGGAGACGTTATCATGATGCCCCGGATCTGGACGGGATGGACAAGAATGGCTACCGCTTCTTAAATGCAGTATCTGACTTTGCCACACATGGAAGACCACTGCGGGAAGCAAGGAACTTTAAGGAGGCATTGTTTGCAAGGACGATGGATGGAGGCACGATCATGGACAGGGCATATCAGATGGTATTACAGGTGGCATAAGGAGGATGACATGGATAGATTTATCAGGATCATAGCGGTAGCACTATTGCTGCTCGCAGAAGCAGTATTGGATGAGATGGATTTATAAGAAGGGAGAAAAAGACATGGAAAAGAAGAATATGGATATCATGATGGAACGGATGGAAAGAGCAGGGTTTGAAAATATAAAGGACAGGATCATGTTCGGGGTCATGAACCATGAAAGGAATCAGGATATTGCAGAGCAGGCATTCCACATCAAATGGAATGACCTGCTCATCTTCTTTTATATAGAAGGTACTTTCCTAAATGGTACGGCATACCATTGCCCGGTCAGTATCGATATGGCAGAAAGCTGGGAAGTCAGCATGGAAGAGGTACTGGTATCTGCCCTACAAAACATGCAGAGGGAGTATCCTCCGCGAGTGAGCAGGATAGAAGATCTTCTGGGTCTTTCTGACATGGGAAGTCCGATGCATATCATATCTAATCAGAAAGGGATCTTAGGAGCTGGAGTGATGTTTTACCATGGCCTGCTAGAGGAGATCGCAGAGAGAGAAGGGAGCAGTCTGTATATCCTGCCTTCCAGCATCCATGAATGTATCGTGGTACCGGAGGAAGAAGGGATCGGAAAAGATGTCCTGTTCGATATGGTAAAGGAAGTCAACCACACGGTCGTGAGCAGGGACGAGCGGCTGGCAGACAATGTCTATTACTATGACTGTAAGACAAAAGAAATGAGAGCATTATTTTAAGGAGGGACAGATGAGGATGGATCGAAAGGAGTTTTATCGGGAGCTGCTGGAAGCTTATCAAAAGGAACTGCCAGATTATATCATACAGCCGTATGAAGGGATGCGGGAAAATATCGGGAGGCAGAAGGGGATCGGTATCGGAAAAGAAGGAAAAGAGGACCTGCTCATCCTCTATCCAGATGAATTGTATCAGGAATACATGGATGGATGTGATCTTGCTTCCATCATACAGGGTTCGGTCTTTCTGATCCGTGCCTATCTAGACCACTTCCATCCGATGGCAGATGAAGGAAAGTATTTTGAGCAGTTTAAGGACAGTATCATCTACCGTTTGATGAATTATGAAAAGAATCAGGAAATGCTAAAGACGATGCCCCATATCAGGATCCTGGATCTTGCGGTGGTATTCTGCCTGGTCAGCCATCTGGACCACGATGAAATGGATCTGTTCCTGGTCACCAGAGAAAACATGGATCATTGGAACGTGACACAGGAACAGTTAGAAGCCTGTGCAAGAGAAAACACCAGACGGATGCTTCCGCCCGTACTGCAAAAAGCTGGCAGTATGGTGCCACAGTCACAAAAGAACCTGGATCTGTATTTTATCACTAATCAGTCCCAGAGCTACGGTTCCGCAGTCATGCTGTATCCGGGATTCTTACAGTCTGTCGCAGAGGAACTTGGAGATGACCTTTATATCCTTCCACTTTCCGTACATCTGTGTGCAGTCGTACCAGCTGGAGGGAGTACAGAGAAAGACCTGATCACAGCGGTCAGACGTTTGAACGAAGACCAGACATTAAAGAGAGAGTTTTATCTCTCTTCCAATATCTATCGCTACGTAAAAAAAGAGGATGAGATTTATATGGTGGAGGGAGAGTAAAGATGAAACGGTTATCAGAGATCTTCGGAGAAAAGATATACGGTGAGTTTGCAGCCTTCAAAAACCGGATGCTGCAGGAAGAACCGTTTGTGATCTTCCAGTGTTCCTATGAGATCACGATAAAGACTGCCATGTATGAGAGCTTGCTAGAATCCAGCCAGAAGCTGGGACAGGATGCATTAGAAGGGATGTTATCCATTCCCAGACTCCTGGCCTTTCTGTATGAAGAATGGCTTGGGGCAGATGGTACGGGAGAAGAGGAACTGGAACGATTTTTACAAGAAGAAATGGAAAAGTTTTAAAAAGAAATAGATAGGAAAGGAGTGGTCATATGTCATGTTATCATATCCTGGCATCGACCAAAAATATGGACAGAAAGGAATGGCTGGAGATGCGGAGATCAGGGATCGGTGGTTCAGATGTTCCAATCCTTGCAGGCATCCATCCGTACAAAAGTGTCTTACAGCTGTGGAAAGAAAAGCGGGGGGAGTCAAGATTGGAAGAGTCAGCTTCAGAATCCGCTTATTGGGGAACGATACTGGAAGATACCGTCAGAAAAGAATTTATGAAACGGACAGGGCTGAAAGTCCGGAGAAAGAATTTCCTCTTACAGCACAGGAGATACCCATTCATGATCGCAGATGTGGACGGGATCATCCGGGAACCAGATGGGAGCTATGCTGTTTTTGAGGCAAAGACGGCGGTCGAATATAAAAATAAGGATTGGGAGGAAGGAAAGATCCCATTATCTTATCAGTTGCAGATCCAGCATTATCTGGCAGTCACAGGATTTGAGAAAGCCTATATCGCAGCACTCGTGGGAGGAAATAAATTCTATTCTTATGAGATATCCCGCGATGAAGCCTGTATAGAGGAGCTGGTCAAAATGGAACAGCGGTTCTGGTCCCATGTCGCAGATGGGACCATGCCTGAGATCGACGGCTCAAAAGCGACAGGGGAATATCTGGATCAGAATTATCCAGTGATAGAGAAAGAGACTGTCTTAGAATTGGACCACGAGTATGATGCCCTTTTAGAAAGATATGACCTTATCAAAGTCCAGATGGAAGAGATGGGCTATGAAAAGAAAAAGATCGAGAACCAGATCAAAGCAGGGCTGGGTGGATATGAAAATGCAAGGGCAGGGGGATATGTTATAAAATGGAAGTCCAGTGTACAGAACCGTGTGGATACCAAAAAGTTGAAGGAAGAATACCAGGACGTCTATCAGAACTGTATAAGACCGATCGCAGTGAGGAGATTTTCAGTGGCATAGGAGGTGATGGACATGAAACAGATAAGGACACTGCGGGCAGATGAGATCGAAGTAAGACCGGGATTGGTAAAGCCAAACGGGGTAAGCCTGTTGTTGTATAAGGATGCGAGAGTGGATATGAAACTGCTGGATGAAGTCTATGGCCCGATGGGATGGCAGAGAAAGCATAAGCTGATCGGGAACAATCTTTACTGCGAGATACAGCTGTATGACAGTGAGAAAGGACAGTGGATCACAAAAGAGGATGTGGGCTGTGAATCTTTTTCTGACAAAGAAAAAGGTGCTGCTTCTGACAGCTTTAAACGGGCCTGTGTCAATGCAGGGATCGGAAGGGAACTGTATTCTGCCCCATTCATCTGGATACCGGCAGATAAAGCGGTCATAGAACCAAAGGATAAAAAGCTCATAGTAAAAGACAGATTCTATGTCAGTGAGATCGATTATGATGACCGGAGGAATATCGATCATCTGGCCATTGTAAATCAAAACGGCAGGGAAGTCTATCGACTTTTGTCACAGGACAGCAGGGGAAAAAATGACAGGGAGCAAAGATCATACCGGTATCTGGCAAAAAAGGAGATCGTCATGCTGGAAAATGAGATGCTCCGGACTGGTGTCGGAGAAGAGGCGATCTGTTCACGTTATCATATGTCCTCGATCTATGACATGACAAAGGCGGAGTTTACAAAAGTCATGGCTGCTCTAAAAGTGAGCAGTAGCAAGATCGCCTAAAAAGAAAAGAGATGTTTAACACGATAATGATAAATAAGAGCATTTTGTCAGTGACCCAAAAAGTATACTTTTTGGGATAGGAATAAGATACAGGAAAATACGTCCAGAAATCTATAGATAAGAATTTCTGGACGTTCCATTTCTAATGTAGTAGTTTTGAAACGGAGGTTTTTATGATTTATGGATATCATCGTACATCAACAAAGGAACAGAATTTAGATCGTGGAATACGGGAAATTGAAAATTTCTGTCAGAATCACCATTATAAATTGGAACGAATTTTTACAGATCAACATACGGGAAAGAATTTTAATCGTCCAAGGTATGTGGTTCTTAGAGATGATGTTTTAAGAGAAGGCGATTGGTTGATTATTACTGAAATAGATAGGCTGGGGAGAAACAAAAAAAGCACTTTGGATGAATTAAGAAAATTAGCAGACAAAGGTGTTAGAGTCATGATTTTAGAGATACCGACTACTTTGCAAGATATGTCCAATATGGGAAATGATTTAGCCAAAATGATATTGGATACTATCAATCATATGTTGATAGAAATCTATGCAACCATGGCAGAGGCTGAGATTCAAAAGAAAGAGAAAAGGCAGAGGGAGGGAATAGAGGCAAAAAGACAGAGAGGTGATTGGTCAAATTATGGAAGACCACAGATTAAAAAACCAAAAGATTGGGATAGGGTGTATCAAATGTGGAAGAAAAAAGAAATTACAGCTGTCGAAGCAATGAACAAATTACATCTAAAAAAGACAACCTTTTATCGAATGGTTCAACTGTATGAATCAAGTAATATTTAGGATTTTTGTATAAATAATATGGTATGATATTGTCATACAACTCCAAGATTCCTAACTGTAATACATAAGTATATATAGGAAGAACTAAGCAAAATGAAAGGATGTTAGATATGAAAAGATATATTGACGGAATGGTATCAGACATAAAAGATTTATTTGATGAACAGGAGATTGAAAAACTAAATAATATACGTGAAGAGTGGATAAATAGAAAAAGTTTCTGGGATATATATGAAGAGGTATTTTGTGTAATATTCAATATAGGATCTGAGGAGCGAAACGAAATGAAAATAGCGAGATGTCTTAGTCTGATTCGATCTGAAAGAAATATATCATTTTCTGAAGAACGTAAAAGACGGCATATGGTTCCTAATATAGTTCCTGCTTTGCCTGAGGAGGATATATCTATTGATAAAGAATTAGTAGAAACATATATTAGAAACTGCATCAATCCAGATGCAAGCTTAGAAGAAGATTATATTGAACAGTGTAGGAGAAGAGTTAGACGTAAATTGGAAGATTTTAGCCGATTATACTCATGTATTGGTAAAAATACTATTAATGTAGATGAATATTATGGGTATGTAAAAATGGCATATGCTGTTGCAATGGATTTGTATTTCTTGTTTGCGGTAGAAGATGGAGAAAAGAATTCTTTTTATGGGTTAATGGAACAACAAGAATCAAAGGAATATAGATTCACTGAATTACATACAAAACAGAAAGAAAATGAAGAGAGAATCAAAGAGTATGTTGAAAATATCATTAATGCATTAACAGATCAAGAGAAGAATGGGTTGAAAAATGGAAATAATCTCTCTTCATATCGTGTAGCTACAGAGATGGAGATATATCAAAAAAGTGAAGATAAAAAGAAATTGATATATATAAAAGCAAATTACAACTGTTTCATGAAATTACAAATAAAATCGATAGTCAATCAACAATGGAAAAGGATATATAGTGGAGAAACGATAAAAATCCAATCAGTAAGAGAATTGTATAATCCTGATTTACGAGATGATTTTAGCATTCATGATGATTATTTTATGGAGAGAATGTTTTCTCATTATCTCATTACGAAGCTGTATGAAGTATTATGGGCAAGTGATAAATCACTTTTACAGAGTCAAAAGGAGTATATTTTTGAAATTGTAGAAAGTTTAACAAAACTGCAATCTCCAATGTTGAGAATAGGTCTAGTGGAGAAAGTGTTTGATGATGTAAGTCGATTGATGAAGGATGTTGATTACAGTAACATAGAAAATTACAGAAGTAAGTTGTTGGAAATGCTTACTTCTTCATTACGTCCAACACAAGAAGATATATACAGTACGATAGTGTATGCATTGGAAAATGATATAAGGATTTGTAAAGGAATTGATAAAGTATTAGTTAAGTTGGATGAAAAAAAGAAATCAGGTTGTAGTGAAGAAGAACAGAATGAATTAAGGGATAAATGGATGCAGAAACTTTTGCAGACGTATGGTTATATGATTTCTGGAGACTATATAGCAATCATTGAGAGTAAATATAAAAAGATTATTTCAGCATTGTATTATGTTTTAAAAAAATATGAGGGTAAAATGGAATGTCTCAATGAGGCAATAGAAAGTCACTATCATGAACTTGGATTAAATATACATGAAATCTATGATAAGACAGATGAAAAAAGGGCAGAAGGAATGTGGAGGAGACTATTAGATGCGGGATCAAAGCAAGGAGATTATAGATTGTTTGCGTATATAACAAATGGTTTTGTAGAAACGAATAAGTACAGAAAGGAGAGTTAGAAAAGAATAATAACCAACAGGGAGGGTAAGGAATTTTTCCTTACCCTCCCTCATTTTTTTTTATACATGATAATCTTACATTAACGTCGACGTGGAACAGTTAGTTAATCGTAAAGTATAGGAGGAAAATCATGGCAACATTAAAAATTACAGGAGATTCAAAAAAAATGGGCGATATTATGGATGCAATCATTTCGAGTGGCTATATAAAAGTCTGTGATAATGAAATCTTGGTACAAGATGAAAAGGAAAAAAATGTGTATGAGCGATTTGAGAGCGTAGACTTACAAAGAAAAATCTATGAAATGCTTCCGGCTGAGAGCAGAACAGAATTTTCTGTTCCATTTATTAAAGAATTAATCGAACGCATGAGGCGGATGCCAGAGCTGGTGTATCAAGAACAAAGAGAGGAGCAAAAAAACTATGTAAGAGTTAAAAATGGCATTTTTAATGTCAATCAAGGAAAGGTGACGGAGGATGAGAAACTCATCTTTCGATATTGCTATAATTTTCATTATCTTCCGAATCAAACGCTTGAAGATACAAAACATTTTAAAGAATTTATTGAAACATCATTTGAAGGACAATATATGGAAGGAAAGACAGAATTATTGTTACAGATTCTAGGATATTGTCTCTCCGGATACACGGAAGGCAAAGTGGCGTTTTTTCTTGTTGGTGTGTCCAATTCCGGAAAAAGTGTAGTTCTGGACTTGATGAAAGAGGTTCTGGGAAAAGGGAATTATTCCACTTTGGAGTTATCGAAATTGTCTATGAGATTCAATAAAATCATTTTGAAAGATTCGAAAGTGAATATTTGTGATGAAATATCAGGAATAGAGTTTAAAGGGTTGGATGTATTCAAAGCGGTCGTTAGTGGGGAGGAAATCACGGGAGAGCGTAAAGGACAAGATCCGATGAGTTTTCATGTACAGACAAAGCTTCTATCGGCTGGGAATGTATTTCCGCATATTAGGAATACTCAAGGATTAGATGCTCTAGAAAATCGGATGGTAGTACTGGCTTTTTCAAAAGCAATTGTAAAAGATTTACAGAATCTAAATCTGCGTGAGGATCTAAAGAAGGAGAGAGATGTGATATTTTCTTTGGCATTAGATGCATTGACGAGGCTAAAGGAGAATCAATTTCAATTTCAAATGGATTCAGAATCGAAGCAGTTACTAAAAAATTATATCCGGGAGCTTAATTCATTAGATCAGTTTTATGAAGAATGTCTCGAACCGGTACATGATATCCAGAAAGCAAAGACTGACAACGGGCGTATGCACTTAGTAGAATTGTGGGAAATGTTTACAAAGTATTGTGCTGAGAATCTTGTTGAACCATCTGTGAGAAAAAACGAATTGAGTAACTTTTTACAGTCAAAGGGATTTGTAAAAAAGCGATTTCGTAAAGGGAAACGGAATGCTTGGGGATTCGAAGGAATCCGAATGAAAAAAACTTGGAACGATGGAACATTGGAACAGGAATAGAAAGGAAAAAATGATGATCAAAAAAGAAAAAACAAAGGTTAGCACCATCTCATGCAGAGTTACGAATGAAGAGAAAGAAGAGATACAAAAAAGGGCAAAAGAAGCCGGCATGAGCATCACAGAATATGTAAAATCCTGTATGGAAAAAAATCCAGTTGTGGTGCTAGCAGAAGGTAAAGCAATTGCCAGAGAATTCATAAAACTATGTAATGTTATCGAGAATAATAATTTGGAAGAAATTCATCAGGAGGGGGAACGGATATGCCACTGCTTCGTTACTTTAATGGAAAAAATCAGCGCTTGAATACACTTAGTGATCGCATTGACTATGTAAAAAACGAGAAGGCAACAGGGGGAGTTGTCGAGAGGAGGGGGGTGCTAGAAGGAAGAGAGAAGGATAGTTTCTTGATTATTAAACAACTTTATCGAAAAGAGGGAGGACGCCAAAGTGTGCATTTTGTTATATCATTTTCAAAGGGAGAATGTTATAATTCTGAGCACGCTCATCAAATAGGGTGCGAGATCCTAGAGGAAATTTTACCTGATTATCAGGTCTTGATGGGGGTTCATTCAAATACAGAAAACCTTCATTTACATTTTCTGGTAAATTCTGTATCTTACAGAACGGGGAGAAAATTCCAATCTTCTCCCAAGGATTTAAAAAAACTACGCCAGACAATTGAAAAAATTGTATGTGGTCATCAAATTCAAGGTGGAATCCAGGTAGATGTGGATGAGAAAGACTACAATTGGACTGAAGAATCCATTATTGAAGATGCGGATTCAATTCAAGCGTCTAACTCGTCGGTCTCTGATCCTCAATGGAATGAAAAGTTAATTCGCCCGATTTATTATGAGTGCGGTAATCAATTTTTTGAATATTTCTCCGACATCCCGGATTATTTGTTGAGCGGAGAGGAGATTGAAAGTAGGGGAGAAGAGAGCACAAGAATTAAAATCAACGGAGCTAAGGAGCTTATTAGACCGTTTCAATATGATGATGAAGAGCCTAATAAGCTTATCAGACCATTTCAATATGATGATGAAGAGCCTAATAAGCTTATCAGACCATTCCAATATGCCGATGAAGAACCTAAAGGGACTCATGAAGTTATTATATATGATAAGTAGAAGGAGGAAAGCTAGATGGAACAGAAGAGATTTTTAAAGGCAGTGGATATCGCAGAAATTTTAGAGATATCAACAGGACAGGCATATAAAATCATAAAGAAACTGAATGCAGAATTATGTGAACAGGGCTAACATCACAATCGTTGGAAGGACATCGTCAAAATACTTTTTTGAACGATATTATGGTGGTAATCAGAGTGCATCATAGAAATTGGAAGGGAATTCATTTTCCCTTCTATTTTTTACTGTGTGTCCAGCAAAGCTGGACCACACTTGCCGGTGCAAGTCCGGTCACGGTAA
>OBLI01002733.1_pt1 | contig 14542 bp, 14 predicted proteins | sample 1519701 | NCBI WGS metagenome assembly OBLI01 (sample SAMEA3663005, study PRJEB22513) | pig gut metagenome | biome: pig gut; feature: pig-associated habitat; material: faeces | place: France | collected 2012 | reverse complement strand
AGTGGACTAGACGGGAGTCGAACCCGTGTCCGAAGCACAATCCCCTGTCCTTCTACGAGTGTAGTTTGTTATTTAACATTCCCTCTGCCGATCGAAAACAAACATCCTTCCGGTTTTAGTAGCTTCATAATACGCCCGCATGCGCAAAGCTTTGCATGTGTCGTTTCTCACATAGTCGAAGCCTGGGTCCTAAAGTGTGAGTGCTCTAGGTCAGACTGCTGCAACTAGGCAGCGTATGCTAAATTATCTTCAGCGTTTAATTTTAATTTGGCCATTTGACGCATCGCCATACGACTCGCTTCTCCAGCTTCACGTACCCCGTCGAAACCATTACTAGCCCCTATTCAATTTTATCCGCGGGTACGTGAAGCTACGCTTCACGGTCTCCGCTTCGCTCCGGTCCGCCCAAAACCAAGGTCCACCGGACCTTGTGGGCCCCGTCGAAACCATTACTAGCCCCTGCAATGTTTTTGCGAAGCAAAAATATTGCTTCGCATCAAGTTTTCGCGTAGCGAAAGATTGACTGCGTACCTCCTACATTTTATCCGCGGGTACGTGAAGCTACGCTTCACGGTCTCCGCTTCGCTCCGGTCCGCCCAAAACCAAGGTCCACCGGACCTTGTGGGCCCCGTCGAAACCATTACTAACCCAGATTCCTTACTTTAAAGTCTCTCTCAGCCTCCCGCTTCTGATCCTTCTTGGCTATGTCCTGACGCTTATCATACAGCTTCTTTCCTTTTGCCAAGGCGACCTGAACCTTCACGAGACTTCCCTTGAAATAGACTTCCACCGGAACGATGGTGTAACCCTTCTGAGCAATCTTGCCCAGCATCTTCTGGATTTCCTTCTTGTGCATCAGAAGCTTGCGCGGACGAAGAGGATCCTTGTTAAAGATATTCCCCTTCTCATACGGGCTGATATGCATACCATACAGGATCACCTCTCCATCCTCAATATGGATGAACGATTCCTTGATACTGCATTTGCCCATGCGCATGGATTTCACTTCCGTACCTGCCAAGGCGATACCGGCTTCGAAAGTCTCTTCGAGAAAATAATCGTGATAAACTTTCTTGTTGTTGGCTATTAACTTCTTGGCTTCCTTCGCCATCCCGGTATCCTCCTTTCCGGTTTGATACACAATCTGTACCATATAGAATATATGATTTTTTCCAAAAAATCAACACACAAATGGAAATAATTATCCGTTCGGAAAATCCGACAAAATCCTTTATTTTTCGTCGTCCTCCCCGGCAAGAACAAAGTCGATCGTCCGCACGATCCGGTCGCAGTGTTCGACACGGACCCGAACTTTTTGTCCCAGCTTAAATCTGCGGTTCGTTGCCTCTCCGACCAGCTCGTAGGTATCCTCGTAATACTGGTAGAAATCATCGGTCAGATCCGTCACGCGGACAAGTCCTTCCACCGTATTCTCCAACTCCACAAAGAAGCCCCACTCCGTCACGCCGGAGATCACACCCTCGAACTCCTCGCCGATGTGCTGCTCCATATACTGTACCTTCTTGAGCTTAATCGTCTCGCGTTCCGCCTCATCCGCACGGCGCTCCATTTCGCTCGAATGTTTCGCCACTTCCGGCAGAATATGCTCATAATGGTCGATCCGCTTCTCATTCAGCCTGCCGCGCAGACTCTCCTTGATAATGCGGTGGATCTGCAGATCCGGATATCGCCGGATTGGTGACGTAAAGTGACAGTAACAATCGGCTGCCAGACCAAAGTGCCCGGTATTATCGATCGTATAGCGCGCCTGCTTCATCGAGCGGAGCGTCAGCCGGCTGATGAGTGCCTCCTCCTGCGTTCCTTCAATCTTCTGCAGCAACTTCTGCAGTTCCTTCGGGTGCACTTCATCCGCACCGATATGGAGCGAATAGCCAAAATTATTGATAAACGTAGAAAGCTTTTGGATCTTCTCCGTGTCCGGATTTTCATGCGTTCGATACACGAACGGAAGCTCCCGCCAATAAAAATCCGAAGCAACCGTCTCATTTGCGGCAAGCATGAAATCCTCGATGATCTTCGTTGCCACATTGCGGTCATATGGCCGGATGTCGATCGGATTGCCCTCTGCATCAAGGATCACCTTCGTCTCCGGAAAATCAAAGTCGATCGAGCCGCGCTTCATACGCTTTTTCCGTAAAATGCCGGCAAGCGTTTCCATCCGCACAAACATCGGCACGAGCGCCTCATACTCCTTAAGCAGCGCCTCCTGCTGCACGCAAAGCTTCTCCTTTTCCGCATTTTCAGCCGATACTTCCGATGCATTTTCCACAGACTTCTCCGTCAGCCCGTGATACGCCTCCAGAATATTCTTCACCTGCGTATAACTCATCCTGCGGTCCACACAGATCACCGTCTCCGCAATCGTGTGATCAATGACCTCGCCCTTCGGGTTAATCGTCATAATACAGCTGAGTGCCAACCGTTTCTCCCCCTGATTCAGGGAACAGATTCCGTTGGACAAAGCATGTGGCAGCATCGGGATCACACGGTCCACAAGATAGACGGAGGTACCGCGTTTTAACGCTTCCACATCCAATGCACTGTGTTCCTGCACATAGTTGGACACATCCGCGATATGCACACCGAGGATATAATTGTCACCGTCCATGGTGACCGATACCGCATCGTCGAGATCCTTTGCATCTTCGCCGTCGATCGTTACCATCTGCCAGTCGCGCAGATCCATGCGCCCCGCCATATCCGCATCCGATACCGGCTTTGCCACATTTTCAACCTGCTTTAACACTTTCTCATCAAACTCAACAGGAAGTCCATACGCACGGACAAGCGAGAGGATGTCTACGCCCGGATCATTGATATGTCCCAGGATTTCGATAACCTTGCCTTCCGGCTTCTTGTCTTTCTTCCCGTAGCTTGTCACTTCGACAACAACCTTGTGTCCGCTGACCGCTCCCTTTGAGCGCTCCTGCGGAATAAAGATATCCGAACCGAACTTGGGATTATCCGGCACCGCAAATCCAAATGTCTTACTCTGTTCGTAAGTACACACCACCTGCTTCATGCCGCGCTCAAGGATCTTGGCAACCGTACCTTCTCTTCGTCTGCCATTCGTCACCGGAGAGACCGTGATCTCAACCGTATCCATGTGCATCGCACCGTTCGTCTGCGACTCCGGAATAAAGATATCTTCCGCCTCACCATCCACCGACACGAAACCGAACCCTTTCGGATGTGCCGTAAAGGTTCCGATCATCTTCTTAACTTCGGACTTACTGTACTTGCCGCGTTTCGAACACTCGATTTTGCCCTCAGCCATCAGGTCGGCAAGAATTGCCTCCAGTTCCGGGCGCTGCTCCTTCTTGACGCCCAGCACGATCGCCAGCTCCTTGATCTTCATCGGAACATACATGTTATCGCACATGAAATCATAGATCATTTTCTTTCTTTGTTCATATTTTACATTTGACATATTTCTCCCCCCCTCTCTCATCATTCTGCACACAAAGAACTCCCTGTCATCTGCCACTTTTTGCTTCGGATTTTCTTTGCTGTATACGAAAAAAGCTGCCGATTCTCATCGACAGCTTCATCTTAATCTTACCAAATACCTAAGTTCAGTACCATTGCAAGTACAAGGAACAGGATGACTGCTACTCTTGTAAGTTTCACAAGCATTCCTTCCATAGAACGTCCCTTATTCTTACCCCAGTAAGTCTCTGCTGCTCCGGCAATAGCGCCAAGTCCTGCAGACTTACCTTCCTGCATTAAGATAATTACTGTAATGACAACACTCAGTATAATAAATACTACAGTTAAAATCGTATTTAAAACGGTCACGATTTCCACCTCCTAAATTCTAAACTCACGACTAATCGAGTATAGCATATCCCCGGCATCATTTCAACTTTTTTTTGTTTTTTATAAGAATCTTCTATATTTTATTTTCATTTAAGCCAGAATACTTTATAATATAATGTAATAATTATACCATCAATCACTTCAATTTAGGAGTAACAAATGCAAACCAGACATCGAAACAGATGGGTGGCATCTGCCTTGATCAGTCTGTGCTTTATGCTTTGTGCATGCAGCAGCGAGCCAAAGCCGCCGGATAACAGACCGGATGAATCGGCAACACAGGATTCCAATTCTGCAGGAAGCCGTGATGCCACACCACAGGTCCTCGTTCCGGAGGCAGGCGGTACCGATATCCGTCAATGTGATGTTGCAACCATCGATGCATCCAATGCATCCGAAGGCTACATTATGGCAGACTATACCGGCGACAGTTCGAAAGTCAAGCTGCAGATCTGCGGTCCCGATGCCGTGATTTATACTTACAATCTTCACGGTGGATATGAAGTCTTTCCACTGACAGCGGGAAGCGGTAATTATACGATCGGAGTCTACGAAAATATCTCCGATAATCAGTATGCCACAGCCTTAAACGAACAGATGACAATCACCATCAAAAATGAATTCGGTCCTTACCTGTACCCGAATCAATATGTTAATTTTACAGCACAATCCCAGGTCGTCAACAAGGCGCAAGCACTTGCTGCCTCTGCGGATTCCGACATTGACGTTGTTACCAGTGTATATAATTACATTATTGACAACATTAGTTACGATTATGACAAAGCGAAAAGTGTGACCAGCGGTTATCTGCCGGATGTGGATACGGTCCTTTCATCCCAAAAAGGCATTTGCTTTGACTATGCGGCAGTCATGACTGCAATGCTCCGCAGCCAGCGTATTCCAACACGTCTCGAAGTCGGCTACATGGGAGATGTTTACCACGCATGGATCAGTATCTATACCAAGGAGACCGGATGGGTCAACGGAATCATCAAGTTTGACGGGAAAAACTGGGAACTTATGGACCCGACATTTGCTTCCACAAGCAAATCACCGAAAAATTTTACAAGTGAAAACAGCAAATATACAACCAAATATGTTTATTAAATAAAACCGACCAAAATCAAGGAGGAGTTTTATGCCTTTTCGCAACAAACAATTATCACAAATGGAGATTTCCGCATTCTGCCAACAGATTGCCATGGTAGTAAATGCCGGTCTTCCAACCTATTACGGAATCTCGATTTTGCGGGACGAAGCTGCCGATGAGCCGACCAAAGCCCTGCTCTCCGAGATCTATACTCCGATGGAAGGCGGTGCCACACTTTACGAGGCATTACAGGCAACCGGACAATTTCCGAAATACATGGTACATATGATCGAACTCGGCGAGACGACCGGAAGGCTTGAGGAAGTCCTTTTGTCACTTGGCAACTACTACGAACGTGAAGCACAGATTCGCGACGGCATCAAGAAAGCCGCCACTTACCCGCTGATCATGACAATTATGATGATCGCCGTCATTATGATTTTGATTGCAAAAGTTCTTCCTGTCTTTTCCCAGGTCTACGAAGAACTCGGAAGCGATCTGACGGGAATCGCCCGGACACTGATGCACATCAGCAATCTGTTAAATCGTTATATGATTGTTTTTGTAATTCTGTTTCTCATTTTATTAATCGTTGGACTGATCCTCTATCATACCGATCTTGGACGCATGCTTTTCCTTCACCGGAAACTGGCTATGACGATTGCAGCAAGTCGTTTTGCCAACTGCATGTTTCTTGCACTTGCGAGCGGATTGGATACAGACAGAGGTCTTTCACTTGCAAAGGAGCTTGTAAATAATCCTCATATGCGGGATCGTATTGAAAGTTGCGAACGCGAGATCCGGCATGGAGCTTCCTTCGACCGGGCACTGCTTTCGTCCCATATCTTCTCGCAGCTTTATGCCAGTTGGATTACGATCGGTTATAAGACCGGTGCAATGGATGATGTCATGAAGCGGATCAGCGAAGCATACGAAGAAGATACGGATGATCAGCTTTCCCATCTTATCTCCGTACTGGAACCGACGCTTGTCATTATCTTATGCATTTTTATCGGACTTATTCTGATTTCACTGTTATTGCCGTTGCTTGGCATTATGTCCAGCATCGGTTAAAGGAGCGTCTATGAAACTTTTTAATGTTCAAAAGCAACGTTCATCCATGATGTATCTGCTTCCATCCGTGCTGATTATTTTGGCACTGATCCTGTTTTTGTATGGTTCAGCCACCCTGTCGGATTCCGATTCCGAACAGGAATACCGGATCGTATCAAATGCGTTGGAACGCAGCATCACACAATGTTATGCATTGGAAGGCACCTATCCGCCTGATCTGGAATATTTGCATGACAACTATGGATTTACCTATAACACAAAGCACTTTTTCATCGACTACCGGTACATCGGCGGCAACCTTCGCCCGGATGTTACCATTATCACCAAGGAATCGGAGAATTGATATGTTGCGATTATATTCAAACAACCGCAAAATGGATACTGTGTTTGTCGCTGCACTCTTCGTTTTATTTGCCATAACCGCATGTCTGCTCATACTGATTGGAGCCAGACAATACCGTGCAACCGCCAAAGCCATGAACGCAAATTATGAAGTACGGACAGCATCTTCTTATCTGACGGAAAAAGTCCGCCAGAATGATTGCTCTGACGGAATCTCCATTGTTGATTTTGCCGGTGGGAATGCGTTGGCATTGACAAATGACGACAACAGCAATTATACGACTTACATCTATTATTATGACGGTTATCTACGGGAACTTTTCATCGGGAAAAACGCTGTATACACGCCTGATTCCGGACAGCAGATCATCGCCTGTAAATCTTTTGATCCCGAATTGGTCCGTTCCGGTCTGATTCTTGCATCCGTCACTGATACAAGCGGCACACTGCACAAGATTTACTTGAACATTCACGTTACATCGGGAAAGGACGTCTCATGAAGCAAACACATTCCAAAAACAGTTTATTTCTTATGGAAATTTTACTGAATATATTGCTGTTTTCCGTGCTTCTTGTTGTGGGATTGCAATTTTTCGGCAAAACGCATACGCTCACACAAAAGACGCAGCAGCTGCACGCAGCAGTCACAAGCTGCAGCAATGTTGCCTCGATCTTTGAATCCGGAGACGGTACTGCGGCAGATATACTCTCCGTATACCCATACAGTGTCAATCTGGACAATAAGGTAATCGTCTACCTTGACAAAAATTTCAACGACTGCAAGAAGGGGCAGGCCAGGTACTATATTACCGCAAAACTGAACAAATCCGGCAACGATCAGCTTGCCACGCTTACGATCCGCTGTCGTACAATCGAACAAAAGGAACTTCTTTATGAATTGAAAGCAAGTCATTATACACCTTTGCACGTGACAACAGACACACGGCTTAAGGGGGTGAACTGATGCGCAGAAATAAGGAACTCAACCGGAGAGGTTTTTCAAATTTTGGATTTTCCACCATACTGATTGCATTCGTTATGATCTGCATCGTGACTTTTTCGGCACTTGCACTCATAACTGCAAATTCCGACTACAAATTGTCCGCAAAAGTAGCTGACCGTACAAGTCGCTACTATACCGCCGAACACAAAGCTGCTATACGCCTGCAGCAGATCGATACCATACTTTCCGCGGCCTATGCCAAAAGCAGCAATCGCACAACCTATTATGCGCTGGCCCGTAAGGCGTTAAAATCAGCTGATCTTGAGATCCGTCTGACCGATGCATCTGCTTCCACTCTCACCGTCAGCTATACGATTGATTTCGGAAACAATCAGTCTTTGGATGCCGCGCTGAATGTCGTTTACCCACCGGAATCCGATGGCACATTCTACAAACTGACGAGCTGGAATACTATAACCGCGCTGCCGGAAGACACCGAAAGCACGCTCAATGTAATTGGAAATGAATAAGACAAAAAACAGACAGGAGAATATAACTATGGATGTAAAAAAAATATTAGAAGAAGCAACACTTCGTGCAGCCTCCGATATCTTCATTATCGCCGGCCGCCCATTGACCTACAAGACAAAGGGAATCATGAACACACTCGACAATCAGCGTATGGCCCCGAAAGAAACCTTTGCATTTGTTACCGGCATCTACGCTCTTGCCGAGCGTGATATCACACATTTTGACAAGACCGGTGACGATGACTTCTCTTTTGCAATTCCCGGTGTATCGAGATTCCGTGTGAGCACCTTCAAGCAGCGCGGTTCTTATTCCGCAGTCATTCGTGTCATCTCGTTTACGCTTCCTGAGCCGAGCGAACTGCACATTCCGGAAGCGGTCATGCGTCTTGCCGACTCCAACAGGGGCATGGTCCTCGTTACCGGACCGGCCGGAAGCGGTAAATCAACCACTCTCGCCTGCCTCATTGACCGTATCAACCACGAGCGCGAAGATCACATTATCACACTGGAAGATCCTCTCGAGTTCTTGCATCGCCATGAAAAAAGCATCGTATCCCAGCGAGAGATCAGTACCGATACGGAAAGCTATCTGACGGCATTACGCGCGGCATTACGCCAAAGTCCTGATGTCATCCTGCTTGGTGAGATGCGTGACTACGAGACGATCAATACCGCTGTCACTGCCGCAGAGACCGGTCATCTGATTTTCTCCTCTCTGCACACAATCGGAGCAGCCAGCACCATTGACCGTATCATCGATGCCTTTCCGGCGTCTCAGCAGCATCAGATATCGATTCAGCTTGCCTCTGTTCTGCAGGCAGTTGTCAGCCAGAAACTCATCCCATCCGTATCCGGCGAGATGGTTCCGGCATTTGAGATCATGGTATTGACCCCGGCGATCCGCAATCTGATCCGTGAAGGTAAAGTACATCAGATTGACGGTATCATCTACACTTCTGCTGCTGAAAATATGATTGCAATGGATACGAGCATTTACAATCTTTTCAAAGAAGGTGTCATTGATCGCCATACAGCAGTCGCCGAAGCCGTCAATCCCGAGATTATGGCTAAGCGATTAAATCTGAATTAAATCAATCTCCTCTGCAATCCGCAGCAACTGGTTGTACTTAGCGGTACGCTCACCTCTGCAAGGAGCCCCCGTTTTGATCCAACCGGCATTGACAGCGACTGCAAGATCTGCGATAAACGCATCCTCCGTCTCACCCGAACGATGTGATATGACAGCCTTGTAGCCGCTTTTTTGTGCCAATTCGATTGCATCCATCGCCTCAGTCAGCGTTCCGATCTGGTTTACTTTGATCAGAACCGCATTCGCCACACCGAGATCAAGTCCGCAATGAATCCTCTTCACATTGGTTACAAACAGGTCATCTCCGACAAGCAGGATCTCCGATCCCAGCCGCTTTGTCATCTCCTGCCAGCCATCCCAGTCATTTTCATCCAAACCATCCTCAATCGAAATCAGAGGATACTCCTGAATCAGTTCTTCATATAATGCTATCATCTCCTGCCCGCTGCGCATAACCTTCTCACCCGGGAAATGATACATACCATCCTCATCACTGTACAGTTCCGAAGCAGCCGCATCCATTGCAAAAGCAATATCACGCCCCACTTCATAACCGGCTTTCTGCACCGCACGTGACAGATAAGAAAACACTTCCTTTGCATCTGCGAAATCCGGTGCAAAGCCTCCTTCATCTCCGATTGCGGTCGACAAGCCATCTTCATGCAGGATCTGACGCAGGAAATGATATACTTCCGCACCCATACGAAGTGCCTGCGGAAAAGAATCTGCGCCAACCGGAACGATCATAAATTCCTGAAAATCCAATGTATTCTTTGCGTGTGCCCCACCGTTGATCACATTCATAGTCGGCATTGGCCAACGTTTCGCATTCGTTCCTCCAAGATAACGATAGAGTGGTTCATTCATCGCATTTGCCGCGCATCTCGCACAGGCAAGTGATACACCAAGCAAAGCATTCGCGCCGAGATTCCCCTTATTGTCGGTTCCATCCAGTTCCACCAGTTTTCGATCAATCTGCACCTGTTCAAGTACATTCATTCCGATCAGTTCCTGCTGAATCCGATTGTTGATATGCTCCACGACTTTCCGCACACCAAGTCCGAAATACTCTTCCACTCCGTCTCGAAGTTCAATCGCCTCAAAGCGGCCGGTACTTGCGCCGGACGGCACAGATTCGCGCCCTGTATACTTTATTCCGTTATCCTCTCGCTGCGCGGTCACTTCCACCTCAACGGTAGGATTTCCTCTTGAATCTAAAATTTGTCTTCCGTGAACTTCTAGAATGATAACTTTTAATGACATAAAAAAGCCTCCCTTTTTGCTAGTAGCATAACCAAGGGAGGCTTACTTTATACAATTTATTATACGTTTATCTCTGCTTTCACACCGAGTTCCTCTTTGTTTGCGTCAAGGATCGGGCGAACCACATCACGCAGAAATACTTCAACCTGACGAGGCGCACGTCCGACATAAAGCTCAGGCTTTAAGTTGGCCTCGATCTGTTCCTTTGTCAGACCGAATGCAGGATCTGCAGCAATCAGATCAACAAGGTTATTATCCTTGCCTTCTTCTTTCACGGTCTTGCCTGCTTCCATAGAAAGCTGACGGATCTTCTCATGAAGTTCCTGACGATTTCCACCCTGTTTTACGGCATCCATCATAATGTTCTCAGTTGCCATAAACGGAATCTCTGCCATAAAGTGTTTGTAGATTACCTTCGGGTATACAACGAGTCCGTCTACAACATTTAAGCACAGATCAAGAATTCCGTCGATTGCAAGAAATCCTTCCGGTACAGATAATCTCTTGTTTGCGGAGTCATCAAGGGTTCTCTCAAACCACTGTGTAGCAGATGTAATTGCCGGGTTTAAAGCATCAACCATCACGTAGCGCGACAGGGAAGCGATACGCTCACTTCTCATTGGATTACGCTTGTAAGCCATAGCGGAAGATCCGATCTGGTTCTTCTCAAATGGCTCCTCCACTTCCTTCAGATGCTGAAGAAGGCGGATATCATTGGACATCTTATGTGCGCTGGCTGCAATGCCTGCTAAGATGTTTAATACTCTTGTATCGACTTTTCTGGAATAAGTCTGTCCGGATACCGGATAGCACGACTTAAATCCCATCTTTTCCGCGATCATCGGATCAATCTTATCGATAGTCTCCTGATCTCCGTCAAAAAGTTCTAAGAAGCTGGCCTGTGTTCCGGTTGTTCCCTTAGAGCCTAGAAGCTTAAGTGTGCTCTGTACATACTCCAGATCCTCAAGATCCATCAGGAACTCCTGTGTCCAAAGCGTTGCTCTCTTACCAACGGTTGTCGGCTGCGCCGGCTGGAAATGGGTAAAAGCAAGTGTCGGCTGATCCTTGTACTTTTCTGCAAAGTTTGCAAGCTCAGCGATCACACTGACAAGCTTCTTATGAACAAGCTTTAATGCCTCATTCATAACAATAATGTCCGTATTGTCACCTACATAGCAGGAAGTCGCTCCGAGATGAATGATTCCGGCTGCCTTCGGACACTGCTGTCCGTATGCATATACATGGCTCATGACATCATGACGAACCAGCTTCTCACGTTCCTTGGCAACGTCATAATTGATGTCGTTCACATGGGCCTTCATCTCATCGATCTGTTCCTGTGTGATGACCGGCTTGCCATTCTCGGAAAGTCCGAGTTCCATCTCTGTCTCAGCCAGGGCGATCCAAAGCTTTCTCCATGTAGAGAACTTCATGTCCTGTGAGAAAATGTACTGCATCTCCTTGCTCGCATAACGCTCGGAAAGCGGACTTGTATATCTATCTGTACTCATTGTGTTTCTCCTTTATCAATATCCGTTTCACCCAAAAGCACACACATATCTTCCAGATCAAACGGCTCTATTTTATCAATTCATACACCATAAGGTGCATCGCGGCTATCACAATCTTATGAGCGGCTCATCTTACGTTCAAGGTCAATTTCCTTGTCATAGTACTCACCGCGGATATCTTCTTTCGGAGGCTCCATCGGATACTGTCCCGTGAAACATCCCTTACAGATCGGAAGTCCCTCTACCATTTCGGAAAGACGATCAATTCCAAGATATCCAAGAGAATCCGCACCGATGATCTTACGGATATCCTCGATGGAGCGATTGTAAGCGATCAGCTGCTCTCTTGCCGGAATATCGGTTCCGAAGTAGCAAGGCCACAGGAATGGAGGCGAACTGATTCTGACATGAACTTCCGTTGCACCCGCATCTCTCAGCATACGAACAATACGATCCGATGTTGTTCCACGAACGATCGAATCATCGATCATGATCACGCGTTTGCCGGCCACAGCCTCACGAAGCACATTCAGCTTCACCTGTACACTTGACTCGCGGCTGCTCTGCTTCGGCTTAATGAACGTTCTTCCAACGTATCCGTTCTTGACGAAAGCGGTACCGTACGGGATGCCGGACTCAAGCGAATAACCGAGTGCTGCTGCGTTACCGGACTCCGGTACACCTGTTACGAGATCCGCATCAACCGGTGAATCCTGTGCAAGGAAGCGTCCCGCCTGAATACGGCTTGCATATACGCTTTTTCCGTCAATATGACTGTCCGGTCTTGCGAAATAAATATATTCGAAAATGCATCGCGCTTCTTTCTCCTTCGGGAGCGCCATCGTCATATCGGACTCGATGCCTTTATCTTTTGTAATCGTAACAACCTCACCCGGACGCACATCACGTACAAACTCCGCTCCAATCGTATCCAAAGCGCATGTCTCGGATGTCACGATATATGCATTGTCACGTTTTCCGATACAAAGAGGCTTAAATCCGAACGGATCTCTGGCAGCGATCAGCTTACGCGGACTTGATACAACTAAGGCATAAGCGCCTTTTAACTTCTCACATGCTCTGCGCACGGCTTCCTCCGCAGTGGCTGATTTCAAACGCTCACGCGCGATATGGTAAGCGATCACCTCAGAGTCGATCGTTGTCTGGAAGATGGCACCTGTGTACTCAAGATCATGTCTTAATTCATTCGCATTGATCAGATTACCATTATGCGCCAATGCCAAAGTACCTTTCACATAGTTGAGTACAAGTGGCTGCGCGTTCTCTCTGGTCGAGGATCCGGCTGTGGAATAACGCACATGTCCGACACCGATATCCCCTTTCAGTTCCTCTAACTGATCCGGTGTAAACACTTCATTAACCAGACCCATCCCCTTATAGGAGATTACTTTTCCCTTCGGTCCGTTCGTGTCACTGACTGCGATACCGCAGCTCTCCTGACCACGATGCTGCAACGCAAACAATCCGTAATAGATGGAAGATGCCACATCGTCGCCATCAAAGTCGTACATTCCGAAGACACCACACTCTTCGTGCAAAACATCTTCGTCATATGTGCTGTCAAAACATTTATTCTGATTCATTCTAAATCTCCAACTGTAGGTTTATCTTGTAAAAGGCTTTCCGGTCAAAAGCTCATAAGCTTCCTTGTACTTATCGACTGTCTTTGTCACTACTTCTTCCGGAAGCAGGAAATCATTGTCCGGATTTGCCTTCAGCCAGTCTCTTACATACTGCTTGTCAAAAGAAGGCTGTCCCTGTCCAGGCTTGTATCCCTCAAGTGGCCAGAATCTTGAACTGTCCGGAGTCAGCATCTCATCTCCGAGAACAACCTTGCCATTCTCATCGAGACCAAACTCAAACTTCGTATCTGCAATAATGATGCCTTTGCTTAATGCATACTCAGCGCACTTCTTATATAATGCGATCGTACAATCCTTGATCTGTGTTGCATAATCACGGCCCTTGCCAGGATAAATTTTCTCAAGGACCTCTACCGACTGCTCAAATGAGATATTCTCATCATGATCTCCAAGATCAGCCTTTGTACTTGGTGTGTAGATCGGCTCAGGCAGCTTGTCAGACTCAACAAGTCCCTCCGGAAGCTTGATACCGCAAACCGTTCCGTTCTCCTTGTAACTTGCCCAGCCGCTTCCTGTAATGTATCCACGAACGATACACTCGATCGGGAGCATCTCAAGCTTCTTGCACATCATGCTGTTTCCGTCAAAACGCTCCTGCTGGAAGAACTCCGGCATATCTTTTACATCAACAGAAAGCATATGGTTTGGAACCACATCCTTAGTGAAATCAAACCAGAACTTGGACATCTGGGTGAGAATCGCCCCCTTGTCTGTAATCTTGTTTTTCAAGATATTATCAAATGCTGAAATACGGTCAGTCGCAACGATGATCAGGCTGTCTCCGTTATCATATACTTCTCTTACTTTACCTTCTTTGAACGGTTTAAATTCCTGCATGTTCTTATGTCCTCCATCCTATGCTTTCGAATTATTTTTTTGTCTGTGCCAAAAGTCTCTTTGACCAACTACCAAAATTATAATACAGTGGCTTTTGGAAAGTCAATGAATTTGGTTTAGGCAACGCATCTTGCAGGCATAGAAAAAAAAGCGTTATTTATTAGTATTTTTGTGTATATTTTTTTCTGTCATTAGATATGCTTATATATCCGTATCAGTCAGCTTATACAGCGCATCAAATTCGGGGTTGGCGTGATCAGATTGATTTTAAAACGGACGATACCGGATGATAAAGTAACGATAAAAAATTAGCAGTAGTTCATTTGAAAATGACGGACTTTGAACGATACCGACTTTC
>OBLI01002730.1_pt1 | contig 14550 bp, 13 predicted proteins | sample 1519701 | NCBI WGS metagenome assembly OBLI01 (sample SAMEA3663005, study PRJEB22513) | pig gut metagenome | biome: pig gut; feature: pig-associated habitat; material: faeces | place: France | collected 2012 | reverse complement strand
CAACTATCCTCAGGTTTATAGTATTAATCCATTCAACGTTTTTCAGGGAAAGACATTTTGCATATCCCTGAAAGCGGTTGAGTGGAAATGTTGCCTTGTTACCCGTTACCTTACTTTCAGTATATCGCGCGATATATATATAAGTATATATCCTTCCTAAAAAACTAATAAGTATAGAAAGAGTGGCTCATTCTTATCTGCTCTTCCTGTAAAGGCCTTTAGGGGGAAAGTAGATCGGGGAAGGTCGGCGCAGGGTGAAGAATCCGGGTATATACAAAATTTAGGTAGGTAACAGGTAACAAGGCAACATTTCTTTTTTCCCTCGGGAGGAAAAAATTTTTTCTCCTCGTGGTAGGCGATAGGGAGGCTTTGGCGACTTCGCTGACTGATTGCCCTAAAGGCCTTCCGTGGACAGGAATCGCACCATAAGATCTGGGACAAGTGTTGGTGGGATGAAAAGGATGCACTATCTTTGCTATCAAAACCAAAAGAGGAGACAGGAACATGAAAAGAATTTACGGTAGAAAAATATGGGGCATCATCGGATTGTGTAGTTTGCTGGCCTGCATGTTAATCTGCCCGGCTTGTAAGGAGAAGCGGGGGGAGTTGAAGAAGATTTGGTATAATGGCAGTTATAACCGTGACTTCAACGACTTGAATCCTGTTCACTTAGCTGAGGCGCAGAAGATTGGTATCGAGCCTGTGCCCTCAAGGGAGGCGGCCGAACATGCCTCTCGCAAGATGGAGGAGATTCAGACGAACAAATACTACGAGGTGGAGGAGTTGACTCATTCCATTCCCTATCTCGTGCCGGAGGCGGCCACCCTGTTGGAGGACATTGGACGGAACTTCCAGGATTCTCTGCGCAACCTGAATGCCTCGATCTATAAGGTGAAGGTGACCAGCGTGACACGTACGGTGGACGATGTGAAGAACCTGAAGAAGCGCAACCGAAACTCCTCGGAAAATTCAGCCCATCAGTATGGTACTACCTTCGATGTCTCTTGGGCACGTTTCACGAAGGTGGATGAATCGGACACGCTTAACATCGACAAGGATCGCCTCAAGATGGTGCTTGCCATGGTGCTCCGTGACTTGCAGAAGGCTGATCGTTGCTACGTGAAGCATGAGCGCAAACAGGGTTGTTTCCACATCACGGCAAGAGAAACAAAATAAAGCGAGATAGTTGGAGGTATGAAGTTTTTATTGTATCATTGTGCGGTGAATCATAAATGGGTATGACAATGACAACATTAACATTACAAGTTTCTAATCCGTGTGTTTTGGATGAACTAAAACAGATGCTTTCTCGGATAGCTGGGGTGAAGATCGTGGACAGCGTTGATGCGGAAGATGAAACAGCTTATATCTCTTCTTCATCGGCTATGCTTGATCTCTTGCGCAAGGGAGATCAAGAGATCGAGGAGGGCAAAGGTACACCTATGAAAGTTGAGGACTTATGGAATTAATCCTTTTGGAGTCAGCGATTGCCGATCGTGATTATTGGAAGCTATGTTTACGTTTTCTCGATGCGTTTTCATTATGCAAAGTGATTTCTTGAAAAAACTTCATCTGTTTTTTGGTTTATAAAATAAACTGCTCTATATTCGCGGTGTGCAAAGGAGATATGCGCAGCTCCTTTGCTTTTTTAATCAGCTTATGGTTTATAAAATAAACCATTTTCTGATTTAGTATAAACAATCAAACAGGAAATTAAAGATGAAGCGGTTGGTTTTAGTGGTGTGTTTGTTATGGGGTGTCATGCTGTCGGGCATGGCCAATGAGGAGATCGGGAAAAGGCTGCAAGGCCGTGTGAAAGATGCGCAAGGCGAGCCGGTGGAGTTTGCGACAGCGATCTTGTTGCAGGCGGGTCAGCAGGTGAGTGGTGCGGTGACAGACAGCTTGGGCTGTTTTACCTTGGAGGCTGCTCCGGGGAAGTACGAGCTGCATGTGCAATATGTGGGTTATGAGCCGATTCAGCAAGCGGTGGAGATGCCACAAGAGGAAATCATAGAGTTACACTTTGCGACGAGCCAGGTAGCTTTGGGAGAGGTGGTTGTGCGAGCGACGCAGATTGAGCGGAAGGGGGATCGCTTTGTACTCTCCGTATTGCCTCAGACGGGCAAGGATGGCTCGGAGCTGCTGCGAGAGGCTCCGGGGGTATGGCTCTCCAGCAATGGCCTCTCGATCAATGGCGCTTCGGGCACGAAGGTGTTTGTGGATGAACGGGAGGTGCGTTTGGAGGGAGAGGCGTTGGTGCGCTACCTCAACTCATTGCGTGCCGATGATATTCGCAGCATAGAAGTAATTCCTATTGCAGGGGCGGAATACGAGGCCTCCACCCGGGGTGGTGTGATCCGTATCTCGCTGCGCCATAGACAACAAAACGGTGTGCAGGGGTATGTGACGATGGGCACAGCTCTCTCTCCGAAGGTGTATGCCTATACCCCCTCAGCATCCATACAGGCACGGGTTGGCCGTTGGAACTTGGAGGCTTCGGGCAATGGCGATTTTGTGCCGAAAGACAAGGGCGTGTCGGACGAGTTACGCCTTTACCAGCAGACCGATCGGCAATTTAAAGCCCATCAGACGGGTGAGGAACAGCGTCGGAGTGGAACGGGACGATTAGCCGCTATGCTGGAGATTGACTCTATGAACACGGTCGGTGCGGAACTGGAGTATGTGCGTCAGCACAGCGAGCAGGATTCAGAGAACGACTCTTGGTTAGGACAGGGCCAGGAGGGAACCCGAAGCTTGGGAAAGTATGTGCAAGGGCAGGACTACCACACGCTGTCGGCCACCGCCAACTATGTGCATAAACTGGATCAGCAGGGATCGGTGGTGAAGGTGATCGGTAACTATCTGCGTAAATCCTCCTCGGGCGATAACCTGCAGCGGGTGCGTTACGATCAGGCCTCCATGCAACGAGACACGGCCTATCGCAGCCGGGTGGATGCAAACTATGATTTGGCAACGGCCGATTTCTCTTTCCGCAAACAGCTCTCTCGCCAATTGGGCTACCAATTGGGTGCGAAATATACCTATACCTTGATGGACGATCGCTCGGTCTATGAGGGGTTGAACGCACAGCAACAATGGGAGCCGATCGCTCGCTATGGAGCGGTGTTGCGCTACCATGAGCACATTGCAGGAGCCTACGGTAGCTTCTCAGGCGATTGGGGAGCTTGGGCCTTGCAAGCCGGCCTTCGTTTGGAGTATGCCAACACGGCGGATCAAGCGGGTGAGTTGCAGCGGGATTACCTCGATCTCTTCCCCAATGTCAGTGTGACACGGGCTTTCGATCCCTATAAGCGGTATATGTTGATTGGCCAGTATGCCCGCAACATCGAGCGACCGGCCTTCTCGGCCTTGAATCCCAATCGCATCCAGCGCAATGAGTATAGTTATGTGGTAGGCAATCCGCTGTTGGATCCGACTTATATCAATCGCTTTAGCTTTACCTTCGTATATGCCTATCGTTACACCTTGTCAGTGGGGGGTACGTTGCATCACAACCTGGTGCGTGAGAATGCTTTGGTGGATAGCGAGAATCCCGATGCCTCCTACATTACCTATTTGAACCAAGACCGGGAGAACCATTGGTTTGTAGCGTTGAGCCTGCCGTTCGAGCCCTTCCAGTGGCTGAAGCTGAACGCCAACCTGACAGGCGTGAAGCAGGATATCCGAGCCAAAGCAGGTGAGGCGTTCGTAGCGCACTATTTAGGTTTCGCCAATGTGACGGCTACGGCCACATTGCCCTATGGTTTCACCTTTGAGGCACGCTATTCCGGGCAGAGCCGCTTACATTCGGGCACAGCCGAAATCGATCCTTTCCACACGTTGGGCTTGGTCGTTCGTAAGAAGTTAGCGAAAGATCGCCTGTTGGTGACGGCTCAGGTGGATAACCTCTTCGATCAGCAATATAGCTACGTGAGCCATTTGCCCGATTATGACATCCTGACCGATACCCGTTTGGGATCGGTGGGCCGACAGTTCAAGCTTTCGCTCACCTGGAACTTCCAGAGTGGCAAGCGTGTGGATAAACGGAAACTGGACAGCGCAAACGAGGCGGAGCGCAATCGTTTAAAATAAGTGAACAGATATACGAAAACCTATCTTTAGTACGTTACAATTAAATTATGGAAAAGAAGAAGTTGACTGAAAAGGAAAGTTTGGAGCTCATCACGCAGATGATTCAGGAATCACGTGAGCGCATCGCTCGCTATGCGGCCTATCCCTTGTTGATCTGGGGTTACATGACGTTGTTGCTCTCGTTGGTGATGTGGTATGTGATTGAACGTTACGACTATTGGACCATCCAGTTCATCTGGTTCTTGTTGCCTGTAGTTTGCTATCCGGCCACTCGCTATTTCTCACGGAAAGACCGTTCGGAGCGTGGCACACGCAATTACATGGAGCGCATTACCGGGCAGATATGGACCGTGTTCGGCGTGGTGGCACTGTTGCTTTCCCTCTTCTCCTACTATCCGGCACTTCAAGGAAAGATCAACATCTATTTCTATATCCCCCTCTTGATGGGGATGGGCTGCACCTTGACGGGGTTAGTCAATAAGCATAAGGCGAGTGCGTGGTGTGGGGCGATTGGCACATTGCTCTCCTTCGGTATCCTGCTGATCGGCTTCCCTCATGGCCTGTTGCTCTTCGGGGCGATCTTTGCGGAGATGATGATTATTCCCGGCCATTTGTTGAATCGTGAATTGAAGGCAAAATGTTCAAAGAGTTAGATCCCTTGTTGCACTCCCAGCTACGTCTGGCCGTGATGTCGCTCCTGTTGGGTACGGAAGAGGCCGATTTTGTCTATATCCGGGAGAAGACAGGAGCCACAGCGGGCAACCTCAGTGTGCAGCTTGACAAACTGAGCGAGGCTGGCTACATTGCGGTGGAGAAGAACTTTGTGGGTAAGAAGCCCCGCACCACCTGCCGAATCACGGAGACAGGACGGGAGGCGATGGCCACCTACGTGGAAGCTTTGAAGGACTATCTCAATCTGTAAGCGTAAAACGGATCGGTCGTGATCTTTTTGTAAAAATATAGGGAAAGATTTGGGAAGTGATTGATTTTTTGTATTTTTGCAGTCGATAAGCAATCTTGCGGAGGGGGCGGTGAGTCCCCTCCGCTTGTTCTAAATAGATGGTAATATGATAGAAAAGGCGGTAGTGACCCAATTAGTGGAAGAACATTTGCAGGCTTCCAATTCTTATTTGGTAGATGTAGCGATCAAGCCGGGCAACTATATTGTCGTGGAGATAGACAGTGATGATAGTGTATCGATTGATGACTGTGTGGCTCTGAGTCAATACATTGAGGCTCATTTAGATCGTGATGTTGAAGACTATGAGTTGGAGGTGGGTTCGGCTGGTATCACTTCCCCTTTCAAGGTGTTGCGCCAGTACCAGAAGAACATCGGTAATGAGGTGGAGATGCTACTGAAAAGCGGGACGAAAAAGGTCGGTGTGCTGATAGCAGTGGACATCTCAGGGGCAACCATCAGCGTGGAGAAAAAGGTCAAGCCGGAGGGTGCGAAACGCCCTGTGATGGTGACTGAGGAGGAAAAATATCCTTTCGAAGAAATAAAATATACAAAATACTTAATAAGATTCAAGTAAGATTATGGCCAAGAAAGCGGAAACAATCAGCATGATCGATACGCTTGCTGAATTCAAGGAATTGAAGAATATCGACAAAGAGACGATGATCAACGTTTTGGAAGACTCTTTCCGTAACGTGATCGCCAAGATGTTTGGTACAGATGAGAATTACGATGTGATCATCAATCCAGAGAAGGGTGATTTCGAGATTTGGAGAAACCGTAAGGTCGTAGCTGATGATGAATTAGAGGATAAGAACTTGCAGCTGACCTTGACGGAGGCTCGCACGATTGATGCGGACTGTGAGGTAGGCGAAGAGGTGACCGATGAGGTGCATTTTGCGGATTTTGGTCGACGTGCTATTCTGAACCTGCGTCAGACCTTGGCCTCAAAGATACTTGAATTGCAGAAAGACAGTCTTTATGCTAAGTATAAGGACAAAATTAACCATATCGTCGCGGCTGAGGTTTATCAGGTGTGGAAGAAAGAGGTGCTGTTGCTGGATGACGAGGGCAATGAGCTGTTGTTGCCGAAGTCTGAGCAGATCCCTTCTGATTACTATCGAAAGGGAGACACCGTACGGGCGATCGTCTTGCGGGTGGATAATTTGAACAACAACCCAAAGATTATTCTTTCTCGTACGGATAAGATGTTCTTGCAACGCCTCTTCGAGTTGGAGGTGCCTGAGATCAACGATGGCTTGATCACGATTAAGGGTATCGCACGCATCCCTGGTGAGCGGGCAAAGGTGTCTGTGGAGTCTTATGATGACCGCATCGACCCTGTGGGTGCTTGCGTCGGCATGAAGGGATCGCGTATTCACGGTATCGTGCGCGAGTTGCGCAACGAAAATATTGACGTGATCAACTATACCTCAAATGCCTCCTTGTATATCCAGCGTGCGTTGAGTCCTGCTAAGATTTCCTCGATCCATGTCAATGAGGAGGAGCGTAAGGCGGAGGTCTATTTACGTCCGGAAGAGGTCTCTTTGGCGATTGGTAAGGGCGGATTGAACATCAAACTGGCTTGTATGTTGACAGAGTACACGATTGATGTATTCCGTGATATTGATGGAGCCGACGAGGAGGATATTTATTTGGATGAGTTCTCTGACGAGATTGATGGTTGGGTGATTGACGCCTTGAAGGATATAGGTTGTTACACGGCGAAGAGCGTTTTGGCAATGGATCGCAATGCGTTAGTCGAACGTGCCGATCTGGAGGAGCAAACGGTGGACGATGTGCTGCGTATTCTCTCTGCTGAGTTTGAGGATGAGGATAGTGAGCAGGCAGAAGAGTCCGTGCCGGAGGCTGAGACAGAGGTGGATGCTGAGGGCGTAGCGGAAGGTCAGGAGGCTGATCCGACAGCTGCGGATGACGAGAAGATGAATGACTAAGTGTGTTACGACAAAGTTTGATATGCCTATAAAATTAATACAAGTACAACGAAAATTGAATGTAGGAATCAACACAGTGGTTGACTTCCTGCATAAGAAAGGGTTTGCGGTTGAGGATAACCCCAACACGCGAATCAGTGATGAACAGTATGCTTTGCTCGTAAAAGAGTTCGGAAAAGACTTGCCGGAGAAGGATCGTATCATTGCGGTAAGTCGTCCTAAGAAAGAAACCCCTTCTGTGAAAGAAGAGGCAGCCGCAGAGATCAAAACAGAAATACCCGATGAGTTCAAGCCCAAGATTGTAATGAAGGGCCATATTGACTTAGAGGGTAATAGGAATAAGCGTCAGCAGGAAGAGCCTAAAGAGGAACCTGTTAAACCGGAGAAGGTAGAGCAGCCTAAAGAGGAACTCGCACAACCGAAAAAGGAGGTAAGCATGGAGCACCCCGTGGAGGCTAAGCCGGAACCAGTTCCTGCTAAGGTGGAAGAACCGCAGACGCAGGAGAAGACAGAACCTTCTCCTGCTGGAAAAAATGATGAAAATAACATAAAAGTGGAAGAAGGAAAAGAGAGAATTGTAGAGAGGCAGCCTATTGCGTCGGCTACTCCTGCGGAAAACACCAAAACAGGCGAAGAGACACTGTTCCGTCTCAGCACAACGAGGTTGGAGTCAAAAATTAAGGTGACAGGTAAGATCGACCTTGATGCTTTAAATCAATCTACTCGTCCAAAAAAGAAAACAAAGGAGGAGAAGCGTAAGGAACGTGACGAGAAGCAGCGGCTGGGTGGAAACAAGGCAAATGTGCAGGCAAAAGGTGGCAATGCTCAGGCTGCTGGTAAATCGGCTCAGAATGTAGCTGGCAAATCCACGGAAGAGGGTGGTGATGCTAAGAAGAAACGGAAACGCATCAAGAAAGATCGGGTGGATATTAACAATACACCCGGAACGAATTATCCTCGTAATCCAAGAGAGGATCGTCAGGGCCGCGAGGAGCGTAATAACCGTGATGATCGTCGTTCTCGCTTAAAGAAGCCGGTGAAGACGGAGGTGAGTGAGGAAGATGTGCAGAAGCAGATCAAGGAGACATTAGCTCGCTTGACCAGCAAAAATAACAAGAATAACAAGGGTGCGAAGTATCGCCGTGACAAACGTGAGGCTGCGGCAAAGCGTGAGAACGAGCTGTTGGAGCAGGAGGAACAGGAAAGCAAGGTGTTGAAGCTGACTGAGTTTGTGACTGCGAACGACTTGGCGAACATGATGGATGTGCCCGTGACAGAAGTCATAGGCACCTGCATGAGTATTGGTATCATGGTCTCTATCAACCAGCGTCTGGATGCGGAGACCATCAATATTGTAGCTGAAGAGTTTGGCTTCCAGACAGAGTATGTCAGTGCAGACGTGGTAGAGGCTATTAAGGCCGATGAAGAGGAGAATGACAATGAGGAGGATTGGGTATCTCGTCCACCGATTGTCACCGTGATGGGTCACGTTGATCACGGAAAGACCTCGTTGTTGGATAATATCCGTAATGCGAATGTGATTGCGGGTGAGGCTGGTGGTATCACACAGCACATTGGTGCTTACAACGTGAAGTTGCCCAATGGTCGTCGCATCACTTTCTTGGATACACCGGGTCATGAGGCCTTTACGGCGATGCGTGCCCGTGGTGCGAAGGTGACGGATATCGCAATTATTATTGTAGCGGCTGATGATAGTGTCATGCCCCAGACGATTGAGGCGATCAACCATGCTTCGGCAGCGGGTGTGCCCATTGTCTTTGCGATCAATAAGATAGATAAGCCCCATGCGAATCCGGATAAGATCAAGGAGGAGTTGGCTAACATGAACTACCTCGTCGAGGATTGGGGTGGCAAGTATCAGAGCCAGGAGATCTCTGCGAAGAAGGGTATTGGCGTTGAGGAGCTGTTGGAGAAGGTCTTGTTGGAGGCCGACTTGCTCGACTTGAAGGCTAACCCGAAGAAACGCGCGGTAGGTACGATCATCGAGTCCTCTTTGGATAAGGGCCGTGGTTATGTCTCTACAGTCTTGGTGGAGAACGGAACGTTGAAGATGGGTGATATTGTCTTGGCAGGTACACATCACGGACGTATCAAGGCGATGTTCAACGAGCGTAACCAACGTGTAGAGAAGGCGGGTCCTTCAGAGCCGGTATTGATCTTGGGCTTGAACGGTGCGCCACAGGCAGGTGATACTTTCAATGTCTTGGAAACGGAGCAGGAGGCACGCGAGATTGCCAACCGTCGTGAGCAGTTGCAGCGTGAGTTAGGCTTGCGTACGCAGAAGATGCTGACTTTGGATGATATTGGCCGTCGTATTGCGGTTGGTAACTTCCAGGAGTTGAATGTCATTGTGAAGGGTGACGTGGATGGATCCGTGGAGGCATTGTCTGATTCTTTGATCCGTCTGTCAACCGAGGAGATCCAGGTGAATGTGATCCACAAGGCTGTGGGTCAGATCTCAGAGTCGGATGTCGTTTTGGCGGCGGCTTCGAATGCGATCATCGTGGGCTTCCAGGTACGTCCTTCTATGGCTGCTCGTAAGAATGCGGAGAAGGAGGGTGTGGAGATTCGTCTCTACTCTATCATCTATGATGCGATTGAGGAGGTCAAGAGTGCGATGGAAGGTATGCTTTCTCCGGAGATCAAGGAGGAGATTACCGCTTACGTCGAGGTTTTGCAGACCTTCAAGATTTCGAAAGTCGGTACAGTCGCTGGCTGTATGGTGAAGGAGGGTAAGATCAAGCGTACGAACAAGATCCGCTTGATTCGAGATGGTATCGTGATCTATTCGGGCGAGTTGGGCTCTTTGAAGCGCTTCAAGGACGATGCGAAAGAGGTGGTTGCTGGTCAGGATTGCGGTTTGAACATCACGAACTTCAATGACATTCAGGTAGGCGATATGATCGAGGCTTACGAGGAAACTGAAATCAAGAAGACATTGTAAAGGGATATGAACTGGTTAGACATCACGTTGCTGTGTCTGGCAGGGATAGGATTTGGAAAGGGCCTGTTTGATGGATGCATCAAACAGGTTGTTTCGCTTATAGCCCTTGTTGCTGCCATTTTTCTGTGTGGTGAGGCCGCTGGTTGGTTGCGAGGATATATCGTTGCCTTAGGTTGGTTTCCCGAGCAGGGTGTTTCGGTACTGAGTTATGTAGCGGGTTTTATCCTGATTATGGGTGTGCTGGTCTTGGCGGGTGAGATCGTGACGAAGGTGATCGATGCCACTCCTTTGAGCATCATCAACCATCTGGGAGGAGGTGCATTAGGATTGCTCTTGGTGCTCTTGTTTACCAGCCTTTCGTTGAATTTGCTGGATTTAGTGGATCGGAGCGGTGTGTTTATCTCTCAAGAGACGAAGGTGGAATCTCGCTTCTACGAACCCATTCGACAGATTGTCCCAACAATTTATCCGCATAATCTGTTTTCCTTGGGAGAGTAAAAACGAAGGATATTGTCAAGATAATTAATTTATGCAAGATTCAAATCAGATATTGAATGAAGTGACAAACGAGGACTACAAGTACGGTTTTGTCACGCATATCGATACGGAGGTGATCCATCGAGGATTAGACGAGGAGACCATCCGCATTATTTCTGCCAAAAAGCAGGAACCGCAATGGCTGTTGGATTTCCGTTTGCGCGCTTTTCGTTATTGGCAGACATTGGAAATGCCCGACTGGGCACATCTCCAAATTCCTCCCATTGACTATCAAGACATCATCTATTATGCCGCTCCGAAGCGAAAAGAGGGACCGAAGAGTTTGGACGAGGTGGATCCGGAGCTGTTGAAGACTTTCGATAAGCTCGGCATTCCTTTGGAGGAGCAGAAGCACCTGAGCGGAATGGCGGTGGATGCGGTCATGGATAGTGTTTCCGTGAAGACCACTTTTAAGGAGAACCTGGCAGAGAAAGGCATCATCTTCTGCTCGTTCAGCGAGGCGGTGCAGCACCATCCCGACTTGGTGCAACGCTATTTGGGTAGCGTGGTGAGCTATCGGGATAACTTCTTCGCTGCTTTAAACTCGGCGGTCTTCTCCGATGGCTCATTCATCTATATCCCCAAGGGTGTGCGTTGCCCGATGGAGTTGAGTACCTATTTCCGTATCAATGCGGCGAATACCGGACAGTTCGAACGTACGTTAATTGTGGCCGATGATGAGTCGTACGTCAGCTACTTGGAGGGTTGCACTGCACCGATGCGTGATGAGAATCAGCTCCATGCGGCCATTGTCGAGATCGTGGCGCACGAACATGCGGAGGTGAAGTATTCGACTGTGCAGAACTGGTATCCCGGTGATAAAGAGGGCAAAGGTGGTATCTACAATTTCGTGACGAAGCGAGGCCTCTGCAAAGGTGAAGGCAGTAAGATCTCCTGGACGCAGGTGGAGACTGGTTCAGCGATCACCTGGAAATACCCCAGCTGCATTTTGGCAGGCGATAATTCCGTCGGTGAGTTCTATTCTGTAGCGGTGACCAACAACTATCAGCAGGCCGATACCGGAACGAAGATGATTCACTTGGGCAAGAACACCCGTAGCACCATCGTCTCGAAGGGTATTTCAGCGGGACATAGCCAGAATAGTTACCGGGGATTGGTGAAAGTCTCTCCCAAAGCAGAGGGCGCACGTAATCACAGTCAGTGCGACAGCTTGTTGCTCAGCTCGACATGTGGAGCGCATACCTTCCCCTATGCCGACATTCAGAACGAGACGGCGGTGGTGGAGCATGAGGCAACCACCAGCAAGATCAGCGAGGAGCAACTCTTCTATTGCCAGCAAAGAGGCATCTCTGTGGAGGAGGCTGTAGGATTGATTGTCAATGGTTATGCTCGTGAGGTGATGAACAAGCTTCCGATGGAGTTTGCCGTGGAGGCGCAAAAGTTGTTGACCATCTCCTTGGAAGGAAGTGTGGGATAAGATAAAAAAGATTAGTTATGTTACAGGTGAAGAATTTACATGCCAGTATCAATGGCAAAGAGATATTGAAAGGTATCAACCTGACCGTGAAGGCAGGCGAGGTACATGCGATCATGGGGCCGAACGGTTCCGGAAAGAGTACGTTGAGCAGTGTATTGGTAGGCAATCCCGCTTTCGAGGTGACCGAAGGAGAGGTGCTCTTCAATGGCAAGAACCTGCTGGAACTATCAGCAGAGGATCGTAGCCGCGAGGGGCTTTTCCTTAGTTTCCAGTATCCAGTGGAGATCCCTGGTGTTAGTATGGTGAATTTCATGCGTGCGGCAGTGAACGCCCATCGGAAGTATAAGGGTTTGGAGCCGGTCTCTGCGACCGATTTCTTGAAGATGATGCGTGAGAAGCGGGCGATTGTGGAGTTAGACAACAAGCTGGCGAGCCGTAGCGTGAACGAGGGTTTCTCGGGTGGTGAGAAGAAACGTAACGAGATTTTCCAGATGGCGATGTTGGAGCCGAAATTGGCCATCTTGGATGAGACCGATAGTGGTTTGGACATCGACGCTTTGCGTGTCGTGGCTCAGGGCGTAAACCGTTTGAAGACTCCGGAGAATGCAGCGATCGTGATCACGCACTACCAGCGTTTGTTGGATTACATCAAGCCTGATATTGTCCATGTATTATATAAAGGTAAGATTGTGAAGACCGCTGGCCCGGAGTTGGCCTTAGAGTTGGAGGAGAAGGGCTACGACTGGATCAAGAAAGAGATGGGGGATGCCTGATATGAATGCCGAGAAACAATATATAGATCTTTTTGCGCAATGCGAGGATCTGGTTTGTCGCAACAGCGCTCCTGCGTTGAATGCGTTGCGAGCAGCGGCATTGGTTAACTTTGAGCGCATGGGTTTCCCCTCCACGAAAAGTGAGGATTACAAATATACTGATGTGTCGCAGGTTTTCGCTCCGGATTATGGCTTGAACCTGAAGCGGGTAGCTATCCCGGTGAATCCTTACGATGTTTTCAAGTGTGATGTGCCCAACCTGAGCACTTCGCTCTATTTCGTGGTGAACGATACCTTCTACGACAAGGCATTGCCCAAAGCACATCTGCCCGAGGGCGTTTATGTGGGTGGCTTGCGTGCTTTTGCGGAGCAGCGTCCAGAGATCGTCTCTCGCTATTATGGCAAGGCTGCTTCTGTCGAGCGGGATGGTATTATTGCGTTGAACACCATGTTGGCGCAGGATGGTTTCGTGATTTATGTTCCCAAAGGGGTAGTGGTGGAGCGTCCTATTCAGTTAGTGAATATCTTCCGGAGCGATGTGGATACGATGGCGAACCGTCGTGTCTTGGTCATTGCCGAACCGCATACCGAGGTCAAGCTGCTGGTGTGCGATCACAGCATCGACGATGTAAAGTTCCTGGCTACGCAGGTGATCGAGATTTTTGCGGAGGAGGGTGCCATGGTGGATTATTACGACCTGGAGGAGAGCAGCGTATCGACCACTCGCTTCTCTTCGTTGCATGTCAAGCAAGCTGCTAACTCCAATGTGCTGGTGAATGGCATCACATTGATGAACGGTTTGACTCGCAATAACTACTATATTGAGCTGAATGGCGAGGGGGCGGAGACTGCGCTTTGCGGTATGTCGGTGCTCGACAAGGAGCAGCATTTAGACACCTATACCCATATCACTCATGCTGTTCCGCATGGCACCAGCAACGAGCTGTTCAAGAACGTGCTAAACGATCGGGCCTTGGGCGCTTTCAGTGGACGCATCTTGGTGAAGGAGGGAGCGGACAAGACCGCTGCTTACCAGACCAATCGCAACCTCTGTGCGACCCGTGAGGCACGTATGTATAGCAAGCCCCAGTTGGAGATCTATGCGGACGACGTGAAATGCTCGCACGGTATGACTACGGGTCAGTTAGACGAGAATGCTCTCTTCTACATGCGTAGTCGAGGAATCCCGGAGGAAGAGGCCCGCATGTTGCTGAGTGTCGCCTTTACTTCCGATGTCATCGACTCGATCCGTGTGGAGGCATTGAAAGACCGTCTGCACAAGTTGGTCGAGAAGCGCTTCCGTGGTGAGTTGGCCAAATGTGCTGGCTGCCATATTTGTAAGTAAGTCAACCTAAAAAACGTGGAGGTGTGTCGTAATGCGCGATGCACCTTCTTTTTTGTTCATCACTACTGTCTTTCCCTGAAAAACGTTGAATCAAAAAACGTTATTAAAGATGGGAAAACACCCAAATCCAACCGTGGCCGACCTTCAGGAGTTGGCACGACGACGGAAGAGTCTTGAGACCAAGCATCTGACGAATGACCAGAGGCGCATGATTGTTCAATCCAATCTTGTGGATCATGTACCGCTTACTCAATAAACGTGAGTTCGACGAATTATAATTGATTGAAAAGTTGGTGATTAGCGAGAATTGTTGTAACTTTATAGTGTTCCATTACAAAGCATTACAATGCAACAATCGCTATGATCACCGAGGACAAAATTACGGAATTGTTTTGTATGGCAGATGATTTTTGCCAGTTTTTTGACGCCATGATGGCGAAGTATACGTTGAGATCAGCTAAGAAGCGGCGTTACCACCGCGACTCAA
>OBLI01002729.1_pt1 | contig 14559 bp, 22 predicted proteins | sample 1519701 | NCBI WGS metagenome assembly OBLI01 (sample SAMEA3663005, study PRJEB22513) | pig gut metagenome | biome: pig gut; feature: pig-associated habitat; material: faeces | place: France | collected 2012 | reverse complement strand
TTGAATTTATATCTTGTATCTTTTGGTCATATTGATACTGTTCGTAATTATACTTATTCATTGCATCATTGTAGGCTTCTTCATCTGTTGATGTGTTTGTTACCAAAGTATATGTTACTCCGTTATTTTTGTCATAATTGCCTTCTTCATCCGCATTATACAATGTGATTGAAATATATCGACCTGTTGAATCTTTTTCAACTGTCCCCGGGGTATTCAATACTTCTTTTGTTTTTGTTGTTGAACCTAATGAATAGCAATTTATATTACTTGTTGCAAATCCATCAATATAATTACTATCGTTTTCTACTGCACTTGCTTGGTAGAAATACGGATTGTATGAACCTGTTGTGGAATCTTTTACGTATCTTACGTACCATTCGTTTGTTGAAGCAGGGTTATTATTAACTGTTTCATTCAACATTACTTGGTAGTATTGTTCTTCTTCCATCAAGTCTTTCAACTGGTCTTCTGATAAACTTGATAAATATGGGTCATTCAATACGTTATATCCTGTCATATCGCCAAGTTTTCTCAAGGTTGTTGAACCTATTTTGTATTCTTTATCGCCAACAATATTATATGCTTGAGAAATTATGCTTGATGAAGCGGATACGATTGAATAATCGTCTTGCCATTGTTGAATATAACTGATTGAGTAATCTCCGTTACCTTTTGCAATCATTGAGGTAATAGTGTTAGTTAATGCACCATCGTCAAATGTATATGAAACTTTTGTGTAGTCATCTACAGACGGAGGAGTCGGAACGACTAAATTACATAGTTCGCTATAATAGCTAGCTGACGTGTCGGATAATGTCATTCTTTGTTGGTTAATTTGTTGACCTTCAAATTCGACATTATTCTTGCGTGCCGTCAGACATAAAAATCTTGCTTGTGATGCACTCATGCCCATTGTAGCTTGCCGTTCCTTTCAGTCTTTTTGTTCCTATATCCTTTTTATCGGTCTTTTCACGGCTTTTCTTTAATTTTTGGGCTTATTTTGTTAAGAGTTTGTTACAATTGAAAGTGCTTATAAGTTTAGGTTAATTTCTATTTGTTGTGGCAAAAATTTCAATTGCTCTCGGCAAAATTCCTAAGCAATAAGAAATTGCTATTCCATAGTTTGTAATTGGCACTTGGGCTTCGTTTGCTCGCAAAATTCTTGACAAAACTTCTTTACGATTGGTCATGCACGCGCCACAATGAATAATGAGTTTATAATCGCTAATTTCAGGGAAATCATGTCCTGAAATATTATCAAAAATTAAATTTTTCCCAGTTTTTTGTTTTAGCAATTTTGGAATTTTTACACGTCCGATATCGTCTTCAACAGGGTGATGTGTACAACTTTCTAATATCAAGACTTTATCTCCATCTCGCAAATTTGCAATTGCTTCCGCTCCTTTGGTGAACGCTGTTAAATCTCCCTTCATTCTTGCAAAAAGTATCGAAAATGAGGTCAATTTCACATTTTGGGGTACAATTTCTGCAACTTGTTTGAAAGCTTGAGAATCTGTAATCACCAAATCAGGTGGATTTTTTAGTTTGGCAAGGGTATCTGCCAAGTCGACATCCGTTGAAACAACAGTTGTGCAATTGTTATCTAAAAGTGCACGCAAAGTTTGAACTTGTGGCAAAATTATTCTTCCTTTTGGTGCTTCCTTATCTATTGGTATAACTAGAACCACCGTGCTTTTAGGCGAAACAATGTCTTTTATTAGACTCGGTGAATTTACAAAATCATTTGGCAAAATTTTTACCAGTAAATTTTTTAGTTTAAAAACAAAATCTTTATCATTTAAAAATGAAGTTGTGAGAAAATTTGGAGTGATTTTTTTTATTTTTTCTAATTTTTCTTCACTAATTGGGCTGATGTCAACTTTATTGACAATAATGCAGAACGGAATTTCTAATTCATTGAATTTCTCAATCAGATTTTCTTCGTAATTGCTCAATCCATTGTAATCGCAAATCAAAATTGCAACATCTGTTCTATTTAGGATTTTCATTGTTTTTTCAATACGTTCTGTGCCTAGTGCTGAAGTGTCGTCAATTCCTGCTGTATCAAGAAAATTTACGGGTCCAATCGGTAAAAGTTCCATTGATTTTTCGACAACGTCGGTTGTTGTTCCCGCCATATCAGAAACTATAGAGATTTCTTGATTGGTTACTCTATTTAAAAATGATGATTTCCCGACGTTTGTTTTTCCGAAAATTCCTATATGTAAACGCATTGATTTCAATGTTTTCATAAAAATATTTTTCCGCTTTCTTAATATGCCTACTAAAAAAGGCTGACCTATTTAAGATCAGCCTTTTAAAATGTTGTTCAGATTAACCTCTGATACCTAATTTTTTAATCAATTCTCTGTATTCGTCAAGATTTTGAGATTTTACGTAAGCAAGTAATCTTTTTCTTTTACCTACCATCATCAAAAGACCTCTTTTTGTAGCGAAATCTTTTTTGTTAGATTTCAAATGTTCAGTTAGTTCAGAGATTTTTTGAGTCATCATAGCGATTTGAACTGCTGCTGAACCTGTGTCTTTTTCGTTCTTTCCGTAAGCCTTAACGATTTCTGCTTTGTTTTTTAAGTTAATTGACATATTAGTTTTCCTTTTTTCTTGTTGAGTGATTATTGGCGTAAGCACTCTACAAGATAGATAATAATATGTTCAAAGAAAAAAATCAATACATGATGTTAAGAACGATTAACCCATCAAGTTTAACGGCATACCGTCATGGGTTGCGTCATTATAAAGACTCAAGGCATAGTCAGCTTCAGCTTGAGCGTTATTGAAATTGTTATAAGCTTTTACTGCACCTCCGCCAGCCCCTTCCAGTGCAGCTTGGCGTTGTTGACTTGAGATGGAAATTCCATTATTTTGTTTTGAAGTTGCATCTAAATTGGCACGGTAATTGCTTTTGTACCTGTTCCAAATATTTCTTGATTTAGACAAGTTTGCAAGTGCTTGTTTATATTGTATTTCTTTTTCTGCGATATATTCAGCTTTGGATTCTGCAATTGGGTTAGTGAATGTTTTGCCTTTGGTTATGATACTGTTCATTTTTGCAGTGTATTTTTTATAACCGTCATCACCATAAATTTGTCTCAAATTTTTGGCATAATCTGACGAATCATACCTGAAATATTGCTCTGAAACTATTTTACTCATATTTCACCTATTGATTTTTATATATAAAATATTTTGTCATCAAAAAATTGCTTTTAATTTTTAAAAAATACGTAAAAAAAATCCCTGTTATGTACAGGGATGAAATTTCTACACTACTTTTCTAACCTATTAATCTAATTCACATATACTTGAGGAATCTTAATTTATATATTTTCTAATATTTGAAATCTTTTAATGCATAAGGTTTGCCTTCTTTGTTTGCAATTTCTTTGATGATGTTGTCGTAGTTTTTAGCAACATCATTGCTTATGTAGAACCAACTGTTCATTTCCTTGTCGATTGCAGCAAAGTCTTCACGGCATTTGTCGTAGATACCTAGAGCTACGGCTTTGTCACGTAATGCTCTTGCAATCTTTTTGCCATAAGTTTTCTTTTGGTCAGCATTTGCATCCCACATAAAGGCTTGCATAAATGATTCACCTTTTTCTGTTCCGTGGAATTTTTTCCAAGTCAACATTACGTCTAAAACATTTTCATCTGTAATTTGTTCACAAACTGAGTTGAAAGCCTCATCATCTGTACCGATACGGTATGTTGCATCGTAGAATTGGTCAACTAAATTTGTGATTTTTGTTTGGTCAACAGATGCACCTTGTTTTTCATCTTTGCCATCTGTCTTAGTTTTATCATCAGTTTTTGTTTTGCCGTCAGTTTTTGTGTCATCACCATCGGCTTTTGTTGCGTCATCGTCAGTTTTTGTGCTGTCTGTTGATGTGCCATTGTTGATTGCTTTGAATAACTCATTTGCAGAAGTTTTGATTTTGTTTACTTCTTTTTGAATATCTTGAGCTTTTGTAAATGCATCTTCCGGTTTCATTTCAGTAGATTGCATCAATTCTTTCAATGCTTCTTCTTGTTTTTTCAATTGTTCAAGCAAGTTATTAATTTTCTTTTTGTCTTCTTTTTTCAAGTCTTTCTTTTGCAATGCTGCATTCAAACCTTGTTTAGTAGCAGCGATTGTTTGTTGAGTGGCTCTGATTACGGTATTTGCCATTTGGTTCATAGCAGGGTTAAGATATGATTGAGTCAAATCTTGAACAGATGGTATACCCATACCGAATTGTTGTTGAGCAATTGGATTCATTGTCATACCGATTCTACCTGATGCATATTCAGGAATAGTTGAAACCTGAGTGTCACCACCGTAGTTGGTAACAGTCATTGGTAATTGATTCCAATATGGTAAGTTTGCATAAGATAAATTAGTAAACATTTTCTTTTTCCCCGATTTTCTTTATTTTCGTACCGTAATTTTTTTAGTTATGCATAGAATGGAAACATCATTCCGCATCCGAACATAGGATTAAATCCAAATGGTGAAGGCATTTGCAGACCCGCTGTTCCGAATTGAAATTGAGCTATCGGATTGAGTGCCATACCTATTTGACCTGATGCATACTCAGGAATAGTGAAGACTTGAGTATCTCTACCATAATTTGTTACACCCATTGGTAGGATTCCCCAGTATGGTAAGTTTGCATAAGATAAATTGGTAAACATCTTTCTTTTCCCCGATTTTCTTTTTCTGTCCCCGTACTTATATAAACAATTTTGCTTCACAAAAATTGCATGACTGGAGTCACAACTTTGGTCTTTGTTTTTGAAATTCCTTGCTATTATTGAGTTTACAGTTGATATTATGGTGTTACATTTCTTAATAAACTATATTCTATAGAATTTATGCTATTATATCTTTATGAAAACATTAGCAAGATTTATCCAAACAAAACGAGAAGAGTTAGGTTTAACACAAACAGGGTTAGCTATTGCTGCAAATATTCCTGTTGAAACGATTGAAGAAGTAGAAGATGGCAAGGAATTATTTTTGCCTGTTACAATCAGGCAAGCGATTGCAAAGGTTTTGAAATGTGAGCCTTCTGAAATTAAAAGGCTTGAAAAAGATATTGCAAGTAATATTGTTTCTCCTGAAATTATAGAAAGTTTGAAACAATTGATTCTAAATGGTGCTGGAGGCCTGAAGTGTCCTAGATGTGGAGCGCCTTTAGATACAAGGATTGCGCGAATGTACGATTTGGAAGACAATCTTGTTTTACACCCAAAAGCTCACTGTACAAAATGTCCGTTCCAAATTCATTCATAAAAATAAATGATTGATTTTTAGCAAAAAAATATTAAAATCAGAGTATGAAAAAGTTAGCGGTGTATATTTTTATAATTCTGTTGGGTACATTTTGTTTTAATGTATCTGCATTTTCTGCAGAACAAAAGGCTGCTTCATATCCTGAAGATGTCGATACTCAGGAAATTCTGGATGATGAATATTCTCCAGAGGATATTGATATAGAGAAAATGTATCGAGATTTGCCGGTTCCGAATTTTAAATATATGCACAATATTGATCCTGGGGAATATCAAGATACGATGTATTCAACTTGGTCGCCTTATCCGCTTTTTAGGTTGACTGCACCATTGTTTTTCAAAACAATTGCTATTGAGCCTGGGTATTATCTGCTCACTCCGCGCGAGCATGATGGTGCATGGTATATTTTGTTTAAAGAGGCAGGCAAAGTTAAATATATAGTTCCATGTTACAAAAAAGAAATGGTTCCAATGGATTTTTACAAAAATAATTTGCCGCAAGTAAAAATGACAAAAGTTCAGCTTATTAGAGAAAAATTCTTAAAAGTGGTTGGTAAAAATGTAAAAAGTTCTAAACGTCAGCCGATTCCTGATACATATTTAGAGGCCTCTGATATGGACAATAATTTTATTTCCATTATTGTATATTGGGGTAATTACAGGTATTATTTTGTCTTGCGTTCAATCCAACTGTAGTATTTAATTTCAAAATTTATGTTGTAAAATGACTAATAAATTAAGGAGAAAATAATGAAAAATTTGATAAAATCGTTTTTGGCAATAGCCGTTGTATTTTTAGGTTTAAATGCATTTGCATCAGGTGGTTTTTTGAATCCGAATTTAGATGTTAATGAAGTTCGTGCAAGTCATGTTTTGGTCAAAACAAGAAAAGAAGCGGTTCAAATAAAAAAACAAATCGAAAATGGTGATATAACATTTGAAGATGCTGCAAGACAGTATTCACTATGCCCATCAGGTCAATATGGTGGTGATTTGGGGTATTTCAATCGTAAGCAGATGGTTCAGCAATTTGCCGATACTGCGTTTGACCTTAAGGTTGGTGAAATATCAGACCCTGTTGGAACAAAGTTTGGCTGGCATATAATAAAAACAACAGCAAAAAGATAATAAATTTGAAAAACCGCTCGAGATATTGGGCGGTTTTTATTTTATAGCAAATTCATAAAATCATTAATTTCATCAAAATCAAAAAACTCTTTCATAGAAATTTCTAATCCGCTGCATAATTTCAAAATGGTATAAGCTCTTGGCTCTTTCATGTTGCGTTCGATTTCACTAAGTCCGCCTTTTGAAATTCCACTGCGATAAGCAAGTTGTTCAAGCGTCATGTTACGCTCTTTTCTTAACTGTGCAATCCTTTGACATACAATTTTGTTGAAATCTTGACTAATCATAGTGTTACATATCTTCACATGTGTGAACTTGTAACTTGATATTACCCCAACAAGTTTCTATAATAGTTCATACATGTGAACATTAATAGGAGATTTAGTTTTGGAAATTAAAAACAAATATGACTTTACTCTGTCAGGGAGTGTTGCGCGCACAGATTTGCTACTAACCAATGTACAATGTGGTTTTACTCTAGCTGAAATTTTAATCACCCTTGGAATAATCGGAGTTGTTGCAGCAATGACTATTCCAGTACTTTTGACTAATTATAAGGCAAACAGACTTCGTACTCAGTTTTTGAAGACATATTCTGTTGTGCAGCAGGTTTTCAAACAAATGGAAGCTGATGATGTTTCAACTAATCCAAGTGATTACGTAAGAGTAAAAGGCGGAAGTGGCGATTTTTATAGAGTTTTTAAAAACTACCTTACTGGTGTTACAAATTGTGGGGATGTTTTATCTTCGCGCGTATCATCAACTCCTTGTGTAAATATAGCTTATACCAAGCCTGTGTATAAAACACTTGACGGTAGCAATGACTTAGATAATCATCTTTTTGATGATGGGCAGCTTGCATTGCCTGATGGAACTTTGTTGTTATTTGAACAGTCTATGGGTGCAAATTATATTTGGATTTTTGCTGATATAAATGGCGCAAAAAATCCGCCCAATCGGCTTGGATATGACTTGTTCGCATTTGAGTTTTGCGATGGTGTCTTGAGAACAATGGGTGATATTGGGACTAAATTTACCAATATGGATAGATATTGTAATTTAGAAAGTACGATGACAAACAATGGAATGACTTGTGCACAGAAAGCAAAATCTGAATCAGAATACTTTAAAACTTTAGTCAAAAAATTGAAATAGGCGATAGTTTAGGCACAAAAAACAAAATTTGAGAAAAATACTTGAAATATTTTTTTCTTCATGTAAGAATAGACATACACGACAGCAAAAAGTATGGCAAGGTAGCTCAGCTGGCTAGAGCGTTCGGCTCATACCCGAGAGAACCGAAGCCAAATTGAAAATTTAATAGAAACCATGAATATGGCTGAGTAGCTCAGTTGGTGAGAGCGTGCGGCTCATACCCGCAAGGTCGACAGTTCGAATCTGTCCTCAGCTATATTTTTTGTGTCCATTCTGTGTCCATTTACTGATTTGAATTAAATACTGTTTTCATGAATTGTAAGGAATTATCATGAGTTGTGTTTGTTGTTGATTTATATAGATTTCTGCAAGGTTATTATAATTAAGGTCTAAATAAAAAACCACTCTATTATCGTAGAGTGGCATATTGATGTACTTCAACAAGTTTGGAGATATAACTATTTATACAATTCAGGACATAACCATCTTTGATAGACATAATCATAAGATTTGCCAAGAAGTTCGCCAAGTTTTTCAAATACTCTTTCTCTTATTATGGAATCGCAGCAATTAAGAGTAAAATATACATTTTCTAAACCTTTATATACATCTGAAAAAGTCACTTCTGAATCAATATCATTTCCCATATCATCACTTGGAAATGCACATAAATACCAGTCTTTTACTTTACTGTTAAGTGTTTCTCCTGTTGTTTTTACTTCTGGTTCTTTCAGAGCTGAAAGAAATTCTTCTCTAATTTTTTTAATTTCTTCATCATGTTTCTTAATGTTCATATACTTATTCCTTTCATTATTTATCTTTATAATTAGCAAGTTTCTTAACTGCTTCCATTTTCCTGCCCGGAATAACATGGCAATAACGCATTACAGTTGAAATTTGTTTATGCCCTAATATTTCCATAAGGGTAAATAAATCCACACCTGTCATTATCATTCTTGTAGCAAATGTGTGCCTGAGGTCATGGAAACGAAAATCCTCAATACCTGCATACTCCCTTACCATATTAAAAGACTTTTTAATATCAACGTATGGTGCATTAGTTTGAGGGTTAATAAATACATATTCCGACTCTCTTGATATAGATTGTAATACACCATATAATTCATCTGATATTGGTATATCACGTTTATCACCACTCTTTGTGTCTAATACGTGTATATTTCTAGTGTCAAAATCTATATTCTTCCATTGCATATTAAGGATTTCACCTCTACGCATGCCTGTTTGAAGTGCTGTCGTAACGATTGGTCTTAGGTATGGTGCATTATCGTCAATGCTTGCATATAATCTGGTTTCTTCATCAGATTTAAGATATCTAATAATATGATTATCCTCTTTTAGCTTAGGTACTTTTCTTAGTGGATTTTCAGTTAATTCTCCGTTATCAATAGCAAGGTTAAACATCTTACTTAGTATTTCAAGAAACCTATTAATACTGGAATTCTTTCTCTTGCCACGTTTACCACTATTTCTAAGATATTCTATGTATCTTTGAATATGCTCTGGTTTAATTGTATTAACAGGTTTACCGTTGTTAAAATACTTCTCCAGACCATTAAGATAATATATCTGGTTCTTATATTTCTTATGATTAGTTTTAGCGTGTTTAATATACAGCTCTTTAAGACGGTTAAAATAGACATTCTTCTGATTTTTAGGTATTACACCATTCATTTGCTGTTGCAGCTTATATTTGAAAGCGTTTTCTATTTCTAACGCTTCCTTTTCCGTTGTTGCACCTGCACACAATAAATGTTTAGTTACACCTCTGATTGTGAACTTGCAATACCATTTACCATTGTTGTGTTTTTTAACCGTCATTGTGCTGTACCTACCCTATGCAGCTAATCCCATACATTCCATGAATTGATTAACCTTAACAAATACGGTAGAACCGATAACTAGAAAACAGACTTCTGGAATATCTCCTCTGAGTTTCCATGTTCTAATAGTGCTTTCTGGTTTACCGATTAATTTAGCAAAGTCTTTAATACTGACTATGCCTAATGGATTTAATGAAATAGTATTCACTTGCTTTTCTCCTTTTTGTTAATTGTATGCTAACGTTCTAAAAATATTTACACCCTTATACTACCATAGAACTTTTAGCATGTCAAGTAAAACGGAACGTTCTTATATTATTATCATAAACAAATTTAGAACGTACTTGAAAATATTGACATTTAATGTAGGATTTAGTATATTCAAGACAGGAGGCTTATATGGTTAAAACAAAAGAAGCAACACTTGAAGCTGAGACTAAAAATGTATATGAACAGATGTGCCGTATGATTGGTACACATATCAATAGAGAAAGAGAGAAAAAAGGAATAAGTCTGAGAGAAATGTATAGACGTACGAATATAAGTATTGCGGTAATGTCTGATATTGAAAACGGTCTTAAATTGCCTCGTATAGAAACTCTTATTAAACTGTTAATTGAATTAGAGATACCATTAAGCGATATTTTTGGTTCTATGGCTTATCAAGATTTCAGTATGTATAAAGGTAAAGTAATAAAGAATTATATGCGTGAATTAGAAGATAATGCACAAGCCCCTTTCTTATTAAGTTTAGATTTTAGCAAGGACGAATTAAAAGAAATAACTGATTTTGTAGCATACATCAAGTTCAAACGGAATAGGAATAAAAATTCTTAATATACATCTTGAAATCGTAACGAAACCATGTTACAATATAGGTAGGTACAATGACAGACAAACAATATACCGCAGAATACACACCAGAAGCATTGGAACAATACGCTGAACTAGACTCTGAGAGTCAAGATAAAATCTTAAGTGCGATAAAATCCTTTGAGATACTGGGAACACAGTATAAGAATATCAACAAACTTGATTATGACTTGTATGAAATAAAGCCCAGAGGTGTGCGAGCATACTTCCAATATGATAATGACCGTAGACGGATTATAATAGTCGGATTCATCACATTAAAGAAAACGCAGGAAGCACCGAAGCGGTATATGAAGCAAGCTGTCAGAAACATTGAAAAATATAAAAGGAGTCTATCTGATGACTAAGCCTAAGATTATAACAAATGATGATTTAATTAACGCACTACCAAAAGACCGCCAAGACAAAATAAATGCAGAAGTTGAAAAAACTGTTGCTAAATGGGGTGGTGTACGTGCTAATAGCGGTCGTAAGCGTGTAACAGGTCAAGTTCTAGACTTTACAAAACGCTTGACCGAAAAAGAAGCACGATTTATAGATTATGCCAGAGAGCATAATATTGATGTTGATGATTTAATGCAGGGTTAGTTTTGGAATTTGCTACAATTCAACAATATAGAGTTAGTTTACTGCTATAATTCATCAAAAATATTGATATAATTAAACAGATAATATGCTATATTCAGCAGAACAGTTGCTATAATAATCTGAACTCTTGCTATTATTAAAAGCAATTATACTACTATCCGCTATACATTAATCCCCACAAGCCTTATAATAATTTACTTTAAGGTATATCAATCACCTCTCATTTAATCTTAATTAGTGTTATAGTAAATCTTTAGTTAATCCTTAGATAATATTTAGTATGTCTTTCACGACACACAAAACAGAGGCAGGACAAACAAGGTCTCACATTATTTTTCCAGATAGCACAAAGTTATTATTACATTTTAATATGACACACAAAACAGAGGTAGGCGAGACAAGGTCGAGCTTACCTTTTCCAGATAATAACAGACCTAATGGTCTTTTCTCATATATAATTCAAGTTATAACAGTTGTATATAATTACAACTGTTTTTCTTTTACTTGAATTAGATTATTACATTTTAAGTCATGTTACACATCTATTTTTTTTAGATGAAAAACTAAAATGCTGAAGCTCAGCAGAAATTATTATTACTTTAATACGTAACACATTGTTACATAAACAGAATTATATAATAGGAGAAAAGACACATGGCTAAAGACAAACAAACATTTTTAGAAAAGGTTGAATGCAGCCTAAATAAATTGCACAACAAAGGTATTAACTTTGATTTATACTACTACAACGGTAAATATAACCTCAGCAATCAAAATACCTCTCCAGAAGAAACCGTTAGTATTCTTGATTATAATAAACAAATGCTCGGTAAAATGTACTTTGAGGGCGATGTAATCGCCATAATGTGCGATGACCTAATATCTTTTAAGTTGCTAGAACTTAAGACCATAGCATTTGAAGATAAGTTTCAACATAAGATAGTTTACTTTTTTAAGTACGACCAAGCGGTATATGAACAATTAAAGGAAGAATTAAGTTGCTATTGTATTGAAGTTAGAAAAAATCCTGCAATACCTTTTACACTCAAACACTTACCTAAAGTCTATGAGAGTAAAGACAGGAAGTTCACTTATGCAACATTACCAAGAATTAGTCAATATATGATTAAACAAATCCTCAATGTTGCTGAAACTCTTGAACAACATCAAGGCTATCATTTTCAAATTAATACAGGTAATAAGTATAGAATATCTGTATCAACTATACTTAACCTTTTATCTTCACCAGTATTGACGGTAAATGAGCGAAAAGTATTTGAAAGCGTGCTAAGGACAATAACAAACAGCACCTATGTACTTGATACTTCTCAGACAGATAAAGAATTTAGAATACCGATTAAAACTTTTTCTAAGGGGTTGAAGTTATCTAGGAACACACAAACGGTAGAAGAACTTATTACAAGTGCATTTGATGCCTTTATTTACTATGGATTAGCAGATACATTTGATATTGACGATAATAATATCATAACCTTTACCGCATGCCAGTTAGCTAGTGAACTGACAAATCAGAATGTACAACGTGAGTATGGTTTCTATAATAACATTCCCGGCACTAAAAAATCCTCTAAGCTAGCAGCGTGGCTAGATTACATCTGGGTTATATTAAAATTTACCCGGCATGGAAAGAAGTTACAAATTGCCCTTGATACGTTGCTTGAACGTTTAGACCTTATTCATTTAGTTGACAATCACAGGATTAAAGACATTGCCGAGTGGCTCAATACATTGAGTAACATCGGCATAGCTTATAATCTATTAATTGATAAAAAATTTACTTTCAATAATCAAATGGTGCAGGAATTATTGAAAGACCGTAGTAGCCTGCACAAATACCTTATATTAAAGGAGAAATAATTATGGTAGTTTCACGTAAGAGATGTATACCAAGCGACCCTCATGGTGCTGAATGTAATTTAGATGACTTTGTAGAATATTATTCTGGTATTGATAGTCAAGAAGAATTGACGTTACGTTGGAAATGGGCTAATGGTTTGATTTCCGATTTAGATTATCCTAAAGGAAAAGAAATCATGACAACAATAAAACGTAATAAGAGATTGGCTTATGTTCTATACAAAGTCAATAAATTATAACTAGGGTAATGTTCAACCACCTACACCTTATTGAACGCTATTAAATTTATCAGAAACAGATAATATGTAGCGTTCAATAAGATTGTAAACTTTTGCTGCGAACGTTCGTTCAAAGTGTTGACTTTAACGAACGCACAAATTATACTAATAATGTAAGCAGATAACAAAGGAGACAACATTATGAACAATCAAACAATTAGAAACACAGTAGCAGAATTACAAGACCTTTACGCAGCACAAGACTTATTAAAGGCACAAATCACAGAACGTGAGCAAGCAATTAAAGAAGAAATGAAAAACAGAGAATTAGAAGAATTAAATCTGGGTAATGTAATAGTTAGATTTACTAATATTCTTTCCAACAGATTTGATACAACAACTTTTAAAAAACTACACAAAGACCTTTATAATGAGTTCATTAAACAAGTAGCAAGCAGACGTTTTTCAATAGCATAGGGCAACCGCCCTATGCTTAGGGCAGAAAGGATAAGCACATGGCAGAAAACAAAAGATTTGGTTACATCAGAGTCAGCGACAAAATTCAAAACCTAGAACGTCAAATACAAGCTATGCAGGAATATGGCATAAATGAACGTGATATATTTGCCGATAAGCAAAGCGGAAAAGATACTAACAGACCGCAATATCAAGCATTAAAGCAAGTATTAAGGTCTGGTGATGTCGTTGTAATAAAGTCCATAGACCGCTTAGGTAGGAATTATGATGATATTAAGACAGAATGGAATGACATTGTTAATAATATCGGTGCAGAAATTGAAGTCATTGACATGCCAGTCCTTAATACTACAAACAAAGAAACCGCTCTAATGGGTAAGGTTATAACAGACGTTATTTTAACCCTACTGGGCTACGTAGCAGAACAGGAACGTACATTTATAAAACAACGTCAAAGAGAGGGCATAGACATTGCCAAAGCCAAAGGCAAGTATGCTAAGCCTAAGATACAAGCCCCAGACGGCTTTTATGACGATTTCGTCAAAGCAGCCAAAGGGGAAATTAGCCACGCTGAAAACATGCGTAAATATAACCTAAAGAAAACTACGTATTACCGCATAGCCAAAGACTTAGGGCTTAAATCCGAACGTGTGATTATAAATAGAAAATAATGTTATATCCTTTGTTATCAGATTTACAATGAGATACATTTAATATGATGTATCTCATTTATTATATTTTAATCTGTAAGATTAAATAATGGAGATACCGGCATGAATAAGACTAAGTTTATAACAATTAGAGTTGATGAAGAACTATACAATAAGTTTAAGGCACTTGTTAAGAGCAATTTACTTAATGGTGCAGCAGTTTTAAGGGATTTGCTACGAAACTATATAGGTAAGAATACATTAATTTAATTTTAAGCGTATTCCCGGACCGCTCAACCCCCTCAGATTTAATGGAGAAATTAAAATGGAATATAAAGAACTTGTTTATATGATTGTAGAAGAAGTTATCAAAGAATATACTAAAGAAAATAAACCTATTGATAATGACAATACGGTTAAAACATCGGAAACACCACAAGTATTAACACC
>OBLI01002728.1_pt1 | contig 14561 bp, 8 predicted proteins | sample 1519701 | NCBI WGS metagenome assembly OBLI01 (sample SAMEA3663005, study PRJEB22513) | pig gut metagenome | biome: pig gut; feature: pig-associated habitat; material: faeces | place: France | collected 2012 | reverse complement strand
TTTCGTTTACTTCTATGATCTTTTTGGCGTATGACTCAACAAATTGGCGGTCGTGGCTGACCATCACAATAGCTGCCTCGTTATTGAGTTTGCGGATGGTGGAATACATGAACGACTCGAAATTATCGTCAACGAAATTGTTGGGTTCGTCGAGAATAAGCAGTTCCGGGTGCGACACCATGGCTCGGGCAAAGAGCACACGTTGGAACTCACCTCCGCTAAGTGTTTTGACAGGGCGATGTGCCATAGAGGCAATGCCTATTGTTTGCATTATCTCGTGGGCTCTGGCGCGTTGTTCCTTAGTGTAGCCGCCAAAGAGGCGACGGGGAGAGTTCATGCCCGAAGCCACCACATCGGCCACCGACATGGGGAAGTCGGTGTCGAGATCTCTTGTCTGTGGCAGATAGCCAACAGACAATGAATCTACCTGATGGCTGTCGCGCTGAAACTCAACGGTGCCCGAAGAGGGCTTGAGCAGTCCGAGAATGACACGAAGCAATGTGGTCTTGCCGCCACCATTCGGACCGACAATACCTACAAAATCTCTGTCAGCAATGTCGAGATTGACATCGCGCAGTTGCAATCTGCCGTTATATCCGGCGTTTATGTCTCGTAATATTACTCCCAATATCTCAATTCCTAATTCCTAATCCCTAATTCCTAATTAGTCATCTCCGCCGCTATTCGTCTCATCTCCTTGTTCCAGTCGTATCCGAGAGGATTAATCTCCACCTTTCGGGCTCCGATGGTATTGGTGATGATATCCACATTGCGGTTGGCAAACTCCCGTTGCACGAACATCGTCTTCACCCCCTTGGCGCGGGCTGTGGAGATGATTTGCTCAAGTTCGGCTGCCGACGGTTCCCTGCCATGCTCCTCCAATGCCAACTGCTCCAAACCGTAGTCGGAGGCAAAGTAGGTGAGGGCTGGATGATAGATGATGAATGACTTGCAATGAGCTTGTGCGGTTGTCTGCCTGATATACTTGTCGGTGGCATGTATGACATTGCACAGGCTGTCGAGGCGCTGACGAAAGAAAACCGAGTCCTTTACATCAATACGCTTCACGGCTTCATATATGTTGTGAGCCATGATGATGGCATTTCGTGCCGACATCCACGAATGAGGGTCGTCGCCGATATGAGACGTTATTCCTTCCGATGAGTTGACCACTGTGATATGTGGGGCATTGGATGTAAGACGAGGCATCCATGTTCGCTCAAATCCCAGTTCTCCCACCTTTATATATAATATACTTTCTGAGAGGTCGGCCATTTGTCGTGCCGTTGGTTCGTAGGTCTCGGGACTGCTGCCTTTGGGCACCATTGTCACCACCTCAAAACGGTCGCCTACAATCTGTTCGGTGAGATAGCGCAGCGGTTCGATGCTTACCGTAATCTTGTTGGCATTGTCGTTCTTTGCCGACGAGCATGAGAAAAGAGTTCCTGCAGTGACCATCAGCACGACATATCTTGCGAGTTTGCTGATTGTCACGCTTACGATGAAGATGGTGAGATTGGCACGCATCAGTCCAAGCACAATGGTGATGACATCGCCAATGACGGGAATACATGAGAAGAGTCCCATCCATGCTCCACGTCCCCCCATGAATCGTCGTGCACGGTCGAGATCTTCCGGTTTGGTGTGAAGGTATTTTTCTATCCATTCCATCTTGCCCAACCGTCCGATGCCATAGTTGAACAGGCTACCGAGCACATTGCCCACAGTGCCCCATGCCACCAAAGCCCACATGTCGAGTCCGGCAGCGAGCAGACCAACCATCACGGCCTCGCTGCTGAACGGCAGGATGCTGGCGGCAAGGAAGGCTGACAATGCCATCCCCATATAGCCCCAGTTCATAAGAAATGCTATTATGGAATCCATTCTTTATTGTGTCTATATTAGTTGAAGTATGTTTATGATGGTCAGCGCCAATGATGCTGCCACAATCACCTTGAATGCTATATTGGTTATCCGAGTATGGGTGAGGGCTATGAAATGAGCTATCAGAGGTGATGTGGTCACGATCAAGATGATGAGCGTAGGAATGTAATGTTGCGGTTGGAGAATGATATACACGATAGCGAATATGTCAAACAAGATAAACGTGTTGTAGAGCATTCTTGTGCGAGTCTTGTCGAACACACGGTTGCGGAGGTAGTGAATGATACCCACTACCGACAGGATTGTGACATAACAGATGGAAACCAATGCCGATACAGGCACTTGGGAGAAATTGGCAACCTTGCCGAATACTGCCAACTGTGAAAAGTGTTCCACTGCCAATGTTATGTCGTTGGTGTAGATGAGATAAACCGCCACAAACCAGTAGGGACATATCAATCCAAATAGCGAAGAGATGAATGTGCGCAGAGTCATCGACTGTAAGTGGAAGAACATCGCCAACCACATCACAGGTACAAAGAACAGCACACTGACATCAATCATTGACCCTATGCCTATCGACATGAACGAATAGAAAATGCGCCCCATTGAGTATTTGTCCTGATAGGATAGGAATGCCATGACGAACGACATCACCACGCATATCGACAACAACATACCCTTGGATGACTGCAACAGAAATGTGGACATGCACACCATCATGATGAATGAGCACGACACCATTCTACTGTATATTCGTATCAGGGCATTGCTGTTGTTGAGCTCCACCATCAGATATGAGGATATCACGAAACAGGCAAATTGCAGCCAAAGGTGATCTGTAACCAATCCATACAATAGCCATACGGCAATGGCATACAATCCCATTGACGGCAACAACAGCCTGCTTCGTGATATCCTGTTCTGTAATAACATTCTTCGTCCTTAATTCTTAATTCAAATGTCTTGTCCGATGTCGCGACGGAAATACTTGTCGGTGAAGTTGATCTTCTGTGCCTCCTCGAAACTCTTCTTCAGAGCCTCTGCCTTGTCCTTGCCATAGGAGCTCACAGCAATCACACGGCCGCCATTGGTAACGACCTCACCATCCTTCGTCGTAGTGCCGGCATGGAAGACGATACTGCCTTCAACATTCTCGATTCCTGTGATAGGATAGCCTTTCTTGTATTCTTGGGGATATCCACCACTTACGAGCATCACGCATACCACAGCACGCTCGTCGAACTCGATAGAGCGCTTGTCGAGGTCGCCATTGGCAACTCCCTCGAAGAGATCTACAATGTCACTCTTAAGACGGAGCATAACACTCTCGGTCTCGGGGTCTCCCATACGGCAGTTATACTCGATGACCATCGGTTCGCCATCTACATTGATAAGTCCGAAGAAGATGAAACCCTTGTAGTCGATACCTTCAGAGGCCAGACCATCTACAGTGGGACGTATGATACGGTCCTCCACCTTCTGCATCCATTCCTTGGTGGCAAATGGAACGGGAGTGACACTACCCATACCACCAGTGTTCAAACCAGTGTCGCCCTCACCTATGCGCTTGTAGTCTTTTGCCTCGGGCAGAATCTTATAGTGAGTACCGTCGGTGAGAACGAATACCGAGCACTCGATGCCGCTAAGATATTCCTCGATGACCACACGGGCAGAGGCATTGCCAAACATACCGCCAAGCATTTCCTTGAGTTCCTTTTTAGCCTCGTCGAGGGTGGGAAGGATGAGGACACCCTTACCGGCACAAAGACCGTCAGCCTTCAATACGTAGGGAGCCTTGAGCGTCTCCAGGAATTTCAGACCCTCATCAAGTGTTGTGCCATCGAATGTCTGGTATTTTGCCGTGGGGATATTATGACGCTGCATAAACGCCTTTGCGAAATCCTTTGAGCCTTCTAGCACTGCACCGGCCTTCGACGGACCGATGACGGGCACGTTCTTAGTGCGCTCGTCGGATTTCAGGTCGTCGTAAACACCCCTTACGAGTGGGTCTTCAGGACCTACTACAACCATATCGATGGCATTTGCCACCACAAACTCCTTGATTTTCTCGAAGTCGTTGACTCCGATTGCCACATTCTCACCGCAATTTGTCGTACCGGCATTGCCAGGGGCGATAAACAGTTTTTCAACCTTCTCGCTCTGTGAGATTTTCCATGCTAAGGCGTGCTCGCGGCCGCCACTTCCTAATAATAATATTTTCATTTCTTATATTCTAATTCCTAATTCACTTAAGGTAATCCTCAAAGTATTGAGTGATTCTCTCATGCAGATGAACACTCTTGTGTCCCATCATGTTGTGTCCCTCGCCAGGATATACGAAGAAGTCGGGCTGTGTGCCAGCTTCGGTACATGCGTCGATGAACGACAGGGCCTGCTGGGGAACAACCGTAGGGTCGTTCATACCAATGATAATCTGCAGTTTGCCCTTGAGGTTCTTTGCCATAGGTATGAGCGAACAAGCCTCAATACCCTCCTTGTTGGTGTCGGGAGTGCCCATATATCTCTCCCCGTACATCACCTCATACCATTTCCAGTCGATGACAGGACCTCCAGCCACTCCCACCTTGAACACGTCGGGATAGTTGGTCATGAGCGAGATAGTCATAAATCCGCCATAGCTCCATCCGTGCACACCAAGTCGGTTGGCATCAACATAGGGCAACGACTTTAGATAATCCACACCCTTCATTTGGTCGAGCATCTCCACCTTACCGAGCTTGTGCCATGTGGCTTGTTCAAACTCCAGTCCGCGGTTTTCGCTGCCACGGTTGTCGAGGATGAACACGATATATCCCTTCTGGGCCATATAAGTCTCCCACGAACGGCTATACCAATGCCATGCAGCCTCTACATTGTGGGCGTGAGGTCCTCCATATACATATACCACGGTAGGATATTTCTTCGTAGCGTCGAAGTTGGCTGGTTTCACCATACGCCAGTATAAGTCGGTAGTGCCGTCGGCAGCCTTAATGCTTCCGCTCTCGAAGATAGGTTGCTGATAACCCTCCCATGGATCTTTGGATGTCAGCAGTCTGATTGCCTTGCCATTGGATGTGGCAACAAGGTCGTAGTTGCGAGGCACGTCGGGCTCGCTATACATATCCACAACCCACTGACCGCTCTTGCTGGGCATGGCATAATGACTGCCTCGACCGTTGTCGAGAGCCTTTCGCTTACCAGTCTTCACGTCGATGGCATAGATGTTGCGCTGTATGGGGTTGGCTTCATTGGATACAATGATTACCGACCTGTTCTTGGTGTTGAATCCACAAAAGTCCTCTACCACGAAATTGCCAGTGGTCAGTTGGCGAATCTTTCCCGTACCTATATTATATATATATAGGTGGTTGTATCCGTCTTTCTGACTCTGCATGACAAACTGCTGATTGTCCCATGGCAAGAATACTATAGGATGCATGGGTTCCACATATTTGTCACTCTTCTCGCGATAGAGCTCCTTTAGTTTGTTGCCTGTTGTGGCGTCATAGCTCACTAGTTGGCAGTCGTTTTGCAGTCGGTTGAGTTCAAACATATAAACCGTCTTACTGTCAGGACTCCATGCTATGTTGGTGAAATAGCGGTCGGTAGGGTCGCCGGCGTTGAGATATTGTATCTTGCCGGTTGTGCAGTCGCAGATACCCACAGTCACCTTATGGCTTGTCATTCCGAGCATAGGGTATTTGTCGGGCTCGTATGCAGCCACTCGCTCGAAGGTGTTCACCTGGGGATAATCCGTTACCATGGTCTGGTCCATACGATAGAATGCAAACCTATTTCCGTCGGGAGCCCAGAAGATACCCTCTTCAATACCGAATTCATTGCGGTGAACCGACTGTCCATACACAATCTCTCGTGTACCGTCGGTGGTGAGTTGCTTACTCTTTCCCTCAGCATCCGTTATCCACAGTTGGTTGTCCTTTACGTAGGCAGATATGCGTGATGTCTTGTTCCAATGAGTCTCGGTCTCACCCTCGCAAGCCTGTTTCCAGATCACCTCACATTTGCTCCAGTCGTACAACATCCTTACAACCTTGCTTTCCACAAGGGCGAGAGTCTTGCCAGGGTAGGGGAATGCCACCCTTTGCAGAGTCCTCACCTTGTCTTTTTCGTCGAGCTTGCCGTTGATGTCTCTTAATTTATCGTTGATGTCGTCGAGATTGAAGAGAGGCTTTTTAGCTCCAGTCTTCATATTGATCTCACCCGTTTCCTCCACGTCTAGATACATCAGTTGGTCGCCCCACCATGTAGTGTAAAGCCGCTCGGGGATGAACTTCCGATAGTTTACACCGCCAAAGTTGAGTTCCTCGAGGGTAAACTGCTTTAGCTCCTGTGCCGTGATGCTGGTAGATGCCATAATACTGGAAAATATGACTATTGCCGCAAATAATTTTTTAGTCGTCATAAGAATCGAAATCTTTATTCTGTCTTTTGCCTTTGCGGTCGAATCCACCCTTGCGGTCGAATCCGCCCTTGCCTTTTCGGTCAAATCCACCTTTTCGGTCGAATCCACCCTTGCCTTTTCGGTCGAAAGGCTTTCTTCCACGTTCGTTGTCATCGTCATTGATGCGTCGGCGCGGGCGCTTGTCCTCGTTGTTGAGCACATCGTGTCGATGGAACTTGAATGAGCGTATGTCGCCCTCTTCATTTTCCTCCGTTTCAGAGAGTCTCTTCTTAAACTCGCGTTCTTTCTTGAATCTGTGCTTTTCGCGCATGAGTTTTTTCTCTTCGTCAGTCTTCACGATACCGCCTTCAGAGCGGAAGTCGCGCAATTTCCCGTCGAATATCTGATACTTGCGGAATTCACATTCTAGCGAACCATTATAAAGAGGTGTCTTTAGCGACGGTTTCAGTCCTATCTGTTCAAAACATTCCTCTCGATAGCTCAGTATCCATGCGTCGTTGTTGAGGAACTGGTGCTTGAGCCTTTCCCCTATCATCTTGTATGTGCCCAGCAGGTCGGGCGTTGAGATACGCTCGCCATAGGGAGGATTAGTTACGATGATACTCTTCTCTTTCGGCTGAGTGAAGTCCTTGAAGTCGGCTTGAGCCACAGTGATGTCTTTGCTCAGTCCTGCCGCCTTCACGTTCATATTGGCAGTATTTACCGCCTTCATGTCGATGTCATAACCATAGATATGGTGGTTGAACTCTCGTTCCTGAGAGTCGTCGTTGTATATCTCGTCGAAGAGGTCCTTGTCGAAGTCGGGCCATTTTTCGAATGCAAACTCCTTGCGGAACAGTCCTGGCGCCATGTTGCGTGCGATGAGTGCCGCCTCGATGAGCAGAGTGCCCGAACCGCACATAGGGTCGATGAAGTCGGTTTCGCCCTGCCATCCGGTCATGAGTATCATTCCGGCTGCAAGAACCTCGTTGAGTGGTGCCTCCACGCTTTCCTGTCGATAGCCACGCCTGTGCAGGCTCTCACCGCTGGAGTCGAGCGAAAGAGTGCATTTGTCTTCAGCCACATGGATGTTTAGGCGTATGTCGGGGTTGGCTACACTGATATTCGGGCGTTGGCCAGTCTTTTCGCGGAATTGGTCAACGATGGCATCCTTAACCTTGTAGGCAACAAACTTGGAGTGTCGGAATTCGTCGGAGAAAACCACGGCATCCACAGCGAATGTCTTGTTGTTGTTGAGGTACTCCGTCCAATCCACCTTTTTAATCTCCTCATACACATCGTCGGCCGACTTGGCCTTGAAGTGAGTGATGGGTTTTAATATCCTGATTGCAGTGTGCAGTTGGAAGTTGGCGCGATACATCAACTCCTTGTTTCCCGTAAATGACACCATGCGTCGTCCGATCTGCACGTCATTGGCGCCCAATTGTGTCAATTCCTTCGCCAATACAGGTTCCAGTCCCATGAATGTTTTGGCGATCAATTCAAATTCTTTTTCCATTTATGTTTATTAATTCATTAAATTCCCAATTCAATATACCTCTATTTCAGTTGAAAATCTCAATATTTGGGTACAAAGTTACTCAATTTCATAGAAAATCCCAAAAAAAATTCTGTTTTTTTCCACTATTACAAAAATATTTTGTATTTTTGCCCCTTGAAATTACCAAATTAATCACTTATAGCATGTTATTATATAATAACTTTACATATATAGGCATTCAGAGCGACACCACGTTGATTGCGTTCATCGCAACAGTAATGTTGTTGGTTTTCTTTGTTGGCGCATTATTCTATCAGTGGCACGACCGCAAGAGAACCGAAGAAGAAATGTTGCACCTCGGCTCGCTCCACAAGCATGGAGTGGAGCACGAGTTGGTGTTGAAGGCAATGAAATTAGCGACATGGCGACTGGATGTGCCCACTATGACTATCACCTACGACAGTGACTTCCGTGCCCGTGCCGACGTGTTGACTCCACCGCCGGGATGCCCGTTGGAGATAATTATGCAATCTGTCAATTCGAGTGATGTTGACAGGGTGAGGGAAGGACTGATAGATCTTTGCAAGGGTGTGAAGACTGAATACCATGAGCAGTATCGAGTCAAGGCACCACATGTTGACAGTGAATATTGGGCCGACAGCTATGCCACGATTGCAGAGAGCGACTCCACGGGAGTACCTCTTGTAATAGTGGGTACAACCAGTTGTATAGATGATGTGAAGCGTATGGAACAAGACCTTGTTGACGCGCGTAACAAGGCCGAGGAAAGCGACCGACTGAAGACATCGTTCATCGACAATATCAGTCATGAGGTGCGCACACCGCTGAATGCTATCGTGGGATTCTCTGACATCCTTCCCACTGTCACCGACCCCAACGAGCGCGACGGACTAATCTCCATCATCAAGGAGAACAATCAGAAGCTGCTCAATATCTTTGAGGATATGATGACCATCTCAAAGGCTGAGGCATCTGACGACAAGACGAAGATGAATATATCTGATTTTGATGTCATGCCAATGCTGCATGAGGTGGCGGAGAAATTCTGCAAAAAGAATCTCAACCCGCATGTCTCCATTAATTGTGATGTCAGCAAGGAGAAGTTTAAGATACATTCCGATTATGGTAGATTGCGCGAGATAATCGAGAACTTTATGTCCAACGCACTCAAGTTTACTGACAGAGGGTTCATATCCATCACATTCGAGCAATTGGAAAACGGACATGCGCGCATCAGCGTCTCGGATACAGGAAAGGGAATCCCCGAAGAGGCGCACGACAGAATCTTCGACCGTTTCTTCAAACTGGATGAGTTTGTGCAGGGAGCAGGACTCGGACTTTCCGTGTGCCGTTCTTATGCATTTAGTCTCGGCGGAACCGTCGGAGTGCGGTCGAGAGTGGGCGAAGGCTCCACTTTTTGGGTGGAAATTCCTGCCGTTTTGTAAATGTAACAAAATTGAAATATGTATTTTACGGAGTTGTAATATACATTGCCTAATTTTGCAGCGCAAAACAATAAATGCAAGATTAGGTTTTTATGGAAACGTTTTATTTACTGATTGTGGTCTTCCTGCTCGTATTGGCAGTGTTCGACCTTTTTGTGGGAGTGAGCAACGATGCCGTCAACTTCCTCAATTCCGCCATTGGAGCTAAGGTGGCGAAGTTCAAGACTGTTATGTTCGTAGCCTCCTTCGGAGTGGTCATTGGTGCCATGATGAGTGCAGGAATGATGGATGTGGCGCGTCACGGCATCATGCAACCCGAGAATTATTCATTTCATGAGGTGATGACAATCTTCCTCGCTGTGATGGTCACCGACGTGATTGTCCTCGACATGTTCAACACACTTGGTTTGCCTACATCCACCACCGTGTCGCTCGTGTTTGAGCTCCTGGGAGGTACATTCATCCTTGCCCTCTTGAAAATGAATGCCGACGGAAGTCTCACTTTCGACCAGTTGCTCAATTCCGACAAGGCCCTGAGTGTCATCATTGCCATCTTTGTCAGTGTGGCTATTGCCTTCTTCTTCGGAGTGATAGTGCAGTGGATTGCGCGAGTGGTGTTCACATTCAGCTACAACCGCCATCTCAAATATACTATTGCCATCTTCGGTGGTATAGCTTTCACAATCCTGGCCTACTTTATATTTATAAAAGGTCTGTCGAAGTCTCCGTTTATCGAGGACGCCACAAAATCATGGATCAAGACCAACACACCAATGCTGATGGGAGTGACCTTCGTTATTTCCACCATATTGATGGAGATTATCCACCTTCTCAAGGTTAATGTGTTCAAGTTGGTTGTGATGATGGGTACATTCGCCCTTGCCATGGCTTTTGCCGGCAACGACCTAGTCAACTTCATCGGTGTTCCTATGGCTGGTCTCGACTCGTTCCTTGATTTCACCGCCAATGGCACAGGCAACGACGACACCTTCATGATGACCTCGCTCATGACCTCTGCCAAGACTCCGATACTCTATCTTATGATAGCCGGTGCGATAATGATTTTCGCTATGGTTACCTCCAAGAAAGCCCAGAATGTGGTTAAGACCAGTGTCGATCTCTCCCGTCAGGACGAGGGCGACGAGATGTTCGGAAGCTCGCGTGCCGCACGCAGTATCGTGAGAGGCTCTCAGGATGCAGGCGAGTTTGTTACAAAGGTCATCCCCAGTGGATTATTCAAGTGGATTGACGCACGTTTCCGTAAGGAGGATGCCATCCTTGCCGACGGTGCCGCTTTCGACGTCGTCCGTGCTGCCGTCAACCTCGTTTTGGCATCAGTGCTGATAGTTATCGGTACCACATATAAGTTGCCACTCTCAACCACCTACGTCACTTTCATGGTGGCAATGGGTACATCTCTTGCCGACCGTGCATGGAGCCGTGAGAGTGCAGTGTTCCGCGTCACTGGAGTGCTCTCCGTAATCGGTGGATGGTTTATCACCGCCGGTGTGGCCTTCGGTATATGTGCCATCGTATGTCTCGTTATGTATCTTGGCGGATTTGTTGCGATGTTCGCCTTCATGGCACTTGTGGCATTCCTGCTCATACGTAGTAATATAATGTATAAGAACAAGAAGGCTGGCGAGAAGAACGACGATGTGTTCCGTCTGATGATGCGCACCAAGGACCCCGAGATTGTGCTCGACCTATTGATGAAGCACGTAAGACGCACCCAGACCTTCGTCTGCAAATTCGCCCTGTGCAAGTATAACAAGATTCTTGATTCTCTTGTCTCCGAGGACCATCGTGCCATGTCGAAGTTGCTCAAGGAACTCAAGGGCGAGCAGGTGGAACTCAAGAAATACCGCCGCAAGGAGTTGCTCGCACTTCGTCGTGTGCCTCAGAACGTGGCTTTGGAGCGCAATACATGGTATCACCTGGGTATCAACAGCGACCAGCAGTATATCTACTGTCTGCGCCGTATGCTCGACCCGATCAAGGAGCATGTGGATAACAACTTCAATCCTATGCCCGACAATCTTGTCAAGGAGTTCGACCCCGTGCGCGAAAAGATAGCCGACCTGATGAAGCGTACTGCCGCAATGCTCAGCACTGGCCGTTTCGACGAATACGACGAGGTATTGGCACAGGCTGAGGAACTCAAAGACCGTCTCTCGTCAGTGCGCAAGCACCACTACGACCGCATGCAGAAGGGTGGCGATGTCAGTACGCTGAAGATCGACCTCGTGTATATCAATATTCTGCAGGAGAGTCAGGAGCTCTTGAGCATCATGCGCCATCAGCTCAGGGCTGGAAACAGATTCTATGGTAATAATTGAGCATAGAGATTAAACATAATTTGGGAGTTAAGGAGTTAAGGAGTTAAGGAGTTAAGGAGTTAAGGAGTTAAGCCAAATGATTTGTGCGCTGATACTCCACCGTGGTTATCCAACGCTCTATACTATTGGCTTAACTCCTTAACTCCTTAACTCCTCCTTAACTCCTCCTTAACTCTTCCTTTTATGTTCAATTTTTCCCATGCAATAGTCAAAAAGTGCTATAAATCTTTATTATTATAATAAGGAGAAATAAAATAGGTTAAAAGATTTCTTTATTTGAGAAATATTATATAACTTTGCGCCCAACTACAAAATAAGGCAGTGCACTGATACTATGATAGTGGCTATAAAAAGGGCAAAGAGGTTCTCGCCAAACTCCGAGGACAAGGATGCCCGTATATTGAATAGTTTATGCGACCTGCTACGACAAAGCGGGTTTGACATTAGAATCGTGGATGAAGATGATTTCTGTCTTCAGAAAGATGCTGATGCTTATATCTCTATGGCTCGTTCCGATAAGGCTTTGGTGGAATTGGATGCATCTAAAGTGCCGGTGATAAACACTGTGCGCTCGGTGTTTCTATACTGCCAGAACCGTGGACTCCAAACTGTTCATCTTGCTGCCTGTGGCTTTAATGTACCAGAGCCAAAGGGTAAGGATGGCTATTGGGTGAAGAAAGCCTATGGCTATTCTGAGTGTGAGGATGATGTGGTGTTCGCACCTGATGAGGAGGCGTGTAAGGCTGCTAAGGCGGCTATGAGTGAGCGTGGGGTAAGGCCTTATGTTTGTGCTCATGTCAAGGGCGACCTTGTCAAATTCTATGGAGTAAGCGACACTCCTTTCTTCCGTTTCTATTATCCCGATGACGATGGAGAAATGAAGTTCTCCAACAACGGGCATAACGGAGTGCCCAAGCATACTCCCTTCGATGAATACGATTTCATGTATGAGGCCAATGCTGTGGCTAATTCCCTTGATCTCGACTTCTATGGTGGCGACTGCATCATTCGCGACGACGGTGAGAGGGTGTATATAGATGTCAACGACTGGCCAAGTTATTCGCGTTGCTATAAGGAGGCCGCCGAATATATGGCAATCAAGGTGATCAAGGCAGTGCATCAGGGCAACATCGACCAGTTGCGCGAGCGAATAGAAAACGGTTATTACGAGGCTGTCATCTTCGACTATGGCGGCACTCTCGATTCCGACGGAATGCATTGGGGCAAGCGTATATGGCATGCCTATCAGAAGAATGGAGTGCCTGTGGATGAACCTCTCTTCCGCGATGCCTATGTTCATGCCGAGCGCACACTGGCCAAGAACCCTATAATCCAGGGCAATGACGATTTCACTGAGACACTTCGGAAGAAGTTGACCATCGAACTCGAATATATACAGGAACGCATTGAAGGGTTCGCCCCCGACGAGTGGCTCGACGACATCCTCGATACACTGATAGAGGCCACCGAGGAATCCACAAATCTCTCCAAAGAGGTGATGAGCGAGGTGTTTGGCGATTATGTCAAGAAGGGCAAGACCATCCTCGTAAGCAATTTCTATGGAAATGTAAATGCAGTGCTCAGTCAGTTTGGGCTCGACGATAGTTTCAGTCAGGTGATTGAGTCGGCTGTAGTGGGAGTGCGCAAGCCCGACCCCGAGATATGGCGCATGGGTCTGAGGGCGATAGGAGTAAGCGACCCCTCGAAGGTGCTCGTCATTGGTGACAGTTACGACAAGGACATCATTCCTGCACATGAGATAGGTTGCGACACTCTCTGGTTTATTGGCGAGGGATGGACACCGGTCATTCCTGATGGCGCCAAGGCCAACTGGGTGATGACCTCGTGGTTTGACGTATATAAGCCATAGTGTGATTTTTTTAAACGTATATACCATAAAAAAGAAATATTGTTATAAACATTAAATAAATTAATTGTAATGAAGCAAACTAATGTTAAGCCGGCAGACGGCAAATTAGGTATCATGGTTGTTGGTTGCGGAGCTGTAGCCACAACATTCATGACTGGTGTTCTTATGACACGCCGCGGACTTGCAAAGCCCGTAGGATCCATGACTCAGTATGACAAAATCCGTATTGGTCGTGGTGATGACAAAAAATATCTGCATTACGCAGACATCGTTCCAATGGCAAAACTCGATGACATCGTCTTCGGTTGTTGGGATGTATATCCCCAAAACGCCTATCAGGCTGCTATGTATGCCGAGGTGCTCAAGGAGAAGGATATCAATCCGGTGAAAGACGAGCTCGAGGCCATCAAACCGATGAAGGCTGCATTCGACAAGAACTACGCCAAGCGTCTTGATGGCGACAACGTGAAGGACTGCAAGACTCGTTGGGAGATGGTGGAGGCCATTCGTCAGGACATCCGCGACTTCAAGGAGAAGAACGGTTGCGCCCGTATCGTTGTGCTTTGGGCTGCATCTACCGAGATCTACGTACCCGTATGCGAGAAGATTCACTATCATCTTGCCGATCTTGAGGCTGCCATGAAGGCCGACGACCGCGAGCATGTTGCTCCTTCTATGTGCTATGCCTATGCAGCCCTCACCGAGGGTGCTCCCTTCATCATGGGCGCCCCCAACACCACAGTGGATATCCCCGCTATGTGGGAACTCGCCGAGCAGACCAAGATGCCTATCGCTGGTAAGGACTTCAAGACTGGTCAGACTCTCGTCAAGAGCGGTTTCGCTCCTATCATCGGCACCCGTTGCCTCGGTCTCCACGGATGGTTCTCAACCAATATCCTCGGCAACCGCGACGGTCTCGTTCTCGATGAGCCAGCCAACTTCCACACCAAGGAGGTGAGCAAGCTCTCTACCCTCGAGACTATCCTCAAGCCAGAGATACAGCCCGACCTCTACGGACACGGCAACGACGAGGACACTCAGTATTATCACAAGGTGCGCATCAACTACTATCCTCCACGCAACGACAACAAGGAGG
>OBLI01002727.1_pt1 | contig 14563 bp, 9 predicted proteins | sample 1519701 | NCBI WGS metagenome assembly OBLI01 (sample SAMEA3663005, study PRJEB22513) | pig gut metagenome | biome: pig gut; feature: pig-associated habitat; material: faeces | place: France | collected 2012 | reverse complement strand
CCTCGGAAACCTTGAAGAAGCCCTTCGACATGAAGAACTCATGGGCGGGATGATTGTCCTTGCCGGACTCGAGATATACATCCTTAAGTCCGCGCGAGGCGAACCAGCCGAGGGCTGCGTCCAGAAGGGCGGAGCCTATTCCCCTGCCCCGGATGTCAGGGTTGACCAGGATGTCGCAAAGCACCCCGAAATGGTCCCCTCCATCCTCAGAGTCCTCCAGAACGCAGAACCCGGCAATGGAGCCGTCAGGAAGAAGCGCTTTCAATACCGCCATGTCGTCCGCATCTATATGCTCCATTATATAGGTATGCCACAGGGGACGGCTTTCCGGCACAACGGAAGGGACATATTTCTCCCCGTCGAAGCTCAGCTTGCCCACGCCCATCTGCACCTCACCGTGTGAAATGTACCCGCTATGCGTACTGAGATTGGCATAGAACATGTCGGAAAGAGCGAGAGCATCGTCCGGCATTGCAGGCACTATATTTACTATATCATTCATATACCGAAATAATTACATATATCTCTTGGCTTTCTCCACAAATTCCCTGACAGTCTTGGTAATCACGAGCAGGAATGCGAAAAGTGTGACGCCGAAGACGACGGCCACCAGCATTGCGGCGAAACGGCTGGTCTCGAACCCGAAATAAGCAAGGAACGGCATTTCGGAGTTCTGGAAGAAGAGTTCGAATGTGGATGCAACCGATATCAGGGCAAGTATGAAATTCAGGACAAAATCAGAGCCCATGGCCTTGTAGTCGCAGAGATTGTGGAGGCTGTTGTCCACCATTTCCATCATCTCGTTCAGTTTCTCCATATCCCCGTCAAGATTCAGCCGACGGGTAGTGCGGTCGAACATCACCTTGTGTGATGTAAACTTGGAATACTTCACGACATCGAGGAGCAATACGATGCGGGAGAGCCTGAGGCTCAGGTCGGCATTTTTGCCGATGAGGTCGTACGCAGACTCATTGCCGGCGAAAAGAGTGGCATTGACCAGTTCATCATTTGCCCGGCTGATGATATATTTCTTCGCGAGGACCATCTGGAGAATCATCAGATACTCCGGCCAGGAAACGTGGTATCGGGCACGCTCCTGAAGATGCTCCGCCCAGTTGACAGTGGAACCGGTAGCGGAAGCGTCAGTCGTCCCATCGTCCGAGCCGTCGACCGTACCGCGTCTGCCGTAAGTGCCCAGGACCATGCAGAGATTGTTGTTGGCCAATACAAGGTCATCAGTATCTATGGCAATGTTCTCCCCACAGACCTCGTCGAAAGCCTCAGGGTCCCTGTAAGGCCATTCGCCCGGATAGAGGGTCATGAGACCGATGAGCTCGTGCTTGTGCTCATTCTGGATATGGGCGACAATCTGTCCTTCGGTGAGCGGATGCTCCCTGTCCTTGCTGAAATAATCCTCGCCCGTGACAGGATCCGGATGCATGATGTTCTCCCAGAGGTCCACCATCACATAATGGCTGTCACCCGCGGAGTCGATCTTCATTTCAGCAATGTGTTTCTTGTTGATAATCAAATCCTTCTTCGGGACAGACTCGTCAAATGCAGAGCAATGTCCATAGATGAACTTCTTATATCGCGTGGTAATTTCCTCGAATGTCCTGCCCTTTCCGAAGAAATCCAGGTCAATTCCCTTGTCAAGCGGGTTGCCTTCATTATCGTAGTGGAAATCCTCGATTGTGAAGCCTGACTCGAGATTGATGTCCGTCTTCTTTTTCTTTCCCGGCTCCGCCCCCTTGTCTTTCTTCTCGGCACTCCAGTACTCCGCCCCGAGATATGTCGAGAGCAGGGCAATGATGTGGTCTGTCGTGGCCGGGCGGGAAAGAATTCCCGCATTCCCGTCAAAGAGGAAACGGTATGTCAATGACACAGTGTGTCCGAAGAAAAGGGACAATTCCACATTGACGTGGCAATGCATGACTATCGTAGGAAATTCCTCGTCGCCGCAAGGATTGAGGTTCATTTCGAAATCGAATCCGCGCAGGGAGAAACGTCGCACACTCCTCTCGTCAGGAGCTTCAGCGTCATTCTCAGGCAGCACAAATATCTGTGATTCAATGTCATTGTTCATCGGAGCAATGGGGATGCCGAGGGCGTCGGCCTTCTCCTTGTACCTTCTTCCCCCATAAGACTCATCCAGTACCATATCATCCCCGTCAGGAAGGGACTGCATATATTTCTGCGGGACATGGAACTTCTTCTCCTTCCTTATGGAGAATGTCTGAATGAAAACCGCCGAGAATCCGGGATATTCCAATCCGTGGTCCGGCACTTTGCCTGCCATCTCAAAATCTGTCATAACCAATAGTTTTAGTCCTGTAAATATAGTGATTTTCCCGCAATGCATTCATAAGCGGAGAAGGCCGGGGAAAAGAATCAGCAGGGCAGGCAGATAATCCTTCAGGGAAACCCTCATTTTCTCCAGAACCTTCTGGATATCGCGCTTGACTTTTCGCGGAGTCACATCGTATTTGGCTGCTATCTCATTGTATGTCAATCCCTCGAAGCGACTGTCCATAAAGATGTTGCGGGTCAGTTCCGGCATTGTTGCAATGAAGTCGCGGAAAATGGCGGCCAATTCGGTTCCGAACAAGATGTCGGTATTCTCCTCCGCCAGGACCTCGGCCTCCATCTCGATGGAATCCGCCGCCTCATTCCGGAGAGTTCCTTCAGCCCGCATCCTTACAGCCTTGTCACGCATATAATTCAGCGAGCGGTTGCGCACAGTCCTGAGGATGTACGCCTCGGGAGATGACTTGAGTTCAATATGTTCCCGGCTCGTCCAGAAAGCGGTAAAGCTCTCTGTGACAATATCCTCAGCCGCAGCCCTGTCCCTCGTGAAAGAACAAGCTATCGCAATGAACTTGTCCTTGTACCGGAGAAAAAGTCTGCCGAAATCCTCTGCCCCTATTGATCCTGCCATCATAACGAGTCGTTAGCAGCACAAAGTTAACAAGATATTTACGTTAATCAAGTCCGTGTCTGAAAAAGGCGGCTGAACAAAAGCCTGAAAGGGCCTTTGGCCAGCCGCCAGATACGGACAATCTTTATACACTATCTTACAACCAATTCAGCCTTCTCCGATTTCTCCAGAGTGAGCGTACCGGCATCGAAAGCTGCCTTCTGGTCCTTTGATATGTAGAGTTTCTCGAGATGGCAAATCACATCACCATACCAGTCTGTAGTCTCTCTCTTCGCTTTCAGAATTGCGAGTTTCGGACAGCCTGCAACATCAATCTCAGTGCAGTTGTCGTAGTATGAGATGTAGTACGATTCGCTGGAAACATTGACTTCAGTCAGGTTTTCAGAACTTATTGTCAATGATGGGGCCTCGAAATAATCGTATGAATACCTTCCGCCAAGATAAGTTGAGAAAACTGTAACCGGACAATTGCCGAGGATAACTTCTTTCAGCTTATTCAGTTCGCTGACAGTCAATGTCTTGAGCTTCACGCACTTGTCAAGGTTGAGAGTCTCGGCGTTGAGTTTCTTCAATGTAAGTGTCTCGAGCGCAGGGAAGTTATCCAGGCCGTCAATCACCTTTACATTCAACTTGGACCAGCTGGAAGTCGAGATTTCGAGCGATGTTCCCGTCATTCCCGGTTCCAGCAGTTCGCATTCAGTGCTGGAATCGGAGGCCAGAATCCATCCCTTCTTCACAAGTTCCTGACGCAATACCATGTCAGTGATATTGAAAAGAACAGCATTCGGATTCTGCTGCTTCACGGTTACCTGAAGGAGAATCTTTCCGCCAGAGACGAAGTTCAGGTCGGCTACTCGGCTGGCCGCATTTTCCCCGAATGAAAGAGTGATCGTATGGGTTGTCAGCCCGTCCTCACCCTTGGTACCTGCCTTCCGGGACTCAAGGGTCAGCCAGGATGGCAGCTCGAATTCGAAATCAACATTTGCACGGACATCGAAGGTCACGGAAGAGGCATCCAGACCTGTATGGACGACTTTAGGAGTATCTGTGATTATCGCATCCAGCTGGGCCTGGGAAATCTTCACGGAAGCCGACTTCCCTTCTCCAGAAAGCGTGAGCTCGGTTTCCCTGCCGACATAGGTCTCATTGGCTTTGACATTGAATGAGAGCATTGTTTTCCCGAAAACTTCCTGACGGCCTGCAAATTCTACCCATTCAGAGCCGGTGCCCGAGAAAGCCGGCTCTATCTCAGGGACATTGGTATCCAGCTTGATAGAGAGAGAAGCTTCTGCGGAGCTGAATTCCACCTCATTCTCAGTAAGAAGGTCCAGTATGAATGAAGGATTGCTCCGGACCTCGACTGTCTTCACGGCAGAACCTGAGAACACCTTGAATTCCGTGGTCAGAATTTCGCGCGAATTGCTCGGATCGACCTCAATCTTAAGGGTTTCGCCGCTCTTCCCGGACTCCGCCAGAGGCCTTGCCCATTCACAGAAACCGGAAACTCTCCAATCCGAATCTGAAGTCACGACTATATCATAAATGCCGCCTTCCGGAGCAGCCACGACCGTTTCTGCGGAAAGGCTCACTGAACTGTTGTCAATCTGGATTTCCTCCTCGCCGCAGGCTGCAAAAACCAATGCGGCGGCAATTGACAATGAAAGTATCTTTTTCATATTCATTTACTTACAATTAGATTACCAACTCAACGGCTTAGTTTCGAGAGACAGCGGGCTAGGCCAGTAATACTCCGGCTTCACAAGCGGGGTGCCGTACAGGCCCTGAGCCAGGTTATTCATGCTGTTGAACTGGGCCTGGTTACCCTGCTTGCCCGATGCCCAAAGGCCGAATGCCATTACATAACCATATTCGCTACTTGCATATCCCTGCGCCTGTGAGAGGCTTATGCTGCCTCCCCGGGCCATCTCGAATGAGTTCGCGCTGCAATTTGCGAGGGTCATGCCCGCATAAGGTACACCTGGACGTCCATAGTCTCCCACCACGATGTCAAGCCACTCGTTGGAAGGAATGCCGTCAACATAATCCTGACCCACGCAGCTGCCGTATTGATAGGAAATAATCTCCTTGTCAGGCATTGCCCTCTTGGTCTCAAAAATCAGACGTGAACCAGCCTCCCGAGATCTTTGGGTAAACAGAGGATTGCTCAGGTCCGGGGAGTTCGAGTACTCGTCATCATAGTTGACACCGTCAAGATTGTATGCTTCGCAAAGATTTTTGACCGCCTGAACGAACTGTCTTGCCCCAAGCTCTGACAATTGTGCGAGACCAGACTCGTCGTGGTTGCCGAGAATGCTGATTATCACCTTTATACCTCTTCTCCGGAGAGGTTGGATAATTTCCTCATTATGGTCGAGAATATACTGGACCTGGGGATTGCAGAACACATAGACCTCACCTTTTTCCCTGTCATAGTTGATATTGGCGGCGAAAAGAACCACGTAGTTCCAAAGATATCGACCGTCCTCCATCTGGAACTGGAGAGCGTTGAGAGGATTAGTGTCATTGACTTCAAAGAAAAGGACAGTCTTCTTCTCGCCCGGCTCCCTCATTGCGGTACCCTCGCCAGAGCGGTTCTTGAGAAGGTAAACGCAGCGGTCCGCGGAGAGTTTGACTCCAGCCCCGGAAACGGTGGCCTTCAATGGAAGAATGTATGTTGCCTCGGCAACAAGTTCGGTAGTATCGGCCTTGGCAATCTCCACACCGAGCTTGTATGAGACCTTCTCATCCGGAGCAACTACGATTTTTCCATTGTTCTGGATTGAATATCTGTCCTGTGGCCAGGCAAGGAAGTTTGTTCCGTGTTCTTTGTTGTACTGGTCCACATATTCCGCATCATATTCCACCTTCACGTCCACACCGGCTTTCGGGGCACGTGATAGGGTGAATGCCACATTGGTATTGTAAGTATCGTGGTACATCTCCACGATTGTGCTGACCTTGTTCGAATTGGCATCACGAAGTGTGCCTATCAGCGAGGTCACATTGGCGTAAGCATCCTCATCCACCCTGTCGATTTCAATATCCTCCGTGCAGGAGACAGCGGACAGTGACAGGACAAGAACAGCCTGGGCCATCAATATGCTATAAAACTTTTTCATCATGAATCAATGTTAAGGAAGACTGACTTTGTTCCACTTAGGATTCTTGTCGCAGGTCAGGTCATAACCGCTGGAAGAGTAATCCTTGATAATGTTTCCGGCCGCATCGTCGAATTTCCAATAGGAAATCAGGCCTTCTGAAGCAGGGTCAACGCTGTAGAAATGGTTAGGAGCATTGACCTCGTCCTTGGTCAGGGTCTTGTTCCAGATTCGCACCTCGGCGATGTCACCGTCGAAATAACGGTCGTGAGAGTAGGAATAACCTATCCAGAATACGCGGCTGCCGTCATCCTCGTTGTGATGCTTGGCACCGAGGTTTACCGAATTCCTGCCGACATTGTCAGAGAGTTTCTCCGAGCCGTTGATGTAAACTTTCACATTTCCACTGTCGAAAGTCACTGCGACATGATACCATTTTCCGGTCTCGAACTGAAGGTCGGAGTTGGTGGTATTCCTGGAGCAGGCAATCTGCAGCTGGTTGTCCGGAACACCGGCGTCACCGATACGGAGGAGGAAGTGGCCCTCGATTCCCATAATTGTGGAAATCTGCCTTCCGAATGCCTGAGGACGGATAAGAGCCTCCATTGTGAAGTGGGTGAGACCGTTGAACTTGGAATCGTTGTTGAAGTCAGGGTAGGCCCTGTTCTCCGCAATGTTCGCAACGACATTGATGAGGGCGGCACCCTTGAACACGTAGTAAACCACGGTCTTGGACTTCAGTACGTCAATGCCTTCCACATCCCGGAGAGCAATCGGCATAACATAAACTGTCTCCCTGTCAAGTTTCTCAAGTTCAGTGAAAGTCACGGTAGCTGGGGCAGAGGTTGTCGCACCGGCCTCAACGATGACATCGGCATTGTCAATGACACACATTGTATCGGCAAGAGCCACCGCATCCTCGTCATAGCATGATAGCTTGTATGTCTCGAGCATATCGGGAGCTGCCACAAAGCGTCCGGTAATCTTGTTGGCAGCCTTGAGGGCGGTGCCGATTGTAAGTTCCCTGGAAACGGAGACTCCGGCTCCGGAAGGCTTGACCAGGATTTCCTCTGACGGGACTGACGTATTGATGAAGAGCTTGTTGTCGAAATGATGCTCATCCATCTTCTCCTTCTCGGTGGTGCAGGCAGAAAGCGAAAGCACCGCTGCGGAAAGGGTCAGCCAGAATATGTTTTTTATCATTTGTCTCATTGCTTCAATTATTTGATAGGTGAAGGATTCATAATTGAAATCGCCTCGCGGATATTGTAGTAAACCTCTGAAAGATTGAAATAATCATTCTGGGCATTCTCCACAGCAATTCCGGCCTTTACCACGCCGGATGTGGACTTGGCGGTCCACTCTGCGGCGCCGATGATGGCGGTCATCTCCTTGCCGTTCCTGTCGGTTCCCGAGAATGTTCCGTCGGTGAGAGCCGGATCCACAAGTGAGCGGGTCGTAACCAATACAACAAACCTGTCAGAAGGTATGTTTCCATGCCTGTTGGCAAGACCGAGCTCATAGCTGAGTTCGTATTCATTGACGGCTCCAGTTGCCGGAATTATCAGATAATCAGCGTTCTCCACGATTTCAACATTCTCCAGGATGTACTGAGGAGTTCCCTCGAAGAACACCAATGCGTCCGGGCAGGAGGCAAGAGCCTCGGCAATAGGGGCAAGGAATGCTGCCTGGGCTGCTTTGAGCTCGTCCAGGGCATCCTCAGTGCAGCTCGCCGGATTCCTTGAAGAATACACGATGTTCACTCCGTCATAGCCATATTCCGCAAGATATGCAGTCCTGGCCTTTACAGCATCGCTGACATAGTTGTTGAGGGATATGAGTGTGTCGGCAGGGTCAGAAGGTACTTCCTCTTCTTCGCCTTCCGCAGGCTGATGGGCGTCATTCCAGGCCTCGACATAAGCCTTGTATTCATTCTCAATAGCCTTGTACTCAATCTGATACAGAACCTTCTGCCCTTTCAGTTCACGTACTTCAGCCATCTCACAGGCTATGGTAGCACTTACCTCCGGATTATAGAGGATGATATAGTCCACGCTGTCAGGCAGGCAGGTGATGTGCTCAGCGCGTCCGGCAGGGGCCGTAGCCTTGTTGTCGAACTTGGCAATCACGACCTTGTGTTCCGAATCCCGGTAGTCCCTGATTGACTGGAAATAAGCCTTGTAGAGCCCGGGATTCTTCTCCTCAAGAGTGGTGTAGTGGAATCCCACAGACTCCGGCTCAGTCCACTCGGAGCAGGATGCGAATGATATCGCAGCCGCCGCAAGGGCGAGGGTCTTGAATATATTGTTTTTCATTTTAATCATTACTTGTTTTTGCAGTCAAACCAAAGTCTGGTGGACATATTGTCCGGTCCTCCGAGGTATTCGGAAACGGCCTGGCGGATATGGTCCGGGTTGTTCACATACTCATCACGAGGATAAGGCATACGGCGTGCGCCCAAGGCTGAGTCAACAGTTCCGTTGCTCTTGTTGCCGGCATCGCTCGCAGGGATGAGATGAGGGTAACCGGTACGTCTCCAGTCTGCCCAGGACTCATTTCCGAGGAGCCAGTTGGCAATCCATTTCTGAGTGATGATTCTTTCCTGCATCTCCTCTTTGTCAGCGGCGTCATTCCAGGCTACGGTAATTCCGGAAAGTGCCTGGGAATATGTATTGGTGCCGGCCGGGTCGAGATAAACCTGAGGTATGCTGGATCCGTCCGCAAGGTATGCAGAAGCGTCACCTGCGCCCCACTGCTCGAATGAGAGGCGTATTCCCTCTTCATAGAAATCCCTGGCATTGCCTCCCATATCGTATCCGAACACAGCTGCAGCCTCAGCCTTGAGGAAGGCTACCTCTGCGGCATTCATCCAGTAAATAGGAGAATCTGCGGCAATCTTCACGCCTGAATATTTATGGCCTATGCCAGAGTGGTCCGGGATAATGATTCCGTGACGAAGACCTGTGTACTCGAAGCCTTCTCCCCACTCGGACTCAGTGAAATATGCCTTGCGGCGAGGGTCATTGTAGCCGTTCATGTAGCAGATGATGTCAGCTGCAGCGTGGGAGTCTCCGCCAGTCTGGCAGACTGCGCCGTCGGAATGCTTGGCCATATTGTAATGCACAGCCACATTGATAGGGTTGCCGTCCACGCCGAAGGTGGTCACCCTGGCATTGTCATCATTGGAGGTGAATACTCCGACCTCATTGTTCACAGCCTCCTCGGCAGCTTTCCTGGAGAGTTCCGGATCGGCGTAGCTGATACGCATCGCAAGCCTGAGTTTCAATGAGTTGGCAAACTTGATCCACTTCTCGGTCTGGCCGCCGTAGATAATGTCGGCAGTAGGGGCAAAGTTGTTTGTACGGTTAGGGAGGAGCACTTTTACGGCATCGGTAAGTTCCTGGATCATTGTCTTGTAGACATTATCCTGGGAGTCGTACTCCACCTGAAGTTTGCCGTCCTGACCTATTTTGGAATAAGGGATAGGGCCGTATGTATCGCAGACCCTGTGCATCGCAGCGACCTTTACAATGTCTCCCACTGCGAGAATCACCGGGTTGTCGGTGACGTTGCGGAGCTGGTTGTAGTTTGTGTAAACCACCGGCATCATCCTGTCGCTCTGCATGAAGACATTGGTCCAGTTGTCAGTGGCGTTGTAGTTGGAAATCGTGTTTGCGAAACCTGCGTTCGCATCGGCCATATAGCCTGCCATCGGACCTCCGAGAAGACATTCGGTGAACTGTGTGGTGTTCACGTCCGGGGAGATGACACCGTCGGCAATTCCGGTGAGGGCTGCCTTGATGATGTAGCCGTCACGCTGAAGTTCGTCCTGGGTCACGCCGTACGGGTCACTGTTGATTTCCTGATAGTTGGCCGTACAGGATGTCGCAAGTACCGCGGCAAAGGCTGTGGCCGATATGAGGCATCTGTATATATTCTTGTTCATATTCTCTTAGAATTTGAGTCTTACATTGAAACCGAAGTTGCGTGTGGACGGACTCATGAAGTAGTCGATTCCCTGATAGTAGCTTCCGGTCGTGGCGATGGTCTCCGGATCGAATGGAGCCTTGTTGTAAATCATCCAGAGATTGCGTCCTACAAGCTGGAGGGTGAGTTCGCATACATTCTTCATCATCTTGCGAGGGAAGGTGTAGCCGATGCAGGCCTCCTGGAGCCTGAAGTTGGTAGCTGAATATGTGTAGTACTGAGGCACGGTGTCACCGGAACCGATTGTGGTGTACCACTTGTTGGCATCGATGAGGTCACCGCCATTGACAAGGATTCCGCCGTTGTCCCTGGCTGCAGCTGAAGCCTCTGATACTCCGTAGTAGTCGAGCAGGGCCTGGGTCCTTGAGAATACAACGCCTCCGAGACGGGCCGTGAGCATGAATCCGAGGTTGAAGTTGCCTATGCGGAAATCGTTTCTCCAGGCCATGTTGGCCTTCGGTGAAATGCTTCCCAATTTGATGTAATTGTCGACGTTGTCGATGGTCTGGGTTGCAATGTTGCCCTTCTCGTCGACATAGATGTCATTGTTGCTGTCGCGCTTCAGATCGCTGCGGGAGTAGATGTCGCCGAGGGAACCGCCTTCCTTCAGGAGGAACTTGACATTGCCCAGACCTCCCATTGTCATCGTGCCGATTTCAATCGGCTCACCGGTCATAGGGTTGATGCAGTTGGTGAGGGACCTGATCTTGTTGCGGTTCATCGAGAACGTGTAGTTGCTCTGCCAGTTGAAGATTCCCCATGTCTTGTCGAATCCGAGAGCCAGCTCGAGTCCCTGGTTGAGGACGCTTCCGGACTGGATCGGAATGCTGGAATATCCTGAACCTGATGAGATTGTAGGATAGATTGTCTGATTCCTGGTATCGGTGTGGTAGTATGTTGCCTCAAGGTTGAACCAGTTGAGGAATCTCATGCTTAGACCGGCCTCCCAGGAATCTGTGCGCTCCGGCTTGAGGTCCTTGACCGGATAGGAGGTCTGCTGGTTCCAGCTGGATCCCTTCTCAGGCCAGGTGTGGAGTGGATTGGCAATGAATCTCTCGAAAGGTGAACCTACCGATGCGTATGAAGCCCTGATCTTGAGGTACTCAAGCTGCTTAGGCATGTTAGGGATAATCTGGGAAAGCACAGCGGAGGCGCCGACTGAAGGGTAGAAGAAGCCCTTGGCTCCAGACTGAGGTCCCGCAAGCTGCGAAGGCCAGTCATTCCTGCCGGTCAGTGTGAGGTAGTATGCTCCTTTGAATCCAATCTCGGCGGATGCATATACGGACTGGGTCTGTTCCCTCCATCCGGACTGTGCCTTGACCAGCTTGCCCTGATCCACAGTAAAGAGGCTGAACACGTTAGGAAGATTGTCAGCCGCGATAGGACCGCGGTTCTTGGTAAGGTCATATCTCATGTCGGAGATGGAGGCACCGACATTGGCGTGGAGACTCCAGTCGTTCCAGGTCTTGTTGATGTCGAGAAGGGCATCGGCATAGACCTGCTTGTCCTCGGAGATTTCCAGGCCGTACAATCCGTTGTTGGACTGCTCGGTGAGCTGGGTGTTGGTCGTGGCGAAGAATTTCTCGGTGTACTTGTTGGTGGAATTGTCGATGCGGACGCGTCCGGACAATGTCATCCAGTCGAGAATCTTGTATGAGAGGCCTGCGCCGAGCATATAGCGGTCCTTCTTGTTGACGCGGAGGTTGCGGTAATTGATCCAGTAAGGATTCTGCATTGTCATTCCGGCGTCGCCTACAGGCCAGTACTGGGTGTAGATCGACCTTGCGGTATCATAGCGCTCATACATCCGGATGTCTTCCCAGTCATTTCCGCGAGGGAAGAGATATGCGCCCACTACAGGGTTGTTATAGACTCCCTGATTGGTCATGTTCCTGTCATTCTGCATGATGTAGCTTGCGGTGACATCGAGGGTCATCCTGTCGTCAAGGAAGCTGGTGGTGTTGCGGAATGTGAAATTGTAGCGGTTGTAAGAGTTGTTCGGGATATTGCCCCTGGAATTGACAGCGGCGGCGGAGAGGTAAGTCTGGTTCTTCTCCGTACCTGTGGACAGGGAAACCGACTCGGTTCCGGTGATACCCAGCTGGAAATAATCCCTGGCTGGGTCGTAGCCCATATAGTTGGTCTCATTCAGACGGTTGCCCCAGCTGCGTACAATAGAGCCTTCCGAAGATGAATAATCTCCTGTGCCGTAGCGGTTCTGGAAACGAGGCAGAACAAATGGACGGTACATGTCGGTATTGCTGGATACTGTCACCGAAGTCTTGCCCTGCTGTCCCTTCTTGGTAGTGATGACAATGGCACCGTTGGCAGCGGATGAGCCGTAGAGGGCGGCTGCGGCAGCACCGGTAAGGACAGTCATCGACTCGATGTCCTCAGGGTTGATGTCGGCTACCGGGTCGGTGGTTCCCTGTGATGAGAACTCGGTTCCTGCCTCTTTGGCCACATTGAACATCGGCACTCCGTCAATGACATAGAGCGCATTGGAACTCTTTGAGATGGACTTTTCACCACGCATCACGACTTTGGACGAGCCGCCGACTCCGGAAGATGAGGCATTGATCACGAGACCTGCAACCTTTCCGTTGAGGGAGTTCACGAAATTGGCGTCCTTGTTGCCGAGAATGGCATCGGAATCGACTTTCTGCACATTGTAGGAAAGAGCCTTCTCCGAACGCTTGATACCGAGGGCGGTGACCACAGTGCCTTCCATAAGGATTGTGTCGTCCTCGAGAACCACGTTGAACTCTCTCCTCGAGCCTATCGCAAGTTCCCGGGTCTTGTATCCGAGGCAGGAAACTTCGAGGACTCCGCTTTCGCTTCCGGCAGGGAGTTCAAACGAGAATCTGCCGTCGAGGTCAGTGCTGGTTCCCGTCAATGTCCCCTTCACGAGGACTGCGGCGCCCATCACCGGCTGGCCGTATGCGTCCATGACCGTACCGCTTACGGTCGAGGATGTCTGCTGTGAGGCAGAATGGGCCGGTTTATTGGAAATGTAAACATTGGTTCCCTGAATATTCCAGGCTACATTCATCCCCTCGAAAATCTCCGTCAATGCGGATTCGAGACTCTGTTCTGAAACATCGACCGTCACTCTTCTGGACAGGTCGACCTGGTCGTTCAGGAAAAGATACCTTGACTGCTGCTCCACCTTGTCCAGCACGCTCTCAAGCGTGGCATTCTCCACCTTGAGGCTTATGCGCTGCGCATTCGCCACGACTGGCGAAAGGCAGAGGACAAATGCCAGAACAGCAAGTCTAAAAGCAAGTAATAGACCTTTGTTCATGATGTTTAATAAGTTATTAGTTATAAAGTTAAACCCTTATGGGTTATGTTGCTCAATCAGTTACCGGACGTAAACCGTGGCGGTTTCAATGTCATATTCATACTCGAAGTCCGATGCAAGACGGAGCACTGACATGGCGTGTTCTATGCCGTCCGTCACCCGGATCTTTCCCCTGGTGTATGTCACTACCGGAAGACTGTCCCTCAGTATTTCAATATTCACATTGTAGGCCTTCTCGAATTTCCTCATCAGCTCGTCAAACGGCATCGAGGATACATCAATGACACCCTCGTTCCAGCAGCCCACAGTCGAGATGTCCCCTATCTTCTCCACGGTCAGGCGGCCGTTGCGGTATCTTGCGATTTCTCCGGGGACCAATATGCGGGACTGGCCCGGGTCAGCGGCTGAGGAAACTTCCACGGAGCCGCGGACCAGGGATGCTGTGAACTCGTTATTCCCGGGATCGGAGGTAACCTCGAAGCGGGTACCCAGAACCTTGACATTTCCGGCCCAGGTCCTGACGAAAAAAGGTTTCGCCTCATCCTTCGCAACTTCCAGGAGAACCTCTCCCTCATTGACCCTGATGTCCCTGCTCTTCATCGAAAAAACGACAGGCACCTCAACCTCGGTGCCGGAATTCATCCAGAGATGCGTTCCATCGGCAAGGACAATGTCCATCCTCTCTCCTGCCGGCACGCTGATGGTCTCGTATTCGGATGCAAGTCTGTCAATTTCAGCCCGCTTGCCCCAGAATGCCGCTCCGACAGCCACTGCAGCGACTGCGGCAGCGTGAAGGACCGCGATTCCGGCCCTCTTCCAGAAAGGCCTTGCCGGACTGTGCTCCGGCACACGGGCGGAAAGCAGCTTCGCCTCTTCGGTGTAGAGAACCATACCCTCGAACATCATATGCGCCTCCCTGAAAAGGTCGGCACGGCTGCCGTCCCTGTCACCCAGAAGCCAGGTCCTTACTTGGTTTTCCTCCTGCGACGTCGTCTTGCAGGCAAAGTAGCGTATCAGCAGATATAAATCCATAGTTGAAACCTTTTACATACTTAAGACACGGAAGTCTGGGGCATGGACCCCATGTTTTGAAAGAAATTCACCTGCGGAATGCTGAGAAAGCCGGCGATTTGATGTCAATGTTGGAAATACTCCCTGTTTTTCATACATTTGCAGTTGGTCCCCGAAGGGCCTGACTTGATTGATATACATAATACCTTATGAAACGCAAACCCA
>OBLI01002724.1_pt1 | contig 14571 bp, 15 predicted proteins | sample 1519701 | NCBI WGS metagenome assembly OBLI01 (sample SAMEA3663005, study PRJEB22513) | pig gut metagenome | biome: pig gut; feature: pig-associated habitat; material: faeces | place: France | collected 2012 | reverse complement strand
CAGTATAGGATTATAAAAAAGCAAGGGCAAAAGCCACTTGCTTTTTTTGTGCGTATAAGTTACTATAATAAAAAATCTATTTATCAAATCAAAATAATTTCACATGCAGAATCTGCATAAATATCCGACAAAACAACTGTTAAGATCCGGGAAAAAGCGATCAACTATGCAGGAGAACATAAAGTAGGAAAAAATGTTATTATGACGGCTGCAGGTGCAGCAAATTGTAGGATGGATTATAATATGATCCAGAAGAAAGGAGATGCGGATATGTGTACGGTATTTGAAGAAACAAGAAAAGAAGGAATGGTTGATGGAAGAGCAGAAGAAATTATTGAAACAGGGTATGAGTTTGGACTTTCCAAGGATGATATTTTAGCCAGACTTCAGAACAAGCTGAATATACCTATGGAGAAAGCACAGGAGTATCTTTCTATATTTGGTCAGCAGACGGTATAAAAGGATATAACGATATCGATATGCATTGATGCACGTTGGGAATCCTAGATCCGCAGAATCCCCTGTGTATACTCATTACAGCCGGCTGTTTTGTTCTGTGCAGCCGCCAGACTCTCATAGATGCCTGCACCTCGTACATCGAGTGCAAGCATTTTTTTTGCAATATCCGGGTGTGCGGACTGTGTTTCAAGCAGCTTGTTTGCATCTGCCATCTTAGTGATAAGCGGAACGGAAGACTGCTTTTTGCAGGCAGACAAAAGCGCAGCAGAATCCTTGCGAAAACCAAGGATACGCGCATAAGGGGTATAATCTGCGAGAAGTCCGTCTGTGTAATCCTCTTTACGGATGTCAAGAAGAATATGAAGCAGTACACGTGAGATCCGGGTATGGGTAAGTGTCTTATTTTTTAAAAGGTCACAAAAGCCGGAAAAGGTGTGATACTGTGGCAGATATTTCCCGATACGGTTCGAAAGATCTCTTCCACAATCTGCAAAGGCCTCATAGCCATCCTCACGCTGCATCAGTAATTTATAATTCAGATAAGAAGAAAGACTATCTGCATCAAGAAATGGCTTTGACCGGGCATATTCCATCAGTATCGTATAAGAAGCATCCGGCATCGCATCAGTCAGCAGGTGCTCCTTTCCTTCCTTTAAGGCACTGCGGATCGCAGAAGCAGATGCCATTTCATTCAGATCGGTATCGTGATAGCCGCTGCCCTGACGGAGCAGAGGAGCGGCAGTTATGGAACTGTTTCTTAAGCACAGTGCCTTTAAGTATTCGATCGCAAGGATATTGTTCGGGGTATCAAGCAACTGCTCAAACGGATGAGCGGAAGAGTTCTTGTCCGGAAACGCAGAACGGCTTAAGTACGAAAGCAGCGCATGTTTTCTTGCAGACGGAAAGCTTACGCCTTTTTTTAATTCGTCGGATAAAATACGCTGATAGTCTGTTGGTTCCATGGCTAAGACATCCGCAATCCCTGTTAAAAGCTTAAGATCGTCGCATTCTGCCCCAAAGCATACACTGTCAGTAACACCGAGCTGATCGAGCAGGGCAATGCCGGCAGCAGCAAAATATTCTGCACTTGCGGTTGCCCACAGGGTTGGAAGCTCTAGTACAAGATCCGCTCCGCAGGAGAGAGCCATTCTGGCACGGGCATATTTATTGCAGAGAGCCGGTGTGCCACGCTGCACAAAGTCCCCGCTCATAACGACAACGATATAGTCTGCCTGCTGTTTTTCACGGATCTGTTGTATCTGGTAGAGATGTCCGTTGTGGAATGGATTGTATTCTGCAATAATACCGGTAACTTTCATAATTCCTCCAGCTTCATTAGAAAAATCAGTACACTTTATGTATCTAAAATTGTACAGATTGGTTATTGTTTCGTATAGAATATAGGTTTATAATAAAACTAATTGTGCAGCCTGTAAATGGCAAATATAAAACGACTTTTGCAGCCGTTTGGCAAAGAAAAGGAGAAAAGCATGAATGTATTAGTAATTAACTGCGGTAGTTCATCACTGAAGTACCAGCTGATCAACTCTGACAGTGAAGAAGTATTAGCAAAGGGTCTTTGCGAGAGAATCGGAATTGATGGAAGACTTGTATATCAGAAGGAAGGCTGTGAGAAAGAGATCACCGAATCTCCGATGCCTACACATAAAGAAGCGATCCAGATGGTCTTAGATGCACTGGTAAATGAGAAGACAGGTGCGGTTAAGACTTTAGCAGAGATCGATGCAGTCGGACATCGTGTCGTACATGGCGGAGAGAAGTTTGCAAGTTCTATCGTGCTGACAGAGGACGTCTTAAAGCAGATCGAAGAGTGCAACGATCTTGCACCGTTACACAATCCTGCAAACCTGATCGGAATCCGTGCCTGCCAGGATCTGATGCCAAATGTACCGATGGTTGGTGTGTTTGATACCGCATTCCATCAGACCATGCCGAGAAAAGCATTCTTATACGGACTTCCATATGAATACTATGAGAAGTATAAGGTAAGAAGATACGGCTTCCACGGAACCAGCCACAGCTTTGTATCCAAGCGTACTGCAGAGTTCTTAGGCTTAGATTATAATAAGTCCAAGATTATTGTTGCTCATCTTGGAAACGGAGCTTCTATCAGCGCAGTTTTAGACGGCAAGTGCGTAGATACTTCCATGGGACTTACTCCGTTAGAGGGGCTTGTCATGGGAACACGTTCCGGTGATATCGATCCGGCGATCATGGAGTTTATCGCGAAAAAAGAGAATCTTGATATTGAAGGCGTTATGAATGTATTAAATAAGAAGTCAGGTGTGGAAGGATTATCCGGAGTATCGAGCGATTTCCGTGATCTGGAAGCAGCTTACCATGAGGGCAATGAGCGCGCCATCGCAGCATGTGAAGTATTCGCTTACCGTGTTGCAAAATACATCGGTTCTTATGTGGCAGCCATGAATGGTGTGGATGCGATCGCCTTTACCGCAGGAATCGGTGAGAATACTTCCTTCATCCGTGAGAAGATCTTATCCTACTTTGGATATCTTGGAATCACAATGGATGCGGAAGCAAACAAGAAACGTGGAGAGGACTGCATCATTTCTACACCGGATTCAAAGGTTACGGTATGTGTGATCCCGACGAACGAAGAGCTGGCTATTTGTAGAGAAACAGTTGCACTGGTAAAATAAGACACAAAATAAGGTAAAATTTTGTTGACAAACAGAAGACCGGTATGTATAATTGATTAGGTGTGAATAGGAGACGAGCATGATACTAGAATTAGAAGATGTTTGCACTTGTGAAAACAAGGAAGCAATTTGTGAAGTTACAATTGAAATGCCATCATTTGATTCGAGATTAGGCAGTTTTCCATTCATTGAGAAAAAGCCATTCGAATTACACTTGCTTAACGAGGAGAATAAGCGGCTGCTTATCCAAGGTGAGACAGATGTAATGATTGCAATACCATGTGATCGATGTCTGGAAGAAGTTCAGACACGAATCCATCTTACGTTTGATAAGGAGTTTCCTTTAGAGGAGACGGAAGGATCAGACGAAAGTGAGCTGGAAGAGGCTGACTACATGACAGGCTTTCATCTGGATGTCGACAGGCTAGTCTATGATGAAATCTTGGTGAACTGGCCAATGAAGGTTCTGTGCAAGGAGGACTGCAAGGGGATTTGCAAGAAGTGTGGTGCAAATCTGAACCTGCATGAATGTGCTTGTGACAAGACAGAGCTGGATCCAAGAATGGCGGCTATCCAAGATGTCTTTAATAAATTTAAGGAGGTGTAACCAGATGTCAATTTGTCCAAAGAACAAATCTTCCAAAGGAAGAAGAGATAAAAGAAGAGCAAACTGGAAAATGACTGCTCCGAGCTTAGTAAAATGCAGCAAGTGTGGCGCTTTAATGATGCCTCACAGAGTTTGTAAGAACTGCGGTTCCTACAACAAAAAGGAGATTATTGCTCAGGATTAATTCCGGAAAGCGAAGACCTCTCAGCTATGCTGAGGGGTCTTTTTTACTGTATAGGAAATTCCGTTGGAATTCCTATACAGCAAAAGCAAGCGCACACTTTATTTGGCGGGGACGGATCATAAGAAAATCTTGCAATAAGTGTAGGTACATGCTAAGATAACCTTGGCAGTTTTAACTGTCACTAGAAGTGATATTGCGCAGAAGGCAGCGCAAGAATGGAGATTAAAATGGATCGTATTTTTAATTTTGATAACGTATTTTTCCGGGCTTTTGATAAGATCATCAATGTATTTTGTCTCAGTATCCTGTGGATTATTTTTTCGATTCCGGTTTTTACGATCGGAGCGTCCACAACAGCACTGTATTATACGGTGAATAAGGTGCTGACGCATGGAAGAGGATATGTGTTCCGTGAATTCTGGGGTGCATTCAAGTCGAACTTTAAACAGGCTACGGTAATCTGGCTGATCCTGCTTGCAGCAGGAGTTTTTATGGGCTGGGATGCTTATATTATGAAGCAGTTCTACGATGCCGGACAGGCTATTGGAAAGTTATTTGCATTCTTTTACATTATGCTTGGTTTTCTTGTGGTATGGGCACTGTACATATTTCCAAATATCGCCCGCTTTGAGAACACGAACCGTGCGATCATGAAGAACGCAGCATTAATGGCACTTGCAAGCCTGCCAAAGACCGTGCTTATGGTGATCATGTTAGCGGCATTTATTCTGGCAGACTGGTTTTTTCCATTTCTGATCATTTTTATTCCGGCAGCATTCATGTGGGCATGGAGTGGTATCTTAGAGAAGATCTTCCGCCGATTTATGTCTGAAGAAGATATTGCAGCAGAGGATGAAAGAAACCGGGAATACAAGAACTAGAGAATGCATCAGAATAGAAAATAGGATTTGCAGTGATTTCTCTGGTTGATTTATAAGTAGAGATATAGTATATTTCAGTATAGAAGATCAGGGAAGAGGATTTCCTGATGAAAGTGCAGGGAGGTAGATTCATGCAGGACATGATACGGGTAGCTGTAGACGCCATGGGCGGAGACAATGCACCGGGTGAGATTGTAAAGGGTGCAGTGGAAGCAGTTGCCACCAGAAATGATATTAAGGTTCTGCTAGTCGGACAGCAGGATGTGGTAGCGGAAGAGTTAGGGAAGTATGATTATCCGAAGGAGCAGATAGAGATTGTGCATGCAGAGGAAGTCATTGAGACCGCAGAGCCACCGGTAATGGCAATTCGTAAGAAGAAGGATTCATCGATCGTGGTTGCGATGAATATGGTAAAGCATAAAGAGGCAGATGCGCTTGTATCCGCAGGAAGCTCAGGTGCGATCTTAGTGGGTGGACAGGTGATCGTAGGCAGGATCAAGGGAATCGAACGTCCACCACTTGCACCACTGATCCCAACCGAGAAGGGTGTATCCTTATTGGTAGATTGTGGCGCAAATGTGGATGCAAGAGCTTTCCATCTGGTACAGTTTGCAAAGATGGGTTCGATTTATATGGAAAATGTTGTAGGTGTGAAGAATCCGCGTGTTGCGATCGTTAATATCGGTGCAGAAGAAGAAAAGGGAAATGCATTGGTAAAAGAGACCTTCCCATTGTTAAAGGCATGTACGGATATCAATTTTGTCGGCAGTATCGAGGCAAGGGAGATTCCACACGGAGAGGCAGACGTCATTGTATGTGAAGCGTTTACCGGTAATGTAATCTTAAAGCTCTATGAAGGCTTAAGCTCTACACTCGTTGGAGCAATCAAGCAGGGAATGATGAGTTCCTTAAAGAGTAAGATCGGTGCGGCACTTGCACTGCCTGCATTGAAAAAGACCTTAAAGGCATTTGATGCTTCTGCTTATGGCGGAGCACCGTTACTTGGCTTAAATGGTCTGGTAGTAAAGACACACGGCAGCGCGAAAGCGAAGGAAGTGAAGAATTCTATTATCCAGTGTGTCACCTTTAAAGAACAGGATATCAATGAAAAGATCAAAAAAAATATTGTCGAAGAGACAGTAGAAGAATAGAAAGGAAAAAATTATGGAATTTGAAAAATTAAAAAAGATTATTGCAGAAGTACTGAACGTAGACGAGGAAGAGATCACAATGGAGACTACTTTTGTGGATGACCTCGGAGCAGATTCTCTGGATGTTTTCCAGATCATCATGGGACTTGAGGAAGAGTTCGACATCGAGATCGCAAACGAAGATGCAGAGAAGATTGTTACTGTTGGTGACGCTGTAGAGCAGATCAAAAAAGCATCTAATTAATCAGAAAGTGCAAAAAGCCCTGTCTCAGGGCTTTTTGTCGCGTATGGAAAAATCGACAGAATCAGACAAAAGATCTGCAAAGGAGTGAAAAAGTGAACAAGCTAAAAGAATTTCAGGCTATGACAGGTTATCAGTTCCAGCAGGAAGGCTTATTAAAACAGGCATTGACACATAGTTCTTATGCGAATGAGAAGCATATGAAAAAGCACTCAGACAATGAACGTCTGGAGTTTTTAGGAGATGCGGTCTTAGAAGTGGTTTCCAGTGAATTTTTATTTTTGAATTATCCGGATTATCCGGAGGGGGACTTGACGAAGCTGCGCGCCAGCCTAGTGTGTGAGCCGACACTTGCATTCTGCACGAATGAACTGCATCTTGGTGATTATCTCTATCTTGGAAAGGGAGAAGACCAGACAGGCGGAAGAAAGAGAAAGTCTATTCTTTCCGATGCATTAGAGGCAGTGATCGGTGCGATTTATTTAGATGGTGGTTTTGCTAGTGCAAAAGAGTTTATTTTAAAATATATCTTAACGGATATCGAACACAAGCAGCTCTTTTATGATAGCAAGACTATCCTTCAGGAGATTGTTCAGGCGAAGTACACCGAAGAACTGAACTATCAGCTTATGGGAGAGGAAGGACCGGATCACGACAAACGCTTTATCGTAGAGGCACGGATTGGTACACAAGTGATCGGACAGGGCATCGGTCACACGAAGAAAGCCGCTGAGCAGGAGGCTGCCTACCAGGCGCTTCTTAAGATAAAGGAGTAGTTATGTATTTAAAAAGTATTGAGGTGCATGGTTTTAAGTCGTTTGCGAATAAAATCGTGTTTGATTTTCATAATGGGATAACAGGAATTGTTGGCCCAAATGGAAGTGGAAAGAGTAACGTTGCAGACGCAGTGCGCTGGGTACTGGGGGAACAGAGTGCCAAGCAGCTGCGTGGGGCAAGCATGCAGGATGTTATTTTCGCAGGAACCGAGAACCGGAAGCCGCTAAGCTATGCATATGTAGCGATCACGCTCGATAATACGGATCATCAGCTTGCGATTGATTACTCCGAGGTCACGGTGGCAAGACGTGTCTACCGTTCCGGAGAAAGTGAATATCTGCTCAATGGAAACCCATGCCGTCTCAAGGACGTGAATGAGCTTTTTTATGATACGGGTATCGGAAAAGAAGGCTATTCCATCATCGGACAGGGTCAGATTGAGAAGATCTTAAGCGGTAAGCCGGAGGAACGGAGAGAGCTGTTTGACGAAGCGGCAGGTATTGTAAAGTATAAGCGGAGAAAAGTAACTGCCCAGAAGAAGTTAGCGGATGAACGGGAGAACCTGATCCGTGTCAACGATATTTTAGCAGAGTTAGAACGGCAGATCGGCCCGTTAGAGAAACAGTCCGAAAAGGCACGTATTTATCTGAAGAAAAAAGAAGAGTTAAAGACACTTGATGTGAACATGTTTCTGATGGAAACAGAGCGGATCCGCGTACAGTTAGAAGAGGTACAGGAAAAGTATAAGATCGCAGATGCCAACTTAAAGGAAAATAACGAAGCCTATGAGAATATCAAGACGGCGTACGAAAAGATGGAACAGGATATGGAAATGCTCGATGAGCAGATCACAGCGAACCGGGAAGAACTGAGTAATACGAATGTGACAAAAGGGAAGCTCGAAGGTCAGATCAACGTATTAAAGGAACAGATCAAGGCAGCAAAGATGTCGGATGAGAATCTGAAGCTGCGTATGGACAGTGCCACACGGGACAAAGAGGAAAAAGAGGCGCAGTATCAGGACTACGAAGCACAGAAAGAGACCTTAGAAAAACAGTGTGAGGAGATCGGACAAAGGAAAGCAGAGGCAGAGCAAAAGCTTGCCGGGGTGCAGCAGTCGATCGCAGCCTGCAGGGCATCTCTTGAGGATGGCAAAAAAGAGCTGATGGAGCTTTTGAATAACCGCGCTTCCACGAAGGCAAGACAGCAGAAGTTCGATACGATGGCGGAGCAGGTGAATATTCGTAAGGCACAGTTAAACCAGCGTCTGCTAAAGCGTAAGAGTGAAGAAGCTGACTTAGAAGAAGTCTTAGCCGGGTATCAGAAGGAGCTTGAAACAGTCAACCAGTCGATTGCCGGACATAAGAATGAAAAAAGTGAGATTGAAAGAAAGCTTACCGAGTGGAAACAGAAGCTTTCTGCAACACGCAGTGAACTAGAAAAGGCGACGACAGGCTATCATAAGGAACAGTCACGCTTAGAGTCCCTGAAAAATATCGCAGAGCGGTACGACGGCTACGGAAACAGTATCCGTAAGGTCATGGAAAACAAGGAGCAGGAAAAGGGAATCCTTGGTGTTGTCGCAGATCTGATCAAGGTGGACAAGAAGTATGAGATAGCGATCGAGACAGCTTTAGGCGGCAATATCCAGAATATTGTCACCGATGATGAACAGACGGCAAAGCGGATGATCGCCTTCTTAAAACAGAATCGGTTTGGACGTGCGACCTTCCTTCCGCTTACGAGTGTGACCGGTAAGGATCAGAGTAAGAAGGAACACTTTTTAGAAGAAACCGGTGTGATCGGTTTTGCAAACACACTGGTAAAAACAGACGCGAAGTTTGATGGAGTGATGTCCTATCTGTTAGGTCGTGTTTTCGTGGTCGATGAGATCGATCATGCGATCGCACTTGCAAAAAAGAGCAGATATTCCTTACATATTGTTACCTTAGAGGGCGAGTACTTAAGCCCGGGAGGTTCGATGGCAGGTGGTGCGTTTAAGAATAACAGCAACCTGCTTGGAAGAAAGCGTGAGATTGATGACTTAGAGAAGCAGGTAGAACAGTATCAGCAGACGATCCGCGCATGCCGCACAAGAGAACAGGAGATTACCTTAGCGCAGGAGCTGTTACGGGAAGATCTTGAGAAGTTAAATAACAGCTTGCAGGAAGAATATCTGACTCAGAATACGGCAAAGCTGAATGTAGAACGTATCAGACAGCAGCGCGCGGAAAGCGAGAATGTTTATGCCGGCTTGAAGCGTGAAAATACAGAGATCGAGGAACAGCTTGCAGAAATCAGACGTGAAAGGGAACGTACCCTTACAGAGATCGAAGCCGCTGCTGCGCGTGAGCAGGAGATCCAAAACGAAAGTGAGCAGTATGAAAGACAGTTAGAAGCACTTACGAAGGAAGAGGAAGCTACGCAGCATGTGGTATCCGAGATCGGTTTAGAGGCGGCGGCTTATCAGCAGAAGGCAGAATTTGTACAGGAAAATCTGACGCGTGTGCTTGCGGAAGTAAAGAAGCTGACCGATGAGATGGAAGGCTTTGTCAGACAGGCATCTGAGACGAAGGAAGATACGAAAAAGCATGAGCATGACATTGAGGAGATCCAAAAAACGATCCTTGCATCCGATGAGACATATGCTGCCGTAGAAAAGACTTTAGAAGAAAATATTGCAAAAAAAGAAGCAATGTCTGCCGAATATAAGGGATTTTTCCAGAAACGGGAGGATATTTCCGAGCAGATCGCGGGACTTGATAAGGAGATCTTCCGTTTAAACAGCCAGCGCGAGAAGTTAGAGGAAGCAAGTGAGTATCAGACCAATTACATGTGGGAAGAATACGAACTGACTCCGCACAATGCAAAGGAATTAAGGGACGAGAGCTTTGATGATCTGCCGGAATTAAAGAAACTGATCACTTCCGTAAAGGATGAGATCCGTAAGCTGGGTGATGTCAATGTCAATGCGATCGAGGATTATAAGGAACTGTCCGAACGTTATGGCTTCTTAAAGACACAGCATGATGATCTGATCGAAGCAGAAAAGACACTGGTTGGAATTATTGAGGACTTAGATACCGGAATGCGTAAGCAGTTTACGGAGAAGTTTGCAGAGATCCAGCGTGAGTTTGACAGCGTATTTAAGCAGCTGTTTGGCGGAGGAAAGGGAACGTTAGAGTTAGTTGAGGATGAAGACATCTTAGAATGCGGTATCCGTATTATTGCACAGCCACCGGGAAAGAAGCTTCAGAACATGATGCAGTTATCCGGTGGGGAGAAGTCCTTAACGGCAATTTCCCTGCTGTTTGCGATCCAGAACTTAAAGCCATCGCCGTTTTGTCTCTTAGACGAGATCGAGGCGGCACTTGATGATTCTAACGTAGACCGTTTTGCAAAATACCTGCATAAGCTGACAAAAAACACACAGTTTATTGTAATTACGCACAGACGTGGTACAATGAATGCAGCAGACAGACTGTATGGTATTACGATGCAGGAGAAGGGTGTCTCCACCTTAGTCAGTGTCAACTTGATCGAAGGAGACCTCGAAAAGGAACAGAAAGCATAGTAATACCGGATGATCGAAATAGGAAAGAAGTGGTGAGATGGAAGAAAAAAAGGGATTTTTTAAGAGACTGGTTTCCGGTCTGACAAAGACAAGAGATAATATCGTATCCGGGATCGATGCGATTTTTTCGGGATTTTCCAAGATCGATGATGATTTTTACGAAGAGATCGAGGAACTTCTGATCATGGGCGATCTGGGTGTCCATGCAACCGAGGCAATTATAGAGAAGTTACAGGAGAGTGTAAAAGAACAAAAGATCAAAGAACCTGCCGCATGTAAGGAACTGCTGATCGAAAGCATCAAGGAACAGATGGATGTCGGAGAGACAGCATACCGCTTTGAAGATGAGAAGTCCGTTGTACTTGTCATCGGAGTCAACGGTGTTGGTAAGACAACGACCGTAGGAAAGCTGGCCGGTAAGTTGAAGGATCAGGGCAAAAAGGTTGTGATCGCAGCAGCCGATACCTTCCGTGCAGCAGCGGGGGATCAGCTTGGCGAATGGGCGAACCGTGCCGGTGTGGATATGATCGGCGGACAGGAAGGCTCCGATCCGGCAGCCGTGGTATATGATGCAGTTGCGGCTGCGAAGGCGAGAAATGCAGATGTGCTTCTCTGCGATACCGCAGGACGTCTTCACAATAAGAAGAACCTGATGGAAGAATTAAAAAAGATCAATCGTATCTTAGAACGGGAATATCCGGATGCTTTCCGCGAGACGCTGGTTGTTTTAGACGCGACGACCGGACAAAATGCCCTAGAGCAGGCACGCCAGTTTTCGGAAGTGGCACAGATTACCGGAATTGTGCTTACGAAGATGGACGGAACCGCAAAGGGTGGTATTGCAGTTGCAATCCAGTCTGAGCTTGGCATTCCGGTAAAATATATTGGTGTCGGAGAGACGATCGAAGATTTACAGAAGTTTGATTCGGAGCAGTTTGTCAATGCCCTGTTTCAGACAGACAAAGAGGAAGAAGGAGACAGTGACGAATGTTAACATTAGATAAGTTTGAAGAAGCAAGTGAAAAGGTAAAGGAGGTTACCTTAGAGACAAAATTAGTTTACAGCAATTACTTAAGCGAGCAGACCGGCAACAAGGTCTGGTTAAAGCCGGAGAACATGCAGTTTACCGGAGCATACAAGGTACGTGGTGCGTATTATAAGATCAGCACGTTATCCGAGGAGGAGCGCAAAAAGGGACTGATCACAGCATCTGCCGGAAACCATGCACAGGGTGTTGCATATGCGGCAAAGTGTTATGGCTGTAAGGCAACGATCGTTATGCCGACAACCACCCCACTGATCAAGGTCAACCGTACCAAGAGTTATGGAGCTGACGTTGTTTTATACGGAGATGTGTATGACGAGGCATGCGCACATGCTTATGAATTAGCAGAGAAAAACGGATATACCTTTATCCATCCATTTGATGATCTGACGGTTGCAACCGGACAGGGAAGTATTGCAATGGAGATCTTTAAGGAGCTTCCGTTAGTCGAATATATTCTTGTGCCGATCGGTGGCGGCGGATTGGCAACCGGTGTATCCACACTTGCCAAGCTGCTGAATCCAAATATCAAGGTGATCGGTGTAGAGCCTGCAGGCGCAAGCTGTATGAAGGCATCCTTTGAGGCAGGAAAAGTGACAACCCTTCCGAATGTCAATACGATCGCAGATGGTACAGCTGTAAAGACACCGGGAGAGAAGATCTTCCCATATATCAAAAAGAATCTGGATGAGATCATTACGGTAGAAGACGACGAGCTAATCGTTTCGTTCTTAGATATGGTAGAGAATCACAAGATGATCGTGGAGAACTCCGGTCTGCTTACCGTTGCAGCCTTAAAGCACTTAAATGTCAAAGACAAACGGATCGTTTCTATCTTAAGTGGTGGTAACATGGATGTGATCACGATGTCTTCCGTTGTTCAGCAGGGACTGATCTTTCGAGACAGAATCTTTACCGTATCCGTATTACTTCCGGATAAGCCGGGCGAGTTAAGCAAGGTTGCAGATACGATCGCAAAGGAACAGGGAAATGTCATCAAGTTAGAGCATAACCAGTTTGTTTCGACCAACCGGAGTGCGGCTGTGGAACTGCGCATTACGTTAGAGTGCTTTGGAACCGATCATAAGAAACAGATCATCAAGGCTTTAGAGAAGAATGGCTATAAGCCGAAGCTGGTTCGTGCAAATCTTTAATCATAAAAAAGTGGAGCATCTGTTTAGATACTCCACTTTTCATAGTTGGAGGGAAAATGATTCATATATTTTTGCTGGTACTTACCATTCTTATCTTTCTTATGACAACGGCGGGATTTTTCCTGACAGATGGAAAGACGGAGCGCATCTACGGTGCGTTGTCGATCATAAGCCTTGGCTGTGCGGTTGTGCAGCTTGGAATCTTATTTATTTAAAAAGCGTTCCCATTCTTCGATGTCTGTTGTTCCATCGACCTGTAACAGATAAGTGGATTCCTCAGCATCGATCGAGAAGAAATAGGAGTTTTCTTTTTTCTCGATTGCATACAGATAGCAGTCGGTCATGGACTTTAACAGATCGTAATAATCCGTTGCACTTACTACCTCATCTTCATAGAGCGTTTTTAAGTTGCCGTCTGCATCAAAGACCTTGTAGCCTTCCTTAATAAAGGAAGTGATCGCACCATCCGGTATCTTTAAGGAGAGCTCATTGGCGCGCATCTCGCGGATGTCGCGGTTGCAGCTGTTTTCCGGCAGGATCGTAACGTCATCTAAGATGGCATGGAAGTATCCGTTCATGGCGATCAGTTCAGAGATGTGTGCATCCTGAAAGTTAAAATGTGCAAGTTCATTTTCGGTTCTGTATTTCATGTTTTTATCCGTCCTTTTTATCCTGTTTTTCTTAGAATGATACCATTTCAAAAAAGCTGCGTCAATGTAAAGAAAAAATACTTGACACCATATGCTTTTTGCGTTATGATAGGCAGGGTTGATGTCAAGGAAAAAGCATTGACACATAGGAATAGCAGTTACAGGAGTGATTGTGACATGGAAGAAAAAGTGGAACAGGCATACCTGTATGACTTTTATGGTGAACTGTTAAATGATCACCAGAGAAGAATCTATGAAGATTTTGTTTTTAATGATCTTTCACTCGGAGAGATCGCAGCCTGCGAGGGTGTGACCAGACAGGGTGTGCATGACCTGATCAAGCGGTGCAATAAGCTGTTAGACGGGTATGAGGAGAAGCTTCATTTAGTGAAGAAGTTCCTCGATGCGAAGCAGAAGGTAGAGCAGATCCACCACCTTGCCAATGAGTTTAAGCAGAATCGTGATGGTGCAGTGATAGAAGAGATCGAGCAGATCTCGAATCAGATATTAGAGGAGCTTTGATATGGCATTTGACAGCTTATCAGAAAAACTTCAGAATGTATTTAAGAATCTTCGCAGCAAGGGAAGACTGACCGAGGATGATGTAAAGGCTGCCTTAAAGGAAGTCAAGATGGCACTTTTAGAGGCAGATGTAAACTTCAAGGTCGTTAAGAACTTTGTGAAATCCGTCCAGGAGCGTGCGATCGGACAGGATGTCATGTCTGGACTGAATCCGGGACAGATGGTGATCAAGATCGTAAACGAAGAGATGGTCAAGCTTATGGGCTCTGAGACGACGGAGATCGCACTTCGTCCGGGTCAGGAGATCACAGTTATTATGATGGTAGGTCTTCAGGGTGCAGGTAAGACGACCACGACCGCCAAGATTGCCGGAAAGTTGAAGGTAAAGGGCAAAAAGCCACTGCTTGCGGCATGTGATGTATATCGTCCGGCGGCAATCGAGCAGTTGAAGATCAACGGAGAAAAGCAGGGCGTGGAAGTATTTTCCATGGGCGATAAGAACAAGCCGGTGGATATTGCAAAGGCAGCAGTTGAGCATGCAGCGAAAAATGGTAACCACGTCGTTATTTTAGATACTGCCGGCCGTCTTCATATTGATGAGGACATGATGCGGGAGTTACAGGAGATCAAGGCACAGGTTGATGT
>OBLI01002722.1_pt1 | contig 14583 bp, 8 predicted proteins | sample 1519701 | NCBI WGS metagenome assembly OBLI01 (sample SAMEA3663005, study PRJEB22513) | pig gut metagenome | biome: pig gut; feature: pig-associated habitat; material: faeces | place: France | collected 2012 | reverse complement strand
ATGCCTGGTTTAGCAACACCGAACCTTCAAGCATTCAAAAGACACTGCGCAACACAGCGGGCACATATACAATCGAAATTGATGCGAACATCATAGACCATCTGCCAGTGCTGGAAGAAAAGGTGCTTGGCAAGAAACACAAATAACAGCAATCTGCAAATAACATTGACATTATGTTCAATTAGAGTAAAACTTGTACAGCTAATACTAGTTGGTATAGTAAAAACAGAACGAACATGAAACAAAATAGATACAATGAATTATATAAAGAGCTGAATCCTTCCCTTAAAATGAAGTTGAATGCTATACGTATGAACTTACATGAGGGAAAGGCTTCTTGTTTAGTAGGTGCAGGCTTTAGCAAGAATGCCGAAATGGATGATGCCACTCATATGAAAGATTGGTTCGAGCTTGCAGATGACTTCTATGAGACTCTATATGGAGAAAAGCCAGACGATAAGAATGTAAGATATAAGAATGTTCTTAGGTTGGCATCTCAAGTGGAGGCATCCAAAGGAAGAGGGGAGATAGAATCTTTGATTCAGAATTCTCTGCCTGATGAGCGTGTATATCCGGGACGCTTGCATATCGAACTAATGAAATTGCCATGGTCTGATGTTTTTACTACAAATTATGACACACTGTTAGAAAAGGCTTTCATAGAAGCTGATAGGTATTACTACAAGGTAACAAATAAGGAAACATTATTGTACACGCCTCATCCAAGGTTGATTAAGTTGCATGGCAGTTTTCCCGATATACGTCCATTTATTATAACCGAAGAAGACTATCGCACTTATCCACAACGATTTCCGGAATTTGTAAATACAGTGCGACAGTCTCTAATAGAAAATGTTCTTTGCCTTATTGGATTCTCTGGTGATGATCCAAATTTTCTCAGTTGGATAGGCTGGTTGCGTGATGTTATGGGAGAACAGGCCTCTCCTGTGTATCAGATCACGTATAATAACCAAATGCACGATTCTAATATTCATCTATCGCACGACCTTGGAATCGATGTCATCAACCTTGCAGACATAAAAAAAGTTGGTGGTTTCTCGGAAGCGTTGGATTTTTTCTTGATGTATATAGGCAAGGAATATAAAACGAATTGGTCGGGAGAGTTAAAAAATGCCCATACATCAATACACATCGGAGAAAACTACGACGTCGATGCTCTTATAAAGGAAATGAGGATGATACGCGAATCGTATCCAGGATGGATTGTATTGCCAGCATCTCATATGCGTGAATTTTCCGACACGAAGGAATATATACCTTTCTGGACCAACATATATGCGAAGTGTGCTAATGATGTTATAAAGCAGGTGAATTTCTTGTTCGAAGTAAATTGGCGTATTGAAACTGCATTGGCATCTCCTGATATGGAATGGTATATACAAGCTTTAGAACAATTGCCTTCAGAAGATGCAAATGGCTTGGACAATGCTACATATCAGAAGCTATTAGGATTAAAGTTTTCTCTTCTCAACACCTATCGTTTCAAAGGTGCAGATGATGATTATGTTCATCTGTTAGAAAACATTGAGACTCACATTTCTCAGCTCACGTACGAGCATAAACGGCAGTTGAATTATATAAAGTGTCTACATGCCATCTCGACATTGAATTATACCAACGTTCAACAAATTGTTGATGACTGGAACCTCCGCTCATTCGATTATCAAGGTCACCTGTGGAAAGCAGGGATGCTGATAGAGGTAGGTCAGTTGCGAGAGTCCCAAGTGATGCTTCGAGACTTATTGAAATCTGTGAAAAGAAATATTCTAACATCAAGGTACTCCGTGCAGTTGTCTTCTGTTCGCTCTGCCATAGAACTCTTCCTATGGAGGATGGATTATATGTATTCCATGGATAAATCTAACCCAGATTTAGACTTTGCTGGAATTGTGAGAACTTGTCGCGACATGATTGTTAAAGAAGAAAATCAACCATCTCGTCACCAAATAACCCATGGTTTCAATCTCTTAGAAACTGGTCAACAATGGAATTTTGGCGGAAGTGGATTTAAAGGAGATTATTATGGGGCGATTCGTTATTTCCGTCTATATGAAAAGTTAGGATTCCCATTTGGTATGCCCATGGGATTCTCTTCGGAAGTTGAGACTAAGACTTTCATGATAGAGCGATTATTGCGTTATTATCCTAAGTATGCATTACAATGGATTGTTAGATGTTGTGAGACAAAAACTATAAACGTATTAAACCGAGAAACATTGTTACATATTAGGAGGGAGGATGCTTGTGCATTTTTTGACAAGTCGATTGCATCTTGCGAAACAGGTCTTGACCAGTACGCAGGAAGAATTCTACAAAAACGAGTTTTGACATGTCAGTTGCCTATACTAGTAAAACTTTCTGTATTGCTTACACAAGAAAGAGTGGAACGTGTATTTAATGCGCTTTGTGTTGTATATCGTCAACATTCACAAAAGTATGATGGAAAACAAGTCCAAACATTATACGATAATTTGTCAGGAGAATCGCTAAAACGTTGTCAGAAAAAAGCTTTGGAACAGCCAATTATGCAATCAGGCGTTAGAGAAGAAGATTTTAAAATGCCTTATTTGTTGAAAGATGAAATTGATTATTCTATAGAGGCTGGTGATATTGCTATGACAGGCTTATCATCTGATGTAATTAAAGAGCAACAAGCAGCTTACAAAAGACTTAGAATTTTGAAACGGACAAAGAAAGATGATTTGACTTCTTCTGCTTTGGATATGTGCATTAATGTATGGAGAACAATACCGCCTTTATCTGATGACAAATTAGAATCTTTTTATGAGTTTCCAGCAGAGGAAAATACGATGAGTTCCATAGCGGCTTCTGAGTTAAATTCGTTCTTGGATACAGACTTCACAAATGAGAACTCTTCTGCCTTCATAGATAGAATCTCGAATAAATTATTCCGTCTTCAGATTGGCTTTTCTCGTTTTACAGAGGAACAACACTCGCTATTCTTGAACAAAGTAATAAGAATTCTTACAGAAAATGAAGATGCCTTCAAAAAGGATGATTCTGACAGTTTCTTTGGTGGCTTTCGCTCTCATGTAGAGAGAATTTTCTCCTATCTGAACTATTATAGCCAAATAGAGGGTCTTCCGTCGAAAGAAAATGATGTGTGGCAGTCTTTTAAAAACGTAATTGAACGATACCGTAAACACGGTTATCCAGTATTAACAATTATGACTCACCTGGCTTATTGGGGCATATGGAATAAGACTACTATCAAAAGTTACGTGAATAAAGCCATATTCTCAGAATCTAGTTCATTAGTCCGTGATGCTGGCCAGGCTTTGGTCTATACGGCTAACAAGCAAGGTGCAAAAGTTAACCAAACCATAATTAAAGACATAATAAGTAAGGTGTCTTATGTCTTTGATGAGGATACTCATACATATCTCCATATTGTAAGGGATATCTTATTGAATAAGGGTGTAAGTAAAGAAGCGCGTGTCAAGTTAGAGGAGTGGATGAATAATCTGCCATATCGAATAGAACGTTGTTCGATATCAGAAGAAATCAAAGACGATATTCGATATTATGCAAATCAAATAGCAGGTATTATGACGATTATTTGGCCTGACTGGACAGGTTTGAATGCTTGGCAAACTTATATAGGAAAAGAGCACATAAAGAATGACGTCAGAAACGGATTTGAAATAGGAGTCCGTCTTGCTAATTCATAATGAAAATGGAATTTACGATACAAAAAATACTAGAATTCCACGATTTATTTCCAAAGGAAAAAGATCTGGATGTGCGAACAATACTGAAGAAATATAGCCGTGAGTATATTGTTCGTTGCTGTCATGTCCTATGCAATAATTACAGCAATTCTGCCTTTATTCCGGACAATAATAATACTTTTTTCTCAGAGGTAAGCAAGAAACATATTCCTGGTCTAAATGAAAAGATATCTAAATATCTTAATACGACAGGGCAGGATAGAGTCTGCTATTGTACAGTAAAAACAGCATTAGAGTTGATGCGAGTGGCCTTTTCTATTCCCGTACAAGAGTACAAGAATGAAGGACAAAAAGAAGATTTTGAATATGATTTATTTCGTTCTGTGCTGATGCTTAATGAAAATTTGATGGCTTTTTCCCATGCTGGTCAATTGGATTTAGCAACACTTTTGTTCGCTAACTACTACGTGCAGAATGATATCATTAATCAAAATCAGAGTGATACTTTTGTTCGTCAGATTACACACTATAAGAAACTAGTGGATTTCTTAGAGAATCACCCTAAATGTGCTAATGCATATGAAGTATTCATGCAAAAGATGGGGATTAATTCAATGGATGAGTATTCCAAAACTTGGATGTCATTAGTGTCACTATCAATGGGATATTTGAAGAGTGGTGTAAAAGCATGTCCTATCTTTGACTATAATCAGTTGAAAGATGAAGATCATCTTATAAGTAAGTCAGTGCTGGATAATCTCTGTATAGACATAACGGCTACTATACCGTATGATGCAGAAGATGCGGAATCAAGAGATAATAATGTAGATTATAGAACTTTCCGTTCACACCCTCTGGTGAGAGTTGATAGTGGTAAATATCTGATTTATAGTCTTCACTTGTTACTAGAGAGACTATACAGCAGTCTATTCTTTGATATAAAGGATGGATTCAAGAATGCTTTTGCATTTTATAATAAAGAATTTGTTGAGCGACGATTGTTTCAACCTGCAGCTCTTGCAGCTCTTTCAAAGCATACGTCGTTCTTTTGGCCTACTAAACACGATGTAGAAGAATTGAATGCCCCTACAGAGATTGACGGGCAACCAGATTTCTATGTTAGAGAAGATTATAACATAATACTCTTTGAGTGTAAAGCAATCAGAATTAAAGGTGAGGTCAAAGATAAATCTGACATTACAGAACTGCTGGATTTGTTGAAACAAAAACTCTATCAGTCAACCAAGAACACTGATAAATCGCGTAAGGAGAAAAAGAAACCTGAAGATTTGGGAGTAAAGCAGCTTGGCAATCAAATGAAACTTATAGACGATGATGATTTTGAGCTTGATAAAAACATACCGGACGAAGTGGCGTATTACCCAGTGCTAGTATTGGAAGATACTCATCTTGTCATTCCTGGTATATCAGGTATCATCAACTCTTGGTATAAGGATTTAATTGATAAAGAGCTACCAAATCAAATGTGTCATCCGCTTGTTGTAATGTCCATAAACACACTAATATGGCATAGACAAGCCTTTGCTAGATTTGGTTTCCATACCATATTTGATAATTATTATAGTAAAGCGGCCAAATATGAGAAAGATGGCATCCATTGGTCTTTTAATCCTTTTTCAGATTTTGATACTTTTATGATGGAACACTATAAAATATCGAAATTAGAGAGACAGAAGATGTTTAATGAGTCATTAAACGCATTAGGACTAAAAAAGAAAATCACTAGTGTCAATTGATAAAGACGAGATTATAATAGAGTGTCTGCCTGTGTTGGAAGAAAAGGTGCTCGGCAAGAAACACAAATAGCGATTTATGGATTTCTATTTTTGCTTGGCACTACAGCTTCTTTTACATTCTCTTATCGTTCACGCGTATTTGTAAATATCTGATACACAATAGCGTTTAGATTAGAGGAGGCAGTTTCCACTTGGCACTGGACTAACGAATCAGCCGGGGAACTGATGTACTCTTGGAACAATAATCTGGAAGATACGAACGGGGGAAGCTCGGGTGATGTCGTCACAGCGTCTTTTCAGGGTACGCGGCTTTTGCTTACGGAAAAGGATGTGGAAGAAGAGTATGGCGAAACCTTTGAAACGGCCATGGTCTATACACTGGATGAAATGAAATAGAAAGTTTCATTGTTGTATGACACATACTTCCCAATTAAAAAAAGGGGGGCACTTCTTGCGAGGCATCACCACTGTTTTTCGTTGTACGCTCGGCATGAGTATTGTTTAACAAGTGCAAGTTCCTATCCACTCTAATGGTGGGAAGGCAATCGCATCTGAAAGCTGTTGGGGCCGTTTGAGCTCAACGAGCAAATACTTTATAGACGATAGATGACCGCCCCCAAGTTAGCATGTGCATTCCGGTGAAGCCTGCCCCCGGTGCTGAAGAGTGTCTTGGGGATAAGGGACACCTTCACCGTTAGAAAATTGCCTTTGTCCGGACCTAATCGGCACTTTCAAAGTGTGCTGAGGCTCGGCCTGTGGCTGGACGGACTTGCCGGACTGCCACAATTTGTTATTTTTTACGGTTAGGTCAAGCGAAGCCCCTTCCAGACCTTCCGCTTCCACACGGAGCCGCAGCTTGCCCGACTGGTCGCGATGAGGCTTAACGATGGCCAGCATCAGGCCGTTGAATGCAGGACGGGTGGTTTCCGAGAACCTTATGAGGCAATTGTCCATCTCCTCCAGTGCCTTTCGCTGCTCTTCCAGTTCTTCAGCCGTCATGCCTGCTGCATGATTGAGCAGGACACTGTTGTCGGAGTTGAACGGCGTGGGTTCGCCCAGGTAGTCAAAGCCCGTCCAGACGAATTCTCCGCAAATGGCCGGGTAGCGTTCGAGGGCAGTAAACTCATAGTCGGGCAGGGAGTCCCAGCCGGGTTCTTGGGTGTCGTAGACCGTCACTTGGAACTTGCGCGGGAAGTACTCTCCGCGCGAGCTGATGGTCGAACTGCTCTCGCTGGAATAGCCCACGATGTGCTCGTGGCCGGGCATGTCCAGGAAAGTGCCGTAGAGGTCCTTGCCGCCATACGCACTCACCGCATAGTTCATGCCGTGAACGTCCACTTGCAGCTCCGTGCCGTTGACTGCCGTGCCCAACGCACCCAAGTCGTGGTGATTACACGTGCCTTGGATTTTCATCTTCTTGCCGTTGAGCAGGAACCCTTCATCGTGTGAGAACTGGATGGTGCGGAAATCGAAGGGCTGGTCGTTGCAATCGGTCTCCTTTCCGTCGGCAAACACTTTCACGCGGGCCACATAGCGGGCGGGATGCTCCACGCTCCACAGTGCCGGACGCTTGACTCTGAGCAGCAGGCTGTCCGTAACCTTGGCACCGGCATTAAGCTGCAGTTCCTTTCCGCGCAACGAAACCACCTTGCGGCCAATGCGGTCGTTCGCGTCTGTTTCCAAGATCTCCACGCTGAAAGTGCCCTTGACGGCCTTGAGCAGATGGTTCTCGATGTCCACACGCACCAAGGCACTTGCTTCTTCCGCGTTCACCTGCGGTGTTCGCACAAACACGCCCCAATGGTCCACGTGTACGCGCTCCGTGCTGACCAGGCGCACATGGCGATAGATGCCGGCTCCGGGATACCAGCGCGAACCCAGCTGCTCGGTGTTCAGGCGCACGGCCACCACGTTTTCGCAACCGTATGCCACAAAAGGGGCGATGTCTACCCTGAACGAGGTGTAGCCGTAGGGATGTCCGCCAGCCAACCGGCCGTTGACCCACACTTGGGCGTTGGCCATGGCTCCGTCGAAGTCCAGGTAGAGTTTCTTTCCCAGCAGGTCCTTGCCGACATGGAAGTGCTTGCGGTACCAGCCGATGGCGCGCCAGGGCAGCTTGGCCGTATTCCCTTCCAGCTCGGTTCGGAACGGCCCTTCCACGCCCCAGTCGTGGGGCAGGTCGAGCGGACGCCAATGGCTGTCGTCGTGACCGGGGGCTTCCAGACCTTGAGGCTCCTCCATGCGGGTGCAGTCAGGTTGCAGACCATAGCGGGCAAATTGCCAGCCGAAATCAAAATTGCTTACTTCGCGTGAACGCCCCGCCAGGGGGAAACACATCAAAACAGCTGCCAACAAGCAGCTTAAACGTTACAAACACATAGTTGGATAGGGCGGCGGCACTAAGGTATTACAAGGTATTACAAGGGATTTCAAGTATTAGAAGCAAGCTCCCCATCGGGAACTTGTCCGCAAGCGGTAATGGCTGGCCCCGTGCCGCTTTGTAAGGCCGGTCTTTCCGTTGCGAGGGCAAAGGTAAGGGATTTGTGGGTGATAGCGCAGGAAAGGGAGTGTGTTTGTCAACGGTTCGTTTATAGTATAATAGCCCAATAATAGCCCTTACCCTCTAAAAACTTGGCATCCCCAAGCTTTTGACAAGCCCGGGGATGCCGTTTCTTTCTTACACCAAATGGATAAAAATGGTTTGTTATTTCTTGCGATAACCGCACTTCGGGCATACGCCTTCTTCGTTCAGCGAGACGCCGCAGAGCGGGCAGCGGTCAATACTGCGGTTGACGGGGAACTCTGCCGTAGCGGCATTGACTCCGCTGGTGAAGGTGATTTTGGCAATGTTCAGCTTGTCCTTCAGCAGGTCGTATACAATCTTGATCATGCCTTCTACGGTCATGGTTTCCTTCGTCACTACCAGACGGCAGTCGGGGTAGGCGGTAGCGAGCTCGGTCTTGAAGGCTTCGCCTTTCATGGTGTTGCGCGGATGACCGTTGCGGATGCCCTGCTTGTCGTACACGTCGAGGATGGCAGGCAGTAGCGGGTCGTCCTCACGGAGGATGAGCGCGTGGTCAAAGTTCTTCAGTACATCCCATGCCACTTTCTGGATTTCGTTGCAGGGATAAACCATGTTCACGCCCGGCTCAATGGTGTCTTCCACCTCAAGGGTGAGCACGCCGGTGTGGCCGTGCAGATACTGGGCTTCGCCCTGGAAACGATAGAAACGGTGGGCGTACTGGAGGTCAAAAGTGGTGATACTTCTCATGTCTTTTGCGTTTAGGAGTTAAGTAAACAGATGGATTTTCTCATCGGTTGTCCGATGGTGCAAATGTGAGAAATCCTTTTTTCTTATGCAACAGAAAAATTAAAATTAATCATAGAAAAAATCTATTTTAGGCGTTTTTCGAGGGTATCTCAAAGGGTTTTGCCTACTTGTGCTGGGGGTAACGAGATATTCCTTGGTGAAAGGGATGAGGCGGCAAAAGAGGCGGCAAAAGCCAACGCAAATGATGAAAAAGCCTTATTTTTGCCCTACTTTTGCACATATATAATATAGGCTGTTCTGCCGGAAACAATTTTCATTTTATCCCTGATGACCTTACAACAATTAGAATATCTGGTGGCAGTAGACCGTCTGCAACACTTTGGCCGTGCAGCGCACGCTTGCCACGTTTCCCAACCCACATTGAGTGCCATGCTGCAAAAACTGGAAGCGGAGTTGGGCGTTACGCTGTTTGAACGCTCGGCGCGTGGGGTGCGCACGACAACCGTGGGACACAAGGTGGTGGAGATGGCCCGAATCACTCTGACGGCAGCCGAGCGACTGAAACAGGTGGTCGAGGAGGAAACGCAAGGGGTTCAAGGCACGTTCCGACTGGGCATCCTGCCGACTATCGCTCCTTACCTGTTGCCACGCTTCTGCCCGCAACTGTGCAGGCAGTTTCCTGCGCTCGACCTGCGGGTGACCGAACTGCAAACACATCAGCTGAAGGAGGCACTGGCTGTCGGCGAAGTGGATGCGGCCATACTGGCTGACGTGGGCGATTGGGAAGGGTACGCGAAGCATCCGCTTTACTACGAACAGTTTTTGGCTTATGTCTCGGAGGGTGACGCGCTCTTCGGCCACCGTTCCATCAAGTCGTGCGATTTGCAACATGAGTCGCTTTGGCTGCTTGACGAGGGCCATTGTTTCCGTGACCAACTGGTGAAGTTTTGCAGTCTGAAGTCAGCGGGTGCCAGTCGCCGCGCCTACACGCTGGGCAGCATCGAGACTTTCATGCGCATGGTGGAGGCCGGGCAGGGCATCACCTTCATTCCCGAACTGGCACTTCAGCAACTGTCCGAAACACAACGCAAGTTGGTACGCCCCTTTGCACTGCCCATTCCTACGCGCAGCGTGGTGCTCATCACGCCTCCGCATTTCGTTCGTGACCGTGTGGCCGATTTGCTGACAGAACGCATCCGCGCTTGCGTGCCGTCGGAAATGCTGAAGCTGAACAACACGGAACAAAGGGTTTGACCGTCCATGAGACAATGTATAATATATAATGAAGGCTATGCCAATGGGGGCGGCGGTTCTGCATCGTCCTGTACCTCGGCCGCAGGCTTCATTATACATTATACATTTTACATTATTTGATGAACGGCTGCGCCCTTCATTATATCATGTGCTTTCCGCTGACGCTGATGGAAGGTCTGCAATGGGAACTGGCTGCTTAGCTTACCTCCTCGCAGGCCACCATCTCCACGCCCTTGTACACCACGTACACCTTGTGGAGGCGGGTCTGTCCGATGTGCGCCCCCACGTTCACCGTTCCGGCATAGCGGCACACCTGCTCCCGGGCCTGCTGTACGGCTTTGGCCACCTGTTCTTCGGTTGCCTGGCTCTTGAGGTATTTCAGCTCGATGATGTAGGAGTGCTCCATATCGGTGAAGATCTCGCAATGCGGACACAGGAAGATGTCGGCGTAGCCGCCCTGGTTGTCCAGCTCGGATATGGGACGGTAAAAGCGGCACTGGCTGGTCAGTGCCAGCGTGTAGCCATGCACGAAGGCTTCGCCCTTCTGGCGGTCGCGCTGGGAGGAATAGGTGTAGATGCTGTCGGCGATGTACTGGAAGAAGGGCTTGAAGGAACCGTCGTAGGCCATGTCCTCTTCCAGCTGGCCGAGGCGGTAGCTGTCGGAGTGGAGGTGGTTGTCGTGGTAATTGTCGAGCAGGTAGGTATAGATCTGCTCGCGCACCACCTCGTTGGGGATGACGAACCTGGGACTCCCCCGGTGAAGGCCGCCGATGGTCACCAGCCCAAAGTAGTAGAGCAGGCTGACGAAGTTGTCTTCCTTCGCGATGTCCTCGGCTGGGAAGCCTTCCTTCAGTTCTCCCGTCACGAAGCCCTTCGATACGAGCGTCTGGATGACGGAAGCGTCGTGGGCGAACTCCTTGTCCTTGCGGATGAGCATACGCAGCTTGTTGTAGTCCACGCGGATGTTCTCGTCGAGCATCCTGCCGGGTATGCGGCAGCGGTTGTCGATATATTTATATAGGAAAGAGAGCACCATGTTCGAGTTGTACATGGTGGTTTCGCCATAGGCTTCCTCAGCGAAGCAATAGTTGTCGTAGTAGGGCTTCATGATTTCGATGAGTTCGTCCACGGTGTGGTGGAACTCATGGTGCTGCGAGTAGTAGGTGAGCATCGCGCGCACCTCCTCTTCGGTGAAGCCCACCATCTCGTTGAAGCCGTAAGCCAGTGAGTAGTTCGTACCGATGTTGAATCCGCTAGTGAGGTCGTCGAGCGTCACGGGGCTGACACCGGTCACGAATACGCGCTCGATGGATGTGTCCGTCCCGGCCTTGATGGTGTCGAAGAAAGTGCGGAGATAGCCCGTCCCGTGCGTCTCGCTCTTGTATTCGTCCAGCCGTGCAGCATCGGAGAGGATGTTGTTCGTGAAGTGGTCATACTCATCAATGAACAGGTAAATCCTTGCGTTCGTCTTGCTCGCTTCCTTGTACAGATAGTCCAACTGCTTCACGCAGCCCTCTTTCCGGTTCATCCCCTCCTTTATCCCCTTGGGCAGGTACTGCTCATACACGTCGCAGAAAAAATTGAATTCCGTGTTGCAGTGCGCGTCCATCGAGCTGCGGTAATTCCCAAGCTCGGCATCGATGACGGCAAAGTTGAGGTAGATGATGAGATATTTGTTGTGTTCAGGCGTAGGGTGCTGCCCGATATATAGGTCACCGTAGAGCCGTTCGAACTTGTCCGCCGCGTTGATGTCGTAGTAATGGCGCAGCATCGAGAGGGTGAGGCTTTTGCCGAAGCGGCGCGGGCGGATGAAGAAGAAGAACTTGTTGGCGTCTTCCACTTTTTGGATGAACCTTGTCTTGTCGACATAGTAACAGTCATCCTCCCTTACGGCCACGAAGTTCATCATGCCGTAAGGTATCCGTTTGGCCTTTCCTTTTACCATTGTTTCTTCCATAATCGTAAGATGAAGGGGTAGATGTGGGAGAGCAACGGGGATTTGCTCACCTTTTAACCGCATTTCGCTTGCAAATGTATGAAAAACCCTGTTGTTTTCCTTTGGGTGGCTTCGAAAATGCCCATTTACGGAAATAAACGGAGAAACGATATGCCAACGTCCCGCCGAACTTTCATTTCGCCCCCTTTCTCCTGTTGCACTCCCTGCAGAGCATCTGGCAGTTGGCCTCTACCGTCCTTCCCCCTTCGCGCCATGGGGTGATGTGGTCGCTCTCCATCTGTTCCAACGGAAACTCCTTCTTGCAGAGCGGGCAGACATGGTGCTGTTTCTCCCAGACGGCCAACTTGATGTCCTCGGGAAAGGCGCGCAGGTCAAGGTAATGCTCGTCGCGCGTCAGCACATAGGGAATGATGCCCAGCGGCTTCTGCACATCACTGTCGCGCATCAGCCGTGAAATCTCAGCATGGATGGCCGTGATGTCGAGCGTTGCTTCGTGAAATGTGTCGTAGAGGAAAGCCCAGTCAAGTCCTTTCATGATGTCCTTGAACTTCTTCATGTCGAAGTTCGTGATGGCCCAGTTCAGCACACTTTGGAAATAAGTCCAGAGGTTGTTGGCGTTCGGGTCGTGCTGGTGCTGCGACATATAGCCCACCAGCGTCTGCCCTTTCCCGTTCCTTGTTTCGTGTGCCGCCATCCATTCCAGTGCCTTTTTGAGAAAATCCTGCCTGATGGGCGTACCGTTCACCAGGTCCTTGCCCAAGCGGTACGCACCGCAGTTCGACTTCGAGAAATGCCGTTTGGCATCACTCACGAACGGCCCGGCATAAACGGCATTGTGGATTTCCTGGTCGTTGAGCGGTTTCCCGGCAATGTTGATGGTCTTGAACCATTCCAGTTTCTCCGACTCTTCCCCTTCGCACACATACACCGTGAGTGGATAGTCGAGGATTCGCTTCTGCACGTCCGGTGTCAGGTTAAAGAACGTCTTCTCGTCCACTGTGAAAATCCCCCTCACGTATTCGCACAACGAGAGCGTACGTTGCTGTCCGTCCATCACTTCGTAAGGGCATTCCGCATCTTCGCTGCGCTTCACCCAATACATCACGTTCAGCGGATAGCCTTTCAGAACGGTGTCGATCACCGCCCTTTGCTCCTTGTCGTTGTAGATGAACTCTCGTTGATATTTTGGACGGATATCGAGAAGACCATCAAATCCTCTCACTCCTTCCTCTTCGTTGTTGATATAACCTTTGGTTATCTCACCTACAGTCACATTTATTTGCTTTATGGTCATCATACGCGCGGATGTTTGTTGCGGATAAGTATTCGGCTATATGGACATTTGTGTTTGCCATCGGTAATATATGCCAGGTCAGTACGTCCCCTATAGTTCTTCGCCACACCGCTCTCCTTAGCAAGATCGCCACTGCCCATACCGATGATTTCAAACTGATTAGGATTGTATTGGCAAAGAATCGTGTCGGGCACTCCCATTATCCCTGAATAGTCATAGGGAATATCTTTGACCTTCCCGACATCTATCGCATCGTAGTTTTCATACCGGGGGTATTCTTCTGGAGAATAACGGCAAACCAAATCTAACTCCTCGTTTCTCTTGGGTATTTCCAAATTTGTAAACCAGTTTACTCCTGATACCCTTATCATATCCTTTAGATGGTTACCTGCTGTTGCTATATCCTCATAAGGGGAGAAGAAGTGGGCCGCAGCACCTTTAAAGCCATAACCTAACCATAGCACATTGTTCTTTATCAGTGGAAAAATCTCTTTATAGTGTATTGCGTTTTGATGCCCTATAATCACAAACTTCTTCTCATACTTCATCAACTGAGCGATATATTCCCTAAAGAGTGAGAATGGAGGATTAGTCACGACGATGTCAGCCTCTTTCAACAACTCAATACACTCCTTAGAACGAAAGTCTCCCGTTTCGAGAGTGGAGAGCACGTTCTTGTCGTTCTGCAGGAGTATTCTTACATCCGATAGGTCAACTGCCCCATCACCGTTAAGGTCTTTCACCTCTGTTATCACCACCTTATGGGCAATCTTCTTGGGTCCTTCATCCTCAAAATCGAATGGTAAAGACAATTCATCCCCCTGTATGGGCGACCCATTGTAACAGGTACAGATTAGTTTCTTCAATCCGAGATGATTAAAGTGCATCGCGAAATACTTGAAGAAGTTGCTTTCGTAAGGGTCATCGCAGTTGCAGAGCACGGTCTTGCCCTGGAAATGCGGCCAATAATGCTGCAGCTCCCTCTCTATGTCGGACAACTGCGTGTAAAATTCATCCTTCTTGGCCGTCTTGGCGGCATTCAGGTTCTTGTTAGCCATAGTTTGACTGATAGTGAAAAGACAGCAAACGACTATCAGTCCGCAAACGCGAAGGCATAAGAAAAGCGTGATGCTATCCTTACTCGCGTTTAGCACGGGGCGGCCTCGGAACGGAACCCCGGTCATGTCATAAGAATGCATCACGCATATTGCGTGTGCATCGCTTATTGACATGAAAGAGGTCGTAATAAGGTACGATTCACCCTTCACATATTATTTTCGTGCTTTTTATTCCAATAGAGTTTCCGAGGCTCTTGGCTAAACGCGAAATAATAGCGA
>OBLI01002721.1_pt1 | contig 14588 bp, 8 predicted proteins | sample 1519701 | NCBI WGS metagenome assembly OBLI01 (sample SAMEA3663005, study PRJEB22513) | pig gut metagenome | biome: pig gut; feature: pig-associated habitat; material: faeces | place: France | collected 2012 | reverse complement strand
GTTGCCTTATTACTACAAGAAATCGCAAGGATAATCCCCTGCGATTTCTTTTTTTCGGCCATGTCAAGCCGGCTTGTTTCGGATGGTTACAGTTTACCGGACACCCATAGATAAAATCGGAGAGCGGCTTTTCGCCTGCTACATGCCGGGCACGGGTGGTAAGGGCATGCAGAAAGGGGGAGGCTGCCGGGTGATGGCAGTCTCCCCCTTGAATAGGGTGGGGCGCATGTGCGGGGCGTGGCCTCTGCGGCGCGCTTTACTTGGTGGCTACGATCGTGCCGTTCTCCTTGGTCAGCGTGTACATGGCGTTGAAGGCGTTCAGCTTGGGCAGGTTGCTGTCAAGCCAGGTTTGCAGTTTTTCGCTCTTCACGCCGTTGGTCTGCTTGGTGACGCTGGAGGCGGCACCGATGCCGCGCTTGTTGCCCTTGCTGTCGACGGCCTGCATCGAGGCCTCGAACTTGCAGGTCAGGTTGTACTTCTCCTTGGCCACGGGTTCGTCCTTGACCTTCGCGGTGAGGGTGCTGCCTACCACCGTGGGGAACTGCGTGGCCTGGATGGTGGTGTTGTAGGTGGTGCCGGTGAGGGGCACGTCCTCCCCATGGCCGTCGGCATAGGTGTGGTGCAGCGTGAGGTCCATCACGTTGAGCATGTCTTCGCTGACTTCAACCTGTATGGTGTAGACGGCGCTGATGTCCTTGCCCGTGCTGCCGCCGGCGGGGTCGCTGTCGTCGTCGCCGCAGGCTGTGAAGCCGAGCGTAGCGCCGGCCATGAAGAGGATGGAGAGAAGATACTTGAAGGTTTTCATGTGTGTAAATGATTTTGAAAAGTGAATAATGTGTTATGTGAATGGTCTGCCGCCCGTTGTGTTGACGGCCGCCCGTGAAGTGGGTGCGATGGGGCTTTTACTTCATGTCGGCGGGCGTGTAGCTGGTGCCGTCGAGGGTGATGTGCCCCTTCATCTTGAAGTATTCGTTGAGCGGTTCGGCGCGGTTGTTGTTGTTCCAGTAGGAGTCGCTGTTCTTCTTCACCAGTTCGTAGCCCGTGGGCAGGGTGCCGCTGTCGGTGATGAGCTTGAAGGTGCATACGAGCACGGGCTCATTGAACATCGACTTCACATGGGCGTTGGCCAGGGTTTCGCTGTTGATATCCCACAGATAGCTCTTGAGCGTGACGGAGGTGTTCTCGGCGTCGGTGCGGTAGGGGTCGGTGCCTGCGTTGCCCGTGAAGTTAAGCACGCTCCATGCGTCCTTGGCATACTTCGTCACCTTGGCTTTGTCAGTGACGTCGGCCCACTGTATGTTGGCCTTGTCGGCAGCGAGGTATTTCTTGAAGAGCTGCAGTTTGGTTTGCGAGGCCGTCTTGTCGAGCACGAAGCGGAGTACGTTGGTCTGCGAACTGCTGGTGGGGGCGTAGACGAGGGCGCCGACGCGGCAGGCCTTCTTCGTGCCGCTCACGGTGCTGTCGCGCTGCAGTACGATTTCGGCCAGATTTGTTTTGCCGCTGTTGCGGAGGGTGGCCACGGTGGTGCTGAACTTCGACTCGTTGTCGAGCAGGTAGGACACGAGGAAGGGCACGCGTGCGGCATACTTTTCGGCTACGGCGTTGGTGAGCGTCCTGTTGTCAGATCCGAAGAACATGGCGCGGCTGTCGAGGCTGATGAAGGTGGCCTGCGTGGACTTTGTCTGCGTGTCGCCCGAGCCCGAAAGGCATAACCACAGGGCGCTTGTGCTCTTGTCGCGGATGATGTCGCCGGGGTAGAAGTGGCGGCCCAGCGGGTCGGTGCTCGGCGTGGTGCCGCCGCCACCGGTGCCGCTGCTGTTGCGCACGTAGTGATAGGTGGTGCTGATGGACTTCTGGTCGAAGGGCTTCTCGGGGGCAGGCTGGCTGAAGGTGTTGTTGTTGATTTCCTTGCCCGACTTGTAACGCACGATGAGCGCCAGCTCGGGGCCAACGGTATTCTGGTTTCCCTGGCCGGCCATGGTGGTGTAGACGCGTGCGTCGAACTTGTAGGGCTTGGTGGGCAGCCAGTTGATGTCGCCCTTTTCGGTGCTGGCGCAGGCCGTCTCGAGGTTGTAGCGGCGGCAGAACACGTTGAAGCCCTTGGGCTCGAAGAACGAGTTGAGTTCGTGACCCTTGTAGATGACGGAAATGTAGCGGCTGTTTTCAGACGTGAAGAACGACTTGTCGACGGGCATAATGGATTTGTTGTTCCAGATGCCCTTGCTGTCCCAGTCGCGTGCAATGGCTTCGACGTCCTCGTAGGTGTATTCCGTGCCGAGGCCGCTCAGGCCGTCCTCTAGGTAGGCACCCTTCTGGAAGAGTTTGGCAGCCTTCTCGGGGTTGGCCAGCAAATAGAGCATCTGCATGAACTGGTCGAGATAGGCATCGCCCTCGCCGAGGTCCTTGGGTAGGGTTACGGTTTCAGCATATTTCTTGCCTTTGGTGTAGGTCTTGAAGTGGTTCTTTTCCACCAGTTGGAAGGAGAACCAGTGCGTTTTTTCCTTGTCGGGGTAGCGGGCGGGGCGGGCGCATATCCAGTAGGACTGTTCCTTGGAGTTGTAGACGATGTCGCCAGGGCGGTAGTAAGGCTCCCAGGCTACGTCGCTGCCGTTGTCGGGGAAGAGCGAGACGGGAATGAAGTCGAGGCGGCTGAGCGGCAGGGCGGGCACCTGGAACTCGATGGAACCGAGGTTTTGGCTGCCCTCTTCGCCCTGACGGTAGGCAATGGTGCCGATGCCCTCCATCGACCACGAGTCGGTGGTGGCGTTTTCGTTGAGCTCGCGACCCGTGAGGGCGGTGTAGTAGCGGCGTGCGTCCTTGTCGCTCTCAGCGCTCATGGTGCGCACAAAGGGAGCGGCCGGGTCGAGGCTCTTACCGATGGTCACGGATTCGAGCTTGAAGGAGGCGTCCTGCCAGTTGTCGGGCAATTCGCTCACATCGGCCGTGAGTGAGAGGATGGAGAGCATGCGTTGCCCTTTGGCACTGTTCTTGGCCTCGTCGAGCAGTTCCTCCTGGCTGGGGTTGTCGGAGCCTGTTTCGTTGTCGCTGCATGAAGCGACGCAGCCTAAGCCTAACAGCATGGCAAGGCATAGGGCCGAGGTGCGGAATACATGTTTCAACATAACTTGAGTAATTTGTTTGTGGTTAAATTCAGAGGATAGCGGTAGCGCAGCGTCAGAACCCGCGGGTAGCGTAGTCGCCCATGTCGTTGCTGTAGACCGATCCGTAGTTCTGCTCGTTGTAGAGTGTCACGTGCGAGCCTGTGGTGGAGTTGGCAAGTCGCGTGTAGAGGTCGTGTATGGAGATTTGCGGGTTGGCATTGATGGCCTCGCGGAAGGCGCGGGCAAAGGCGTTGGAGAGGAAGACGCCGAGCTGGCGGTCGTGCACGTCGGCCTTGGAGGGCTCGTAGGCGTTGGCAGCGGTGATGGCAATCACGTCGGGGATGCCGGTGATGGCCTCGCCCCAGAGCCCGCTGTAGCAGGTTTCGATGGCCAGCATGAAGCGGCGGTATTTCTTTTCATTATACATGGTCTGCACCAGATTCTGCAAGCGCTCCACGCCGAAGCCGAAGCGCGCGTCTTCGTTGCCCCAGAGCGGACCGCTTTGCGAGCTGCCGTGCCCGCTCCAGAAGAAGAACACGTTGCTCTGGTCCGTGGAGTGGATGACGTGGGGCAGGTGTTCACTCTGCTTGCCGAGGAAGATGTCGCACAGGTCTTCACGCGTGAGGTTGCTGAACTTGTAGTCGACCACGGCATGCTTGCGCACGTTGTCGCCACCGCTGAGCACGTAGATTTCGCCAGGGAAGACGTTCTTGTCGTTGTAGGCAAGGTTGTCCTCGACAATGAGCACGATGTGGTCGTCGTCGTAGCCGAAGTGGCGCAGCAACTGGTACATGGCAAAGGCGTCGGCCTGGTGGCGGTAGTTGGACCAGGTGGTGGAGGGCGAAATGACCACCGCCCAGCGGTCCTTCATCTCGGGCAGGTTGTGATCCACAACGAGCGAAGGGTCGAAGTCCTGGAACATGAGTTTGTCCATCTCCCACATGGGGCGCGTAGAGTTGGCGTCGGTGCCGCTGCCCGTGCCGATGTAGCAGAGCAGTTCCACGTTGTCCTGGCTTTTGCGCAGCAGGGCATAGCGGGTGTTGAGGATTTTGGTGTGCGAGGTGGCGTCGAACTCCAGTGCGCCCATGGCCCCCGACAGTGCGCAGTGCTCCTGTTTGGCGTAGGATTGGAAGGCTGAGGCCATGCCCTGCGCTGTCCAGTCGGTGCAAGTGCCCTCGGCGTCTGCTACGGCGGCACGCATCCAGTCGGTCAGGGTGGGGCCGTAGGGTTTGTAGTCATACTCTACGGGCTTGCCGTCGATTTCCAGGTAGTTGGGGTTGTCGGCCCACATGCGCTTGGCGGCACCGTAGGCCAGCAGGCAGAGGGCGTCGTAGATTTGTGCCTCGCCGTTGTAGGCAAAGCGCCCGAAGCGCGACTGATAGATGCTGCTGAAGCCCGATGCGGGCGAGGCCACGGGCTGCAGGGCGGTGAAGCTGTAGGCACTTTGCAGCACGCGCTCGGTGGTGGCCATGTCGGTGCAAACGATATTGATGTACGAGTTGGTTGCAGCGTCGTAAGGTTCGCCAATTTCCTGCATCACGTCGAGATAGTCCTGGTCGGAGGCCAGCGCGAGGCACAGATAGGTGTCGCTGCCGGGCTGGCGCAACTGCTTGAGGTAGGTGCGCAGGGCTTCGCGGTCGGTGTACTGCTGCACGCCACCGTTGGCTATGCGTATGCGATACTCCGTGGCGTAGTAGGCGAACCATTTGTTAAAGGTGTCGCCGTAAGTACCCTTGCCGTAGAGCAGCGCCACCTGGTTGGAGCCTAAGGTGTGGCACATGGAGAGCATGACCTCGCACTGCGAGATGTCGCTCTCGGTGAGAAACCACGAGTTGGTGCTGCGCGTTTCGATGCGTTGCAGTTCGCCGCCTGTGCAGGTGGGCATGATGACGGGCAGACGGGAGGCTGCGGCGTAGTTGAGAATGGTGCGGGCGTTGTCGCTGTGATAAGGGCCAATGATGGCGTGGCAACTGTCGGCGCCCTCCTTGGGGTGTGTCAGGGCGTAGGCCAGCTGGTCGAGGTTCTCGGTATCTTCGTCGTGGAAGCGCAGGTTAATCTTCACTTGCTTGCGCTGTGAAACTTGCGCCCGCTGCAGGTTGTCGAGGGCCATGTGCACGGCGTTCGACCACTGGCTGTAGATGTTGGCGGGTGCTATGACGTCGACGTTGAGCGTGACGGTCTGCACCTTGTTAGAGGCAGCGGTGTCGACCTCGTCGCTACACGACCACAGGGCCGTGGGCAGCAGGATGAGGAGCAACAGGCGGATGAGTGGAAGCGGTTTCATGGGGTGGGGTGATGTGGGGTGATGTGATGATTCTTAGGAAAAATGACTTATTCTCCATCGTCGGTTTCGTCATCCTCGGAGCCAGTCCAGGGTATGTCGTCGGTGCAGTAGCCGTCCCAGCGGCCGTGCCATTGCAGCGTGGGCATGCTCTGTGGTTCGGCATCGAGCCAGCGGGAAATCCACTGGGCTGTGGCGCGGCCAAACTGGCGCTGCACGGCGTAGCGCTGCTTGCTCAGGCAGCTCTCGGCATCGATGAGGAGCGTGATGAACTCGGGAGAATGGGCGAAGATGTAGGTGTCGAAGCCCGAGGAGGCGCGACCCATGTCGCAGATGACGGAGCCGAAGTTCATCGTTTCGTGAAGCATGTCGATGAACGTGGCGAAGGTGTAGCCGAACTGCCGCAGGTTTGTGTTGTCATATTCCTTGAGGTCCTCCTCCGTCTCCACCACGGTCATGGTATCGATGCGCCCCTCGGCCACGCCTGCGTCGAACATCTCCTGTATGGCAATGTCCACGCTGTCTTGGTAGGAAATGCCTTTGTACCAGCGAATGGTGCACACGTTGCGGAAGATGTCCTCGTCGTTCAGGTCAGCCCACTCCGAGCATTGGCGGTAGTAGCGGCGGGCGGCGTCGGCAGCCGAGATGTTGACGAAGTGCACCCGCGTGCCCAGTCCCTGCAGCGTCTGGCTGTGTGCCAGGTTGGGGTCGGCGTCGAGCAGGAGCAGTTCGTCCTGCTCGGGGAAGGTGGAGAAGTCGATGCCCTCGAGCAGCGACACGTGGGTGAGCACCAGCAGGCGGCGCTCGTAGTTCTGTTCGGGGTAGAAGGAGTTGGCGCGGTCGTTGACCCAAAGGTTCAGCTGGCGCGATGTCTCGGCAGTGGTGGGCAGCGACATGAGGCGCATGTCGAGACGCTCCTTGCCCGTGGCGGGGTCAATGCGGTTCACTTGTTCAATGCCGCGCAACACGTTGTCGGCGTAGCCTTGGTCGCCCAGTTCGTCGGGTTCGAAGACTACGCACACCTGCAAGGGTGCTGCTTGCTGTGGGGTGGGTGGCTGTGTAGCCTCGTCGTCGCTGCAGGCCGCCAGAGTGAGTGCTGCCAGCCCGCAGAGCAGGCTTCGTCCACAGCGCGACAGGGAAAATCGGGTGATGTGCATGATGTAAGATTTGTGTCGCCAGCACCTCAGTGCAGGCAACGGGAGGGTGATGTGGGTGAAAGGCGCCTTTTCTTAGCAAACGGGGAGGCGCGGCCCTGCGGCTACTGCTCGTAGTCTATCTCAGAGGGATTATATATATAGGTATAGTTGGCATTGCGCAACCACGTGTGCCACTTGTTGCTCCATGTGTAACCGGCAAAGGTGCGCGTGGTGGTGGCGTAGAGCGGGGAAATCATGAACTGGTCGCCGCGCTTCACCACGGGACAGGGCTGGCAGCGCACGCTGCCCGACGTTTGCACGCCGCCGTCGGGCTCCACCTGTGCCATGACGTGGCAGTCGCGGTAGACGAAGCCTTCGACGGGAGTGAGGCTCAACGCGCCCTCGTTGATGTAGAATGTTTCGGTTTGCGGCACCTCTTCGGCGGGCAACCGTGTGAGGGTGGCACGGCCGTCGATGTAGCGCACGTTCCACGCACTGCCGTCCCGCACGGCCAGACCGTTGGTTTGGCGCACGCAGCCCTCGTAAACGGGGTAGGCCACCCAGTACCACTGGTCGTCGATGCACTCGTGGCACACGTTGGCAATGACCTTGCCGTCCTGCACCACGTTGACGCCCACGCTGAGCAACGTGTCCTCGGCCGAGACGAACTGGGCGCTTTCATACTGCTCCGATGACCCGCGGTAGCGGCACGACGTCGTGGGGTGCTGCACGGGGAAACGGGCGTTGAAGAAGTTCTTCTCGCCAATCAGACGTTGCTGGTAGTCCACCTCCTGCATCACGGCCGTGTGTACGGCCTCGGCCACATCCTCGTCGATGGCCGCGATGAAGTCCCAGATGGGGCGCACGCTCATACCTATCATTTCGGCGTTTGAGTTCGTCTCGTCATTGGGGTCGTAGGTGATGCTGCGTGCCCATTGCAGCACGGGTTCAATGGAGAATTGGCGTTTACCCTCGAAGTTGGCCGGCCCCAGCAGTGGCGTGAGCATGCTCTGGTCGCCGCCCGTGGCCGAGAGGTTAATGCGCGAGTCCTCCATCCATTTGTATTCCTCGTTCTGCCGCGCCTCCTCCTTGTGCGAGTAGGCCCAGAATAGCTGTTCTTTGGTCCAGGCTGTTTCGCTCACCTTGTCGTTGTAGCGCCACAGCGTGTTGCTCAGTTCGATGCGCAGTTTGCCTCCGAGCCTTGCATCTGTCACCACATGCGTGCCGTAGACGTTGAGGAAGGAGTCCACTGCGTAGGCGTTGCAACCCACTTCGGCAAGGTGTTGGATGGCGTTCTGGAAACTGCGGGTGAAGAGGTCGAAGTCGCCGTACCTCACGCGGCTCAGGATTTGCGCCACCTGCAGGCGCTGTTCGCCCATCTGGTATTGCTCCTCGGTGAGGTAGTAGAACTGTTCGCGCACGCCGTCTTCCAGCACATCCTGGCGCGTACGCTTTTCGTGGTTGTAGAGGCCGAGGTCAATGGCTGTCGCAGTGTTAATCTGGATGGCGGCTACGTAGTCGCGCTGGTTGAAGCGGAACTCCGACTTCTGCGAGGCATACTCCAACGTGCTCGTAAACCAGTATTGTGTGCCCGTCAGTTGTTCCACCCAGTCCAGTTGCTTGCGGTTGATGATTTGGCAGCGTATGTCCTTCCAGTTGCAGAAGCTGCCGTGCACCGCGTCGTAACTGAAGCCCACGCCGAAGTTGCGCAGGAAGGCCGTGCGCGTCGACACGTCGGCCGCCTTCACCCACTCAAAGGTGGTCGTCTGCGGCTCCGCCACGGGCTGCACCTCCTCCGTCAGGTCGTCGGAGCACGCGCCGAAAGCCGCCAGCGCAAAGAGCGCGGCAGCGAGGCGGAGCAGTAGGTGGTGGCGTGTGGTCATGATGCGTGTGCTATATATAAATAAGGAGTGGTGTGGGGAGGGCTCAGATGAAGGGGTCGTCCTCGGGCACGTCCTCCGAGGGGTTGTACTTGATGATGGCGCCATCGATGGGCTGGCTGTAGAAGTAGATGACGTTCATGGTGTACACATCGCGGTTCTTCACCAGTTCGTCCCATTCGCTGTTGGCCGTGTAGCGCAGGAAGCCTTGGCTGAAGCCCTCGCCTATGAGCGACTTCCTGGGACCTTTCACGTAGGTGCATTCGCGCCAATAGTAGGCCGGCACCACGCGGTAGGCGCCGAAGTCGGCGTCGATGACGAAGAGATGCTCCCGCGAGCCGTCGCAGATAACACCCGTCTTATAGAAAGAGCCAGGGAAAATGCTGTTGCCTGTGGTCACTTTCGTCAGGTTCTTTTTTAACTGCTGCTTGGTTTGCATGAAGTTCACGTAGTCCATGAAGTCCTGCACGGTGCCAGGGCTGAGCGGGTACCAGCAGCCGTCGTCGTCGTCGTCCAGGTTGTGGGCCCCGCCGTCCTTGTATTCAAAATGCACGAGCAAGCCCGGCGAGGCGCCGCTGGTGCAGGAGCGCACGCAGAGGTAGTAGCCTGCGGGGTGACCCGTGTAGCGGGTGTAGGTGCAGGAGTGGCTGCCCGAGCGCTCCACGCTGCCGCCCGTCGAGGTGAGGCTGAGCAGCATGCCCACCTTGTAGGCCGAGATGTCCTTCGCATTGTTCGGCCATGCCGCCTCGGGCAGCAGGTCGATGCGTTGCAGGCCGGGGATGAGGGGAATGTCCACCTCAATGTAGCCGCAGCGTGCCTGGCCGTCGTCGCGGTGATAGGTGAGCGTGCCGAGGTCGTAATGCTTGTCGCTATCCTTCCACAGCATCATATCCTTGAGCGTGAGGGTGAAACCGTCGGGCGTGGGGGTGAGCAGCGTGGTGTCGCCCACGAGGGCTTTGAAGTATTGCTCGGCGCGTGCCGGCGTTTCGCTCAGCACCGACTGTACGCCGGGCTGGCTCATGTCGAGCGTGTCGCCGCAGTGGGGTGCGTAGGTGTGGCTGTCGAAGTCGGCATCGAACTGCCGCAAGCCCGTGAGGCGTTGCATAATGGAGCGCGTGGCGGTGTATTGCTGCAGCGCAAGGCGTTCGGAGGCGGGTATGTCGTCGATGCCCGAGTCCTCCTTACCTGTGGGTGTGGGGGCATTGTCGTCGTCGCTGCAGGCATGGCTTAGACTGAGCATGCAGGCGGCTGCCAGCGGCAGGACGAGGCGGTATGTGAGGGAGCGTAGAAGTTTCATGATGTACGAAAGGATATGATGCCAGAGGCATGCAGCCGTTTCAGCGTGTGTGCTTCTGTATGGTTTCGAGCGTAGGATAGTTGTAGAATGCGCCGCGGCACAAGCGAACGGGGTAGTAGTTCAGTCGCCAGTATTTGTTGGCAGTATTGTCGTTGATTTCGCGGAGTGTGTAATGGTCGTCCAGCACAAGCAGACAGGCATTGGCCATGTCCTTCGTGCTCTTCGAACTGATGACGTTGAGCCTGCCTTGTTCGTGCTGCTGCATGGTGCCCGAGGCGGGGAAGGAGGCGTTGCCGTTCAGGATGTCCTGCGTGCCCACGTAGCCGTTGAATGTGGCGTTGAAGCCCGAGCACTGTCCGCGGTAGAGGGCTTTCGGGTTGAAACCGATGTAGGCATAGAGTTGCTTCACCTGGTTGGGGGTGGGCAAGTACCACAGCGTGTTGGGCTTGGTGCTGAGGGAGGTGACGGGAGCGTAGCCGTAGCACCATTTGTTCTGCTGGTTGAACCAGTAGCCCACTTCGGCTTGGAAGCGCGTGAAGAGCACGTTGTTGTGGAAGGTTTCGCGTATGTCGTCCTCGTTGTCGTCGTTGGGGTAGAAGGTGAAGCGCATCGAGTGGTCCATGTCGTGGCGCGTCCAGAAGGCCGAACCTATTTTCACCACGGCGTGGCGGTGCGATGTCAGCTCATCCATGAGGTTGAAGATGAGTTCGTCGTCGGCCACGGTGCAGCGGCCGTCGGCCGGCGCACTGATATTGATGCCATTGGGCGAGGTGTAAAGGTTGCCGTTGATGTAGTAGAGGGTACTGATAACGTGCCCTGGCAGCAGCGTGTCGATGGGTGTGACGAGGCAGTTTCCCTCTGAGAAACCCACAATGGCGGGTTTGTGTGAACCGTCGCCCAGAAAGATGCCGCGGTTCATCTTGATGTTTCCTTTGAAAATGGGATAGACCACGGTGACGCGCTGGTCGGTACGGATGTGCGGCACATATTCGTTACACACTTCGAGCACGGGCGTCGAGGTATTGTCGCTCTTGATGTAGAGCAATCGGGCGAGCGACTTCGTGTCGTCTACGCCGTTGAAGTCCGTGAGGCCCAGTCTGTCCAAGTCGATACGGTAGAGGTCGGTGCCCAGAAAGCGGTCCGACAGCTGGCAGTCGCTGCGCTGCATGAGTTGCAGCGTGGCGTTGATAAAGTCCACGCGCATCGACTCGTCCACCAGGTTCCACAGCGGCTCCAGTTCGAAGTGCACCACGCCCAGTTTGTTGCTTCGTCCGGGGTTCTCCTCGTAAGTGATGCTGGCCAGCCACGACATGATGTGGTCGGGCGGAATCTGCGACGTGCGTCCCAGTCCCTTGATGTCGCTTCTGATGGTCTCGTTCCACACGGGGTCACCACCCGTCACGCGCAGGGCCATGCCGTTGTTCTTTTCCGACGTCGTTTCCAGTTGCAGTTTATTGTCGCGCTCTTTGTCCGAGAGGCGTCCCATCGTGTAGTCCACCTCCTGCTGCATCTCCTTGTTCGTGTAGATTTGCTCGCTCTTGTTCATCGTGAAGGTGTAGCTCAACCGGCCTCCCAGGTCGGTTTGCACCACCACGTGCGTGCCGTACTTGAGCAGGATTTTCGTCACGGCATCGGCGCGGGCCTTTCCCGTGAGCGACTTGGCTTCGCGGTAAGCCTTCTGAAATCCATCGGAGAAAGGCAGCAGCCCCTCTTGTCGCAGGTCGTGCAGCGCGCCGGCGTCGATGACGCGTGCCGCCACGGCCTTGATCATGGCACCGTAGCCATAGTTCTGCGAGTCGTAGGCATACCCGGAGCATGAGGTGGCAGCAATGTCGCAGTCGCGCTGGCTGCCTTGCAGGCAAAGGTTCGTTTTGCTCGACGAGGAAGTCAGTTTGGTGCTGAACTCCGCCAGCGAACTTGCGTTGTAGTATTGCATTGTGGTTTGCGACAGGCGACACTCGTGCACCGTTTCATAGGTGTGCGATTTCCCCAGTGCCACGAGTTTGTCGTAGTCGAGCACAGGCTCCAAGGTGCGCACCGACATCGGGTTGTCCAGTTGTTGGTAAATGTCGTAACCGTAGCCCAGGTAGAGGCAGTCGCGCGGGTCGGCGCCGTTGCCGTCGTCGTCGGCCGTGGAGCGCTGCGTGAGACTCAGCCTCACGGCCTGCCGCTCATCGCCCGGCACCACGTAGAGGGTGGCTGTGCGTGCCGCGTCGTCGTCGTTGCGTTGCACCAGCATGGTGACAATGCCGTCGGCGGGCAGGGTGTCGGTGTAGAGGGTGAGCCATTCGTCGTGGCATACCACTGTTACGGCCCGCCCCTCGGGAGCGCCTTGCACTCTGATGGTGGCCCGCTGGTAGCCTGCCTCACGCGGCACGCTGAGGCTGAGGCTGCCGTCGTCGTAGGTGGCTTGCCACGCGGCGTAGTCGTGCATCTCGTTGTCGGAGCAGGCAGCGAGTAGGCCGATAATGCTGAGATAGGTCAGAATGCGACGCATGAGTCGGGCTGTGTTTGGGGTGAGTGTGAAAAGGCACCGTGAGGGGGGGGGAGTGGGGCATGCTTCGTGCCCGTGCGTCCTTTTTCCTGAAACAGGGTTTGCAAGTCTCCCACTTGGGCGGCGCGGCAGGCACTGTGCAGGGCCTGCCGCGCGCCACGGGGAGGGTTATGACTTACTCGTTGAAACTGGCGAGGGCACTTTATTTCAGTTGCTGGCGCTGTTCGTCGTCTACAATCTGTTCCACCTTCGTGTCATTACCATTCTCCATGATGCCGAGATAAATTTTAATGCCACGGCTGGTGTATTTTTCAATGAACCAACGTCTGGCATAGTCGGCTACTTCGGGTTCGATGAAGAGCGTCCACACGGGCGACACGAAGTAGCGGATGGGTGAGGCTTTGCTCGGAATGCCGTCGTCGGTGCGTCCTTTCAGGCTGTCTACCCAGTCGTTCAGAATGTCCTGCATTTTTGAGCGGTTGGTGGCTTCCGGGCTCTGTAGCAGGGCCGAGATGGCCGTCTGCGTCTTGTTGGCGTCGCCGCCGTAGATAGCCATCTGAATGTTGCTGTTGCGGAAAATCTCCTCACCGGCCGACGAGAATTCCAATTCGCCTTCCAAGTTGAAGAAACCGCCGATTTCTGCGCTAACGTTGGCGTTCATGGTCTCCTCACCTTTCAGGTAAACGGTGTCGATGAGGGCAATGAGGTTGAGGCTACCGCCAAAGTCGCCGCCCGAGATGTAGAAGGGTCCCCAGTCACCGTCAATCTGGCTGAGTATCTTGTTGGCCTTTTCGTTCGTCAGATTTTCGTTGTCGGCAGCGTCGCCCTCAAGGATAGCCTTTTCGAGACGGAAGTGCGACGAAGCAAACGGTTCGGAGAAGACGCCGCCGTAGGTCGGGCGGTCCAGACGTTCGTACATGCCGTCTATCACCTTCTGCTGCTGGGGGGTGAGTTCCTCCTTTTTGTTGCGGCGGTAGAAGGTCTGAATCGTTTTCTCGATTTTAGCCTCTTCCTTTTCCAGTTTCTCAAAGTCCATGTTAGCGGCTTCTTCCTGGGCAGAGACTTGTGCATACTGCTTGATGGTGGCCGGCGACACGGTCACGTTGTAGGCAGGTGCGTTGCGGTTGATGTTGTAGTTGATGTTGGCACGCGTGTCAATCTTGCTGGAGTTGTAAGCACCGTGCGCTTCAAACTCGATGAAGCCGAACGAGCAACCCAGCGTGAGCGTCACGTCGAGTGACTTGTTCTGGCAGAGTGTGGAGTCAATCATCTCGTCCTTCAAACTGGCAATTTCCAAGGGCACTTCCAAGTAGCCGTTGCGAATCTTGGGCGTGGTGGCGTCCTGCAGGCTCTCGATGGTAGCAATGTTGAAGATGGGGTCCTTCATCTTCATGGCGGTCGGGTCGAACGACTGGCCGTCGCGGTTGTACGTGGGGTCGAGCACGTACTGGTAGTTCATGCCGTATCCCAGACCGTTGGCTTGGAACCACTGCCCGTTGCCGTTGTTCAGCGCCTCGCCCTTGTAGAAGGTGGTCTGCGTTACGGGAATTTCGGTAATCTCGCCTTCTGCATCGGCCACGTAGAGCGTCGTTTTGCGGTCGGCGCCCGTGTTGTTGTCGTCGATGGCAAGCTGCAGCACCTTGTTGCCCGTAAATTCTGTTTCGCGAACGTTGAGCGTGGCCCAGTCGCAGTTGGGGTCGAGCACGGCCGTCCATGTGCCAGAGCAGTTCACGGGTATGTTGACCACGGCGTTGTTGATTTCCACGGTCACGCCCCTGGCCTTGATGTCGTCGCTGAGAGTGGGTGTCGTGTAAGCCACGTCGTCGTCGCTGCACGATTGCAGCGAGCAGGTAAGTGCTGTGGCGAGCAGTCCACCGAAGAGAAAGAGTTTGGACATTTGCATAGTCTTACAGTGTTTGAGGTTTATAATATTTGCATGTTTTTAGATGATGTAGCATCGCCTTGTGTAAGGCACCACCTGCAAAGCCTAATTTTAATGCTGCAAAATTGACACTATGCCTTGTGGTAGGCAAATTTCCAATGTCTACAAAAATGTCTACAATATTTCAAAACATGAAAATATATGTGCTATTCAGTGCGGTTTTCGCCATGGCATCGCTCAAATCCTTCGGGCTTAGGCGCTGCTCATTTGGCTTACCAAAAGTTCTTATTTCGCGGACAGCCGATGAAGCATGCGGAAAAAGGAGGATAGGGGACTTACTTTTTAAGAGGCACACCCGTAATCCCTATTTATGGACACCACAGGTGCATCAGATGAAGGTTTTCAACGCTTACCCGACACCCAATTCACAGCATCTGTTTTCGGCGGGTCGGGGGACAGGAGAAAGGAGATGCTACGTAAAAAATATCACGTCGTACGTAAAAAATATCACGTCGTA
>OBLI01002720.1_pt1 | contig 14589 bp, 10 predicted proteins | sample 1519701 | NCBI WGS metagenome assembly OBLI01 (sample SAMEA3663005, study PRJEB22513) | pig gut metagenome | biome: pig gut; feature: pig-associated habitat; material: faeces | place: France | collected 2012 | reverse complement strand
TGGTCGTATATTTATGCAGTTTCTCGTTAAGCCCATTTGACAAAATGAAAGTGCCTTTATTGCGTTGTCAAAGAGGCTCTTTGACAGCCTCATTAAGCCTCTTTGACGACCTCAAAGAGGCTTAATGACAAAAGAGGGGTGTATTTAAGAACCGTTAACAATTTGTGATTTGATTTTAACTATAATTTTGTACATTATGAAAGAAGAAAACCTTGTTTGCTATCGTTCTGCCATTCTGTATATTTATGCAAAATCAGGGTGAAAATGCTCTCGTTTTAACATTTTTTTTATTCTTTGCAAAGCATGTTTGCAAAGTCAAAACATCATCATTTGAATATTGTAAACATGGCATTCATGAAGCATAAACATGGTACTTGCGAAGCGTAAACATGGTACTTGCGAAGCATAAACTTGGCAGTTGCGAAGCGTAAACATGGCAGTTGCGAAGCACGATATAAACAATAAACTTTGCGAATGTTGATTAACCCCAAATCCTAATGACCGATTTGGAATAAAAAATCCGTGTAACTCAAGTGGCTACACGGATTCTTCTTGGTATATTTTTTCTTCAAAACCAAATGGCTTTATTGTGCCCTTTTATTGGTTTTGTTGTTCCCTTTTATTGGCTTTATTATTGCACCTTGATTGTTTTTACGATGCATCAATATGTCTTTGATTGTTCTTTTGATGATAAATCTCTACGGGGATGTTTTGCTTTATAGCTTATTTCTCAGGCAGGCTACCATCGTCTACAGGCTATTTCTTTGTTTTCTTGTTGCTTTTGTCAGAACTGGTCTTGTCCGACTTGCTGTCTGACCCTCCTTTGTCTTTCTTGAAGACGCTTTTGCCTTTGTTGAACAGACCTTTCACCTTGTCGCCTACCTTCTTGGCAGGATTCTTCGACTCTACCTGCTCTGAAGCCGTGCCCTTGATGCCAGAGCCCGTTTCTTCCTTTGTCGTCACCTCGTGTGTGGCCTTTTCTATTGTCTCGCTTGGAGTGATCCAATAGGTATAAGTGTACTCGGTGTCAGTCTTCTTCACAAATTCATGATGTGTGGTGAAACCACCGTCATAGGTGGTAAACGATTCCTTGTTGCCTACCTTCTTGTAGTTTTTTATAGGCATAGGGTCAACGCCGCATCCATCGGGGAGAAACTCTTTCTTGTTCAGGTCGACTTTTACCCAATAGCCTCCGTCAACATAATGAAATTTTCTTACCTGGGCTTGGGCAACCAATGCAAATGCACACATTACAAAAAATAAAAATAAGCGTTTCATAGATTTTTGTTTTTTAATAGTTCCGGACACTATTGTTTTAGGAAATTGTAAATGTCTGAGCAGCAACAATCTGCTCAGATCATGCCATGCCGTTATATTGCCTGCCTTAGTGTCGCAAAATGTAGGTTGCAAGAGTAACGGCTTAACATGGCAAAGATACAAATAAAATCAATAACTTGCTTTTTTTACATTGTTTTTTTCTTTCAATTCCTCAATCTTTTTCTTTTTTTTGCGTTTTACTGAACTTTCGCTTTTAAAAAATGGCAATTATCTCAAGCAAGCGTCGCCGCGCTCTACTTTGTCGCTTGCCAGAGCAAGAAGAGCGCGGGGACGGTCTTACCATCATTCATGGAACCGCAGGCTTCGCTGCCTTCGGCAGCTCAACCAGCGGTTATGGATATTCGCCGCCTTTGGCGACGCTTATCAGAGCTGATAATCGATTGAAAATGTGTTTGTTATTTTTATTCTTCGGTCGTAACCGCCGCAATATATCCTTCCTGATCGTAGCATCGGTGATGTTTGTGGAGCATGTCTATCAGTTGTTGCAGAGATGGAATAGTGGACGAGAGATTTCTGAATTTTTGATATTGGTCCTTGTATCTCTCAGTCGACCCATGCTTTATGCGCTGCTCTATGTCTTGTGGCACAAGGAAAGAGGAGCGTGTGCCGAGAAATTTGTGAAACTCGGTTAGGAAGATGTTGATGCCTGCAAGATCGAAATCGCCGAAATGAACATATTGGTTGGGAATGGTCTGTAGCCATGTCCTTAGGTCTGACGATTGCGGATAGCGCGACACGAACAGCAAATGCTTTTCTGCCAATGTTGAAGCAAACAGAGCTTTCTGCTGGCGTATGAGCCGAAAATTCTCCATGTTTTCGACGTTCACAATGGTCACGTCTGTAGGGATGGTGAACGATTGCCAATCGGTTATAAAAAGAAATGTGCCTTCTTGCGGATTGACCACCAGTTGCTTGCCGTTAAGGCTGCATGTTATCGGTTCGTATGAGTTTACCGGAAAGCCAGTGCAGGAGCGTGATGTCACCAGTTTTGAGTTGCCTGTATCTGCTGCCTGTTCCGACCTTGTGGCTTCCGTTTCTTGCATTTCTGTAATTTTCGTCTATACTCGAAAATCTTGTTAAAGTTGTCGATATTTTCGTCTATACTCGAAAAAATCGCTATCTTTGTGGAAAATTTCGAGTATGAACGAAAAGATCGAAACGGTTAAAAGATACAATCTTTGGTTTGGCAACACCATCGATTGCGGTTTCCCCCGTCCGCTTTACACCACAAGCATCGACCAGTATCTTGGCAGCAAGGTGGTGAAGGTGCTTACGGGGCAACGACGTGTGGGCAAAAGCTACATATTGCGCCAAACAGCCATGCATCTTATGCAACAGGGCGTTAGCGGCAACAATATCGTTTTCATAAACCGCGAACTGACGGCGTTCGATTTTATCGAGAATTATCAGGACCTTGACAGTTTCATACGTCTTTATCGTCAAGAGTTGAAACCCGAAGGCCGCATCTATATCTTTATCGACGAAGTGCAGGACATTGACGGTTGGGAGCGTGTGGTCAACTCGCTCTCTCAAGATTATACGGAAGATTATGAGGTGTTCATAACAGGCTCTAATTCGAAGATGTTTTCTGGCGAATTGTCCACCCTTCTGTCAGGCAGGTATGTAGAGTTTCGCATTTTTCCATTGTCTTATGACGAATACGCAAATGTTCATCAGCTGTCTGTCGGCAAGCAAAGCTACATGCAGTATATGGCTGATGGTGGCTATCCTGAGCTCGTCCATTTTTCGTCGTCAGATGTAAAGCGCAGCTATATCTCAGGACTGAAAGATACGGTTTTGCTGAAAGACATCATACGCCGTTACACCATTCGTGACGTTAGACTGCTCGAAGACCTGTTTGCCTATCTGGTTAACAATTCATCCAATCTGCTCTCCGTTGCCAACATCACCAACTTTATCAAGAGCAAAGGCCGTAAAACTTCTTACGACACGGTGTCGGCCTATTTGGGCTATATAGAAGAGGTGTTTCTTGCCCATCGTGCCATGCGCTACAACATAAAGGGAAAGGAGACCCTTTCGGGCAGTTACAAATATTACATGAACGACCTTTCGTTCAAGAATTATCTTTATGCTGGCTTAGGCTATGGAACGGGTTACCTGTTGGAGAACCTCGTCTATCTGGAGCTCTTGCGTCATGGTTTCGATGTGTATGTGGGCAGTATAAGGGACAAAGAGGTCGATTTTGTGGCCGTCAAGAACGACCGCACCGTTTATGTGCAGGCCACTTATCTGCTTATAGACGAGCACACCATAGAGCGAGAGTATGCTCCGTTGGAGCTCATTGCCGACAACTATGAAAAAATAGTGGTCTCGCTTGATGACCTCCAGCTGCCGTCACGCAATGGCATAAAACACGTTAGGGCATGGGAGCTGTCGCAGATGTTATCTTGATATCTGTGTCTTTTAAAACCTTTTCAACCATTTTCTTACAGGCTCATCATACCACTTGAGACAAAGCCAAGCGAGGCAGATGCTGGCTCCCGTCACGGCAAGAGCCAAGGGCCATGTTTCGGCAAACGTGTAAGTTTGGGTCTTGATGAGGTAACGGTAAAACACATACATCAAGGGATAATGAACAACATAAAGCGGGAACGAGATGTCGCCCAGAAAACGGCAGATGCGTGCTGACATGCTGTCGGTGGTTGTGCCCGATGCTGCCATCCATACGATGGCGGGGAAGATGAGCAAGATGCAAACGGCCTCGAAAACGCCGTTCATACATAACGCGGTGCCCCAGCTCACGCTTAACGCGCAGCCTTCATCAAGACCAGAAGCAGAGATGTCGTTAATGTGTGGCACATGAAAAAGCGCAACCAGAACGAGGGCACAAATCCAAAACGCGCCACGCACGCTTTTCATAGGTTTGAAGACGCGCGACATCAGCATGCCCACGGTAAAGGGACACAACATGCGCAAGGTTCCTCCTAGCACGTTAGTTGTGTCGATGGTCCACCCCACACCAATAGAGCCATAGCCCGACTGGTTGGTCACGGCAAACCATGTCAGGCTACAGGCCAACAGGGCTGTGAGCCACGCCAAGGCGCGGGTAGGCAGACGGCGGAGGAAGAAGGCGTAAAGGATGTTGCCGACATACTCGAAGAAGAGCGACCACGAAGGGCCGTTGAGCGGAAACATCTCGCCGTTGCCACGCACCTCACGCCCCGTTCCCGGCAACGCGGGAAGCATCAGGCAGGAACAGATGAAGGCGATGAAGGTGAGCAGACAGGTAGAACGGGTGCCGTCCCAACGCTCCATGTCTGACAAGAAGACGAAAGACACCATGCCTATAAAAGCGCCCATCACCACCATGGGGTGCAGGCGAATGAGCCTGCGCTTGAAGAACCCTTTCATGGTGAGCGATTTGCCCCAACGGTCGTCATAAGCATAACCTATGACGAAGCCTGAGAGAATGAAGAAAAAATCGACGGCAAGATAGCCATGATTTACAAACTCGACAATGGGCTTGTTGCCCGCAAACTGGTATCCTTCAAACACATGATACCACACCACGAGCAGAGCAGCAACGCCGCGTAGGGCATCGAGAAGAGCATAATGGGGTTTTGAGTCGGAGAATGTCATGTTGTTTTTATTCGTTCTTAGTTACTTTTAACCCCGCACGGTAAACAACCGTAAAGCCTGTCTCGCAGCGGGTCTGTTTGTTTCTGTCGTTACAAAATTATATATTTTCTCTATATCCCCAAATGTTTTTTCGGAAAAAGCCGTCAAATCTCCAAATGTTTTTTCGGTGAAAAGCCGCAAAACCCCAAAATGTTTGGTTGCCGGACAGGCTGAATGAGGGGATATGGCAAGCTGAAACAGATGACTGTGGTTAAAAAACGGCAATTTGTTTTTGTGTTTTCCGCGGTTTGAGCTATCTTTGTAGAATGTGACAACCAGGTGCTGGTCTCTCGGAAACAAGAAGACGATGGCCCGATGCTATGTTAAACCCGCCAAAGAGGCACAGCAAAGACAACCAATCTTGTATCTTTAACAACCAATCTCGCATTTAACAACCAATCTTGCAGCAAAAATAACCGATATGATAACCCGATGCTATCTTGAGATAACCAATGTGTGCAACCTCAACTGTGTGTTTTGTCCAAAGACCACGCGGCCCAAGCACACGATGAGCATGGAACAGTTTGACACCCTGACCACCCGTCTTATGGGCGAGGTGAAGTTTCTTTATTTTCATCTCATGGGCGAACCGTTCCTTCATCCGTTGCTGCCACAGTTTGTGCTGATGGCGCGTGAGAAAGGCTTCGTGCCTGTAATCACGACCAACGGCACGCTGATGACGCAACGTGCTGACATGCTCGAAGCGTTGCCTCACAAGCTGCAGATCTCGCTCCACTCGCATGAGGGCAACGGCAAAGCCAATCTCGGGCAATATATAGACGAGGTGATGACTTTTGCCAAGGAGGCTGCCCGCCGTGGCTGCGTTGTGGTGTTGCGCCTCTGGAACGAGGGCGGCCACAACCTTATGAACGAGACCATCTTGAGGCTCATGGCTGAGCATCAGCCGCGTCCGTGGGTGGAGCGCCATGACGGCTGGAAGCTTACGGACAACCTGTTTCTTGAGAACGACAACATGTTCGAGTGGCCCGACCTTCAGCATAACCCCCATGCCGTGGAAGAGGTGTTCTGTTATGCTCTGCGCAACCAGATAGGCGTGCTTGTCGACGGCACCGTTGTGCCTTGCTGTCTTGACCACGACGGCGACATGGGCTTAGGCAACCTCTACGGGCAGAGCCTTGACCGCATCATGGCATCGCCGCGTGCCCAGGCCCTCTACCATGGCTTCACCCACCACACAGCTGTGGAGCCGTTGTGCCGGCGTTGTGGCTATTCGGCCGTGTCGAAGCAGTTTAGAAAACAATAAAGCCAAACAAAATTCATTCTTCTAAAAATCCAAAATCCAAGCAAGCCCTAACGACCGGTTTGGGATAAAAAACAAGAAGGGCTGTGCTCAGCTTCGCCGTTTGTTTGCGTAAGCTGAGCACAGCCCATGTCTTTATTCTCTTTTTGTTCTTATTCTTTATTTCGCCATCTCCAGCTCCACCACCTTGTCCACGTCTGTGGGTGCCTGGTCGAGCGACAGGATAACGCCGCCGTCACATTTCTGCATGCGCACGGGCTTGCGCGACACATAGTCGACGGCTTTCTTTATGCGCACGTTGCCTGTGGGCAGATAGAGCGCCTTGTCCTTAAGGTCGAGGATGTGTACAAACAGGCGGTTCTGCTTCTGGGTGGTCACGCCCCAGGGATGAGGAGCCACGATGCCGCCGCGTGTGCCGTAGATGGTCTCGCCGTAGATGTTCATCCACTCGCCAACCTTCTTCAGACGCTCCACAGCCACCTCGGGCAAGCAGCCGTCGGGTTGCGGGCCAATGTTCATGAGCAGGTTGGCGTTGCGTCCGGCTGCCTTTACAAGATAGTGGATAAGGGTTTCGGGCGACTTGTAGTTTTGGTCCGTGATCTTGTATCCCCACATGCCGTTCATGGTCTCGCAGGTCTCAAGCGGCAGGGGCGAAATTTGCTGTCCCGACAAACCTGCCGAGTTTTCGCCTGGCAGGTCGCGCTCAAACATCTGGAAATCTTCGCCTTCAAACGGGGCGCTATGGTGGTTGTTGCCAATGAGACATGCCGGCTGCAGACGGTGTATGAGCGCATACTGCTCAGGCAAACGCCAGTCGAACGACGGGTTGATGTCCTGATCCCACAAACCGTCAAACCAGATGGCACCCACACGGCCATAGTTGGTGAGCAGCTCTGTGAGCTGGTTGTTCATGAAAGCATAATAAGAGTCCCAGTTTTGCGCCTCCTTCGGACGTCCTGTGCCCAAGCCTGTGCGGCCGAGGGGTGCATCCTCGCGCTGCCAGTCGATGTGCGAGTAATAGAAATGAATGTCTATGCCCTGTTTGTGACACTCGTCAGCCAGCTCCTTCACGATGTCGCGCTTGAAGGGTGTGGCGTCAACGATGTTATAGTTGGACCACTTTGAGTGGAACATCGAGAAGCCCTCGTGGTGGCGTGTGGTGAAGCAGATATATTTTGCTCCCGATGCCTTTATTGCCGACACCCATTCATGGGCGTTGAAGCGTGAGGGGTAGAATCCGCCAGCGAGCTTGGCATACTCTTTATAGTTGAGGTCTTTGTTGGTCATGGTCCATTCGCCTGTTGCGAGCATGGAGTAGAGGCCCCAATGGAGGAAGATGCCGAACTTGGAGTCTTGGAAATGGCTACGCGCCTCAAGGTTCTCCTTTGTGGGCTGATAGTGTTGTGCCGGTTGCGCCGTGGCTCCCGACAGCGTAAGTGCGAAAAGCACAGATGTCAAAAGTTTTCTCATATATTTTTTTAGTTGTTTTGGTTTTAACACAAAAAAATTGGTTTCTATGCAAAAGTAAGCATAAAACGGCTAAAAACCTACGGTTCTTCTATAAAAAACTTTTTGCATAAGTAGGTGTTCAAAATTAATTTAAATGATTCTATGCCATATTTTGGTCTGTATGTCCAGCTCCGAAGAGGGAGTGTAGCGGGCTACACGACCGATGAGAGCTGGGCATACAGGCCAAAAGAGGGCGTAGAGGCATTTGAAAGCATAACCTTTTTTATTAGATTCATATATGCGATTAATTTTGAACACCTACTTAATTGTTGCGCCTTGTTTTTATGAGCCTTTGCTTTTTATGGATGTTTGCCCTGTCCCCTGAAAAAACTGTTTTTAGAAGCTCAAGCACAGCCGGGCGCTGAGCACGGTAAACTGTCCGTTCGCGTTGTTGATATATTGAAACGAAGGCTGCACGGCAACGGTTTCGCTCAGTTGTCGGCGCCATGTCAGCTCCACAGACCACTCGTTGCCTTCCTGAAAACGTGCATATTGGCCGGACAGTCCACACTCGTTGAGGCTGTCTCTGTAGGCGCATCCCATCTCCGCATAACGGTAACACTCGTTCTTGCGCGATGTGTTCTCCGAATATTGTGCCATGCAGACCACGCTTCTGTCGCCTGCTGTCCAGACGGGTTGCTCTCCATAAAGCCACCAGGCAAAGGTCGTCTTGCTCGTTGTCTTCTCGGTCGGAGCTAGCTCTTCATCGTCGTTTTCTGAAGCTGAAGCCCCGTCTGTTGTCCCAAAAGGCTCCTGCTCGCACGTCAAATGTTGGCGTGTGTGCACGGTAAGTCCTGCAAAATAGCGGGCATCATGAGCCGAATATTCCAGTTGTGAGATGTTGAACACGCCATCTCTCTTTGGGCGCACAAGAAACGGGTTGTCGTTGCCCTTCCATCCGTTATAGCCCGTGCCGTTGTAAAGACTGTTTCTGAAGGTCCAAGGGCCTCGTGTAACGTCAAAATAGAGGGTCAGGCCCGAGAACGGATAGTTGGCTATGGGGTAGCTGGCGGCAATGGTGGGGAATATGCCGCACGAGCTGTTGGTGAAGAGCAATGTCTCGTTGGATGTGAAGAAGTCTTCGTTCACGTTTCTCACGCCCACAAACAGGTGTGCGTTCCGCCATGTGTGCATGTAGCCGAGCACGGCAATGGCAGCAAACATGTTGTCGGCCTCAATGTTTGAGAAGCCTTGCCAGTCGGCAAGAATAGTCTCTTCTTTTGTCTTTGCCACATGTAGCGTGGCAGCCTCAAACGCTCCCTTGCCGTTTGCCAGCTGCAACCTCATGTTGAGCCTTAAGAGGTTGACCCAGTTGGTGCGTTTGTTCATGTCCCATTGCCACTCAGAGGTCAGCTCTCCACTAAACTCCTGAGCAAAGGAAAGGCATGGAGCGATGCTGAAAATGATGAGCAATATTTTTCTTTTCATAATGTCATTCTGCGCATTTCCCAATTGTCGTTTTTGCGCTTTTCTTATTGTTATCTAAAACTTGTCTTCTCTTTTCCGTGGTACAAAGTTACACAAAATATCGTGAAAACATCATTAAATAACCGTTAGAACGCTATTGGAAAACTGTTGGAACGTAACGGGCAGGGAAGGGTAAAAGGCCAAACAAAGCTGTTTTAAACTTAAAAAATGTTTGCAGGTTTTGAGGAAAGAACAAAATTTATTATTTTTGTATCAGTTTTTAACGGCTTCGGAGTTTTTTTCTTCGAAGAGGTAAATCTGTAGAGGTTGTTTAAAGGATAACGCGTAATTTCTATAATTTCGGTATCGGTTTAGTAGACATAAGCACCACAGCATACAGGCGTGTGATGAGGGACGATGTTGTTTGTCGGCGTCAAAGTGAGCTACTAAGCCCTTCAGTTTCGCCTTTTAGCCATGAACAACGCGCGTTTCTTGCTCGACCGCTGCATACCGGCAGGTTCATGGGATGCTGCTCGCCGGTGTTTGGAATTTGATAAAAAGCTCCCACATCAACATCAGTTGGCGTGTGAGCTTTTATCGTCTTTGTTGATCTCTTGCTTCTATAAGGTTGACTTCTTGTTTCTATAAGGTTGACTTCTTGTTTCTATAAGGTTAAGGTCTTGCTTCTACCTGTAATAATCGAACGGCACAAGGCAAGCATAGAGCGGAACGTTTATGACCCAATCTTGCTTCTTGTACGGAAGCATGGAGAAACGTAGACCTTGCAGCTCAGGGTTGTTATTGATGAACGTGTGGAGCGATTTTGCTTTGACGTTAACCTCCGCTTTTACTTCAATGGGTATGACGCGGTCGTGCCATTGGGTAAGAAAGTCGATCTCTATCGTTGAGCTTTCTACGGCATGATAATAGAGCGAAAAATGACGGCTCTTCAGCTGAGTGAAGACAAACAGCTCTGTGAACGCTCCCTTATATTCGGAGAACACATTGTCACCGACAAGCATCGACTCGGCAGATGTCTCTGCCATGGCACCCATCAATCCCACATCAAGCATGAACAGCTTGAAGGCGTTTAGGTCTTCATAAAACTTGAAGGGAAGGCGTGGGGCATTCACTCTTTGAACCTTATAGGCCAATCCTGCATCTATGAGCCATTGTATGGCGAGCTCAAAATCGGCTGCCCGCGCACTTTTCTTCACGGTTCCATAAACAAACTTCTTGTTCTCTTTAGCCAGTTGGGCAGGAATGCTGTTCCACACCATGTTTATGCGTGGCACCTCTCGTTCGGGGGCGTGCTTGGAGAAATCGCGACGATAGTCTTGAACGATTTGCTGCTGTATGGAGCGCACTTCGTTCACTCCTTTTTGTTGCACAAAAGCAAGCACGGCGGCTGGCATTCCACCCACATAATAATATTGTCGCAACAAACTTGTCAACTCGCTTTCAAGCATGTTGATGACGTTCCAATTGCCGCTTTCCAAGATGCTCACCAACTGTTTCTTGTCCATGGCATCGAGAAACTCGATAAAATTCATAGGGTATAAGCGCAGCTCCTCAACCTTGCCTACAGGATAAGAAACGCCGCCATGGAGCGACAATCCTAATACGGAACCTGCCACGATGATGTGGACGTGTGGAGCATCTTCGCAAAAAAACTTTAAGGCCTCTAACGCTTTAGGACAGTCTTGAATCTCATCGAGCACTACGAGCGTGTCGTTGGGCGTAATGTCTATCTGGCTGATGGCAGAAAGAGCCATCAACATGTCTGCCGTAGAACCGCCTTTTTCAAACACTTCGGCGACCTTCGGGTTTCGGTCAAGACTGAAGAATGCACACTTCTTGTATTCGTTTTGCCCAAACTGTTGAAGAATGTAAGTCTTGCCTACTTGCCTTGCTCCATTGAGAATCAGAGGCTTGCGGCCTTGCTTGTTCTTCCATTCAATCAGTTTTTTATAGATTTCCCTTTCCATAGTTTACACTTTTTCTGACGAATAATCACTTGCTTAACACACTTTTTCTAACGAATATTGTGGCAAAGATACGCTTTTTCTAACGAATAACCGTCAAAACGGCACACTTTTTCTGACGAATGGGCTAAAAATGAGAACATTTGTCTTGTATAAACTTTTTTGATTCTTGTCGGCTTAGCTGTTTATTTTATGATGCCGTTATCCGTATCGCGCAGGTTTATTCTCTTTTCCGCCGACTTGTGCTTGCTTCCTCGGCTCAGTCGCCATGAGATATTCAAGGAGATCAGATTGCCGCTGGCTTTGGAATATCCTATAGTGTGCTTATAGATGTTGCGGTTCAGCAACTCGTTTTCGTACGACTTGTAATTGTTGTTGAATGGATTTTCCCATGACAATGAAAATTGCAAGTTGCGCCATGTGTATGATGCTTTCATAACCGAATAGGCCCCGTTGTAACCTTTCGATTCGCCTTCCAAGAAACGGTTGCCGTTGTCGATGTATCCTTGCAACGTGAAATGGCCGAGATAAGCTGTTATGCTGCCCGCATAAAACCACGAGGTGTAACAATGCGTATAATCGTAACCGAAATTGAAGCATCTGTAAATTCCTCCATTGGCTGCAATCTGAAGCTTTTCGGGCAAGAGCCAATAGCTTGCGTACGCATAGACATCCAGCGCATCAATCTCCTTTTGGTTTATCTGGGTATAAAGAAACTGATTGCCGTCAGTTCGCTCATAGTGAGCCATGTTCGGTTTTAGACATTGCTTGTAATAACCTTCAACGAAGGTCTGCAACCGACTGGTGTTGTATGAAACATGTAGGCGGTGGTCCATGTCGTGTGACGGTTTCAGGTCAGGATTGCCTAAAGTCCATTCCATGCTGTTGGTGCGGATCATAGCATCGCTTGTCATGGCTATTCGCGACACTTTGTCCCGCATCTGAACGGTATAGCTCAGCTGCAACTCGTTATTAATTTGGTATGTCACTGATGCCTTTGGGTGAAAGGTCCAGAAGTTATATTTATGCCCGTTTTGCGTGTAATGGATGTAACTTGCGCCAACTCCTAACGTGTAACGTAGTTGTTGGAGAGTGCCCTTAATTTCGCCAAAGGCATATAAGCGGTTGTTGCTTGTATTAGTCAGAGAGGATGCATCGCCAAGATAGTTGTTCTTGATGTTTTTATAGCTATAGTTGAAGCCTGTTGAGAGCGTGAAGGGGTTCAGCCTGTTCTCATATATTGCCTCTGCAAGCAAAGAAGCCGTCTTGCCGTCCACATCATATTGGTAAGGAGCGCCCTCGTCATAATAGCTGCCTGTTTGCGTGGAGATATAAGTGGCTACAGCATTGGCTGTAAAAGACTGACGTGGTGTTAGTTGACGAAAGAAATAAAGATCCAGTACAGGCGAACAGCTCTTGTCTTTTTCTCGGTTTGTAGCTTTATATTGGCGAGTGCCGTCAACGATGTCCTTAATGTTATAGTTGTTGGGGGTGTTGTTTAACGTTCCGCTCACAGATGCTTGAAAGACGGTTGCCGTAGAGTCGGCCCAGTTGTAGGTCAGTTTTGCTTCGTGCGCTATCGTTTTGCGAAGCGTCTCTATGTCGTTTCGTTCGATGGTGTGGATGCTGCCGTCTGTCAGGGTATATTCTGCCAATTGCGTGCTTTTTGAGCCATTGTTCTTATACCCGCTCATGTCATATGAAAAGGACCATTCGTTCTTTCCCTTATTAAGCTTTCCGTACACCATGCCATCGCCTTGCATGGAGGTAAGTGCAGAGGTGAGGTCTGTGCCGAGCGTATAGCCGCTTTCGCTCCGTCGTGTGCGGATATCAATGACATAGGCTATGCCATCGCCATAACGAACGCCAGGGTTGTTTATGAACTCGATCTTAGCAATTTCTTTTGGGGCAAGGGCCAACATCTCCTGCTTGTCCACAACAATTCCGTTAATTCTTATTTGAACGCCTCCTCTGTTGTCGACAACGGAAATAGTGTGGTTGATGTTGTCGATACGAAGATTGGCGAGTGTGAGCTTTTCAAGAATGCTGTAGCCATTGTTCGATGCCTGCTTTTGAGCATCTGTGGGGTATATTGTCATGCCGTCGGGTCTGTTCACGACCTTGGCTGCTTTTACCGTTATCTCATGTAGCGTTATGGTCTTGTTCGTATCCTGAGCGTAAGCGCAGAAGGCGAAAAACAGAATGACGGAAGTTGTAATTAATTGTTTCATTTTGCACCTTTTTTTATTTAGGCGCAAAATTATATTCTCCTTATAAGAAAGCCAATTTATTTGTCTGACATTTCCCTGACAATTGTCCGACAGAAAATCTATCTACTTGATTTTCAGACTATAGCTCTTGCCTCTGTCCGACTCGATCCTCAGAGAGCCATTGGCTTCAATGACAGGCTTTATTCGTCTTATCAGCGTGTAGAGCGTGTCGTTAGCATCAGGCTTTTTAGGCCATAGACGGTCGCATATTTCTTGTTTCGACAGCGTATGCGATTCTGTCGTTATGAACATCTTGAGCAGCGAATGTTGCATAGGCGTAAGATGAATCTGCTCGCCAGAAAGCGTCATGAACTTGTCGTTATTGTATACTATACCTCCATACGACAGACCTTGCACTATCAGCTCTGGACTATTCCTCCTGACGTACCACAGACTGCCCAATAGCCACAGCATTCCAACAAACAATATAGAGCCCGAAGCCTTCTGGTCGGACATCATGAATGTAGTGGCAAAGCTACAGTAAGCCTCAGCCACAAGCTTTGTTTCTAAGTGTCCATCCCTACGCACAGTACGCATGGCAATACCTGCCGTATCTTTCAATTCGGCAATGGTGAGGCAGTTGCGATAGCAACGTATGGTATCAGTAGTGACCACATTGTCAGGCATCTTCGCAAGCACTTGCTCCAATGCACGATTAACGTCTTGCGCTATCAAGCCTTTAGTTCTGTTATAGCTGTTTATGCCTGTGCACAATGCACAAAGCATAAGAAAGCAGAAACCGATGTATGGAAGTATCTTCATAATTTTCACATTATATTATATATGTTGCCTCTGTGTACTACAGATTATCATATACCTTCGCTCCAAAGTCTTCTGAAAAAATCAATGATATAGATACACTCTACATCTCCTATCTTTCTGTTGATAGGATCTAACGAAACTATCAACAGTTTGCTTTCAGGATAATCAGAGGCAAAAGTTTTAAGACCTTTTAAATGCCTTGGCAGTACCTCCTCTACAGATTTTATCTCTATTGCTACTCTTGCATCACCAATCACAGCATCCACCTCTTGACCAGTATAAGCCCTCCAATAACTCAATTGTTCCATACTTTCCTTATAACTGAGCCAAGCTCTTAGCTCTTGAATTACAAGGTGTTCGAATGCATGACCATACTCAGCCGTGCCTCTCACCAATTCCTTACGATGCAACAAATGAT
>OBLI01002717.1_pt1 | contig 14596 bp, 11 predicted proteins | sample 1519701 | NCBI WGS metagenome assembly OBLI01 (sample SAMEA3663005, study PRJEB22513) | pig gut metagenome | biome: pig gut; feature: pig-associated habitat; material: faeces | place: France | collected 2012 | reverse complement strand
CATTGCTCTTACGAGACCCGCCTGATCAAGATGGCTGATGCAAATCACCGTCCTCTGGGCAGCGTCGAGACCTGCAACAAGCGCACCATCAACCAGTTCATCCACCCGGATGTGCTGAAGACCTGCCAGCTGAGCATGGGCATGACCGCGCTGGAGCCGGGTTCCAACTGGAACACGATGCCCAGCCACACCCATGAGCGGCGGATGGAGATCTACACCTACTTTGAACTGCCTGAGGGGCAGGTGGTGTTCCACATGTGCGGCGAGCCGACGCAGACCCGTCACATCGTAATGCACAACGAGGACGCTGTCATCAGCCCCTCCTGGAGCATCCACAGCGGTGTCGGCACCTCGAATTATACGTTCATCTGGGCGATGGGCGGCGAGAACATGGAGTTTGACGACATGGACAACATCGCCACCACCGACCTGCGCTAAAAAAAACACCAGCAAGCCCCGTACCGATCAACCGGCACGGGGCTTTTTGCAAAAAACGGAGGTAATATATCAATGGATCTTTCTGCATTTGATCTGAAGGGCAAGGTCGCCCTCATCACCGGCGGCGCACACGGCATCGGCTTCTCCATTGCCGTTGGCATGGCACAGTGCGGCGCTACCGTCTGCTTCAACTGCTCCAACGAGGGCAGCCTGGAAAAGGGCATTGCCGCCTACAAGGAGACCGGTGTCGAGGCACACGGCTATGTGGCCGATGTCACCGACGAGGCCGCCGTCAACGCCATGGTGGCCAAGATCAAGGAAGAGGTCGGCCCCGTGGACATTCTGGTCAACAACGCCGGTCTGATGAAGCGTGTTCCCATGATCGAGATGAGCCACACCGATTTCCTGCGCGTCATCGACGTGCACGTCGGCGGTGCGTTCAACTGCTCCAAGGCCGTCCTGCCCGACATGATCGCCAAGCGCGAGGGCAAGATCATCAACATCTGCTCCATGATGAGCGAGCTGGGCCGCGAGACCGTCTCTGCCTACGCTGCTGCCAAGGGTGCCCTGAAGATGCTGACCAAGAACATCGCCTCTGAGTACGGCGAGTACAACATCCAGTGCAACGGCATGGGCCCCGGCTACATTGCCACCGCCCAGACCGCTCCCCTGCGCGAGATTCAGCCGGACGGCAGCCGTCATCCCTTCGACACCTTCATCTGCGCCAAGACCCCCGCAGGCCGCTGGGGTGACCCCGAAGACATGGTCGGTCCCTGCGTCTTCCTGGCTTCCCACGCTTCTGACTTCGTGAACGGCCAGATCCTCTACGCCGACGGCGGCATCCTCGCCTACATCGGCAAGCAGCCTAAGTAAGTTTTCCACCAGAAACGCTGATAATATGAAAAACAGCCCGTACAGTCTTGCACTGTATGGGCTGTTTTTGTGGTTTAGGTTTTATCCATCAGATATTCAACCTTAGGTTTTGCGCCGGATTTCGCGGCTTCTGTGTACGACATATCCAGATACTTCAGCTCCTTGTTGCTTTCCAGAATGGCACCGCAGAGCGCCTCATCCACCCGTGTATGATGTGTCAAATCCAGCCAGACCAAACTTTTCATCTCGCTCAGCGGGGTATAGTCCAACTCCTCATACCTCTTGCTATCATCCAGACCAACTCCCAGATTCAGATAGCGGATGTTCGTCTGCACCAGCGGCTCCAAACCGGGATACGTCGTTCCGCCTGTCATTCCCAGGTACGACAACTGTTCCAGCGCTGTCAGTGGTTCTAGAGAATCCAGCTTGTCCGAATAAAAGTTCACCGAGGTCAGTGCCGGAAGCTTTGCCAGCGGCGTGAGATCCAATGCGCCGCATTTGCTCAGGGTCAGCGTCTGCAATGCCTGTAACTCTTCCAGCGGCGCAAGCGTCTCCGGTCTCGCATTGCCGATCGACAACATCTTCAAACCCTTACAGGCGCTCAGACCGGAAAGGTCGGTCAGCTCATCATACGGCTGCGAAGCGCTGTACGAAAAATACTGTAAGCTGTCGAAATGCTTCAGGTCGTTCAGTGCGGACAGGTTCTGAAAGGCGGTTCCATTGTACAAATGCCGTACTTCCGGGTCAGTCTCCACCATCTCAAAGGTGAATGTATCCCCGCTGGCAGGCTGTTCCAATGCTACATCAAAGCCATCTGCGTTGCTTGCCCGCAAGACAAGCACTTGAATGTTCCACACATCGCTGTGCAGGATATCACCTTCCGGTTTATCCAGAACAAAGCGGACGTGGGCTTCCATCGCAGGGTCTTCCCACTGGATGACATAATCTTCGCCGTGTTCAACTGTCTGAGACTGCACCGCCGGATATCTTGCATTGACTCCAACTACTGCCATTTCATCCCGGTTATCCGGGTAAGACGACACCGATGTTTTTCCAATACACGAACAAAGAAGCAGTAAACTGATGAGTACAATCATCATACGCTTGCATCTCATGATCGTTTTCTCCTTTCCTTGTAGCTTTTTCATAGTATAACACTTCCAATTTTTGCTACCTTAGTTTAAGTATACAGAAGATTTGTGTACTATCAATATATTATTTCAATATTTTACATTTAATTATAGTCCATTATTTCACTAACAACAAAATTCATTTTACTTTTCACATTTTTGTAAAGTATTTTTTCTTGCATTTCAAGTTGAAACGTGTATAATAGTTTCTCGTGAGCAACTTTCAGACGAAGTTGTCCCATGAAGGAACTTTTCATATTTAACAAGGAGAATCTATCACTATGAAACTGAAAAATGCTGCTGTCGTCGCTGCTGCTCTGGCACTGGCCGTCGGCATGACCGCCTGCGGTTCTTCCTCTTCCTCTATCGCTGCTTCTTCCACCGCCTCTTCCGTGGCTTCCTCTGTTGCTGCTTCTTCCGAGGCTGCAAGCTCTGAGGCTGCTGTCGAGCCCGCTGAGTACACCGTGTACAACACCACCGGTTCCACCGTTTCCGAGCTGTACCTGTATGTTGCCGGCTCTGAGGACAAGGGCGAGAACCTGGCCGGTGAGGGTCTGGCAGACGGCGAGAACGTCGTTCTGACCCTGCCGGAGGATGCTGACCAGTCCGCAAAGTACGTCCTGGAGTTCACCACCGAGGACGGCACCACCCAGAGCTTCGACACTCTGAACTACGAGGTCGCTCCCATCTCCCTGCTGAGCGCTGACGCCGCAGCAGGTGCTACCCCCATCAGCTTCACCGCTCCGGAGAAGTAAGATGTAAATCAAAAAGGAGCTCCACAGTGCAGTCGCACCGTGGAGCTCCTTTTTGATTTTTATCAGACTTTCTCGATGGTAATGGTCCACTCGCTAGTCAGGGCCTCATCCGGCTCCAGGACCTCGTGCTTTCCTTCTTCGTTGACGCTGTTGGCCCAGCCGTTCCAGGGCTCCATGCAGACGAAGCTCTCCGCGTCCTGCTGCCAGAGCACACCGTTGTTGAAGCTGTCGTCGGCGTCCACCGTGACCTTGTGGCCGTTGCCCTTGTCGGTGAAGCTCATCGGGAACTCCACGCCCGTCATCAGGCGGATGGTGTTGTCGGCGCCTTCCTTGCGGGTCAGGGTGATCTTCTCCGGAGCGGCGGGCTGCTCGCCCTTGGCGTTCTCGGAGCAGGTCTTGCACCGGATGTCAAAATCCACATTCTCCAGAGCGGAGGCCGTGAAATAGGGGTGATAGCCGAAGCTGAAGGGCATCGGGACGTCGCCCTCGTTGATGACGGTCATGCTAATGGAAGCGGTGGTGCCGTTCAGGTCGTAGTTCACCAGCAGGGTGAAATCAAACGGGTAGAGGAACTTGGTCAGCGGGGTGGACTCCAGGATCAGCGTCACACCGTCGGGGCCGACGCTCTCCACCTCCCAGGCGCACAGGTCGGCGAAGCCGTGGCACTCCATGGGGTAGGCCTTGCCGTCGAACAGATGGACGCCGCCGTCCGGGTTGCCGCAGCTGGGGAAGAGCACCGGCACACCGAACCGGGGGCGGTTGCACTCGCTGAAGTTGGGGCGGCGGGTCCAGATGTACTCGTCGCCGTCCAGCGTGAAGCCGGTGATCATGCCACCGCGCTCCGGGGTGATGGTCAGGGCCGTCTTGGCAGCGGGGTCGGTGATGACGTACTGCTCGTAGCAGGCACCGCCTTCGGTAACATACTGAGTCGTGATCTGATTCATTTTAAGTCCTCCTGATTCGCATCCCCACCCTCTCAGGCGCTTCGCGCCAGCTCTCCCAAAGGGAGAGTCTTTGGCATATCGGCCAGGCCTGAGCAGAACGAGAACGCTTTGTTTGATTTGGAAGCAGCCGGGCGCTGCTCTCGATTGAGACAGCAAGGTCCGCTGCCTTGCGGCAAACCAGGCCTGTGCGTCTTGTTGTGAGGAAACCGGCCTGCCAATGGCTCCCACTTCGGGGGAGCTGGCAAAGCCGCAAGGCTTTGACTGAGAGGGTTACAGCACGACGCCGTCCTTAAAGATGGAGATCTCGCGGAAGCCGTGCTTCTCGGCCTTGGTCTGCTCGCCGCTTGCAACGCGGATGACCAGATCCAGCAGGCCCTGTGCGGTCTCGTCGATGGTCTTTTCGCCGTCTGCGATGACGCCGGTGTTGTAGTCGATCCAGCCCGACTTCTTCTCTGCCAGCGGGGTGTTGGTGGAGATCTTCAGGGTGGGAGCCGGAGCCGAGAACGGTGTGCCGCGGCCGGTGGAGAACAGGATCAGGTGGGCACCTGCGGCCGTCATGGCCGTGGCAGACACCAGATCGTTGCCGGGGCCGTAGAGCATGTTCAGGCCCTTGGTGACCACCGGGTCGCCGTAGCCGATCACGTCCATGATGGGGGCCGTGCCGCCCTTCTGGACGCAGCCGCAGCTCTTGTCTTCCAGCGTAGTGATGCCGCCCTGCTTGTTGCCCGGAGAGGGGTTGTCGTAGACGACCTCATTGTGGCTGATGAAGTACTCCTTGAAGCCGTTGATCATCTTCTCTGCCTTGACGAAGACGTCGTGGTTGATGCAGCGGTCCATCAGGAAGCCCTCGGCACCGAACATTTCCGGCACCTCGGTCAGGACGGTGGAGCCGCCGCGCTGGCCCAGCATATCGGAGAAGCGGCCGATGGTGGGGTTGGCGGTGATGCCGGACAGACCGTCCGAGCCGCCGCACTTCATGCCCACGACCAGCTCGCTCACCGGGATGGGCTCGCGCTGGAACTGACCGGCGTAAGCCGCCAGCTCCTTCAGGATGCTGCGGGCGGCGGCGAACTCGTCGTCCACGTCCTGGCAGGTCAGGAACTTGACGCGGTCGTGGTCATACTCGCCCAGCTCTTCGACGAACTGGTCGTGCTGCAGGTTCTCGCAGCCCAGATGGAGCACGAGGACCGCAGCGGCGTTCGGGTGGCGGACCAGCGCAGCCAGCAGCTTGCGGGTCTGGGCATGGTCGTGGCCGGTCTGGCTGCAGCCAAACGGATGGGTGAAGGTGTACAGACCCTCGATGCTGCCGGTGACGAGGTCCTGGTTATCGGCGACTATCTTCTTGGCGATGTCGTTGACACAGCCGACGGTGGGGATGATCCAGATCTCGTTGCGGATGGCAGCGCGGCCGTCCTTGCGGCGGAAGCCCATAAAGGTCTCCGGGGCCACCTTGGGCAGCGGAGCCAGATCCGGCGCGGGGTTGTAGCTGTACTCCACCTCACCGGACAGGTTGGTGTGGACGTTGTGGGTGTGCATCCAGGTGCCCGGCTCGGCATCTGCGGTGGCATGGCCGATGGGGAAGCCGTACTTGATGACGTTCTCGCCGTTCCGGATGGGCTTCACGGCCATCTTGTGGCCCTGCGGGATGTCTTCCAGCGCGGTGACGGACAGGCCGTCCACCTCCACCAGCGTGCCCTTGGCGATGGGGTGCAGCGCGACCACAACATTGTCGATGGGGCTGATATGAATTGCCTGCGGCATAATAACTCTCCTTATAGGCCTTCCCCCCTTGGGGGGAAGTTTTCCTTCAGCTTACAGGCAGCTCTTGTAAGCAGCCTCGGCACCCTGGGTGCGGATCAGCTCCAGATCTGCCAGAACAGCGGCCTCCAGACCCTCGATCCTGGTCAGGTCCTGATCCCACATCTGGGTGTTGGTCAGGACTGCATGCACCAGCTCAGCAGCGGTATCGTCCTTGTGTGTGAAGTAGAAGTCCAGCGCCCATGCGTCATCCTGGATCTTATAGGTGTTGCCGGCCGGGCGCTTGCAGATCAGGCCGTCTGCGGTGCGCTCCTGGATGTCGTTGGAGTAGAAGGCGATGTAAGCGGCCAGGCTCATGGTCAGGCACTTGGGCAGCTGCTTCTGCTCCTTGATGTAGCTCAGGAAGGACGGCATGTTGCGGGCCTTCCACTTAGAGGTGGAGTTCAGAGAGATGCTCATCAGCTCGTGGTTGATGAACGGGTTGTTGAAGCGGTCCTGCACAGCGGATGCGAAGTCTTCCAGATCCTTCTTGTCCAGCGGCAGGGTGGGGATGACTTCCTCGTGCAGCATCTTGTTCATGAAGCCGCGGATGGTGTCGTTGTGCATGCAGTCACGCACGATGTCAAAGCCAGCCAGGTATGCGCCCAGAACGAAGCCGGTGTGGGCACCGTTCAGGATGCGGACCTTGCGCTTCTTGTACGGGGTGACATCGGGCACGACCATAACGTTGACGCCGGCCTTCTTGAACGGGAGCTTGTCCTCCAGACCCGCGGGGCCCTCGATGACCCAGACGCCGAAGACTTCGCCGACGTCCAGAACGGCATCGTGGTAGCCGTTGGCCTCTTCCAGAGCAGCCAGCTCCTTCGGGTCACGGATGCGGCCCGGAACGATGCGGTCCACCAGAGTGGAGCAGAAGGTGTTGGCCTCGTTCATCCAGTCGATGAACTCCGCTTCCAGATTCCAGTCCTTGGCGTAGTTGTTGCAGCACTTCTTCAGCTCTTTGCCGTTGTTGTCGATCAGCTCACAGCTCAGGATGACCAGGCCCTTGTCGGCAGCGCCCTGGAACGCCTTGTAGCGCTCATACAGCACACGGGTCAGCTTTGCGGGGAAGCTGTTGGGGGGCATCTGGTCGAATGCGCTGTCGCCCTGGGTGTAGGCGATGCCAGCCTCGGTGGTGTTGGATACAACAGTCTCCAGCTCTTCCGAGCGGGCCAGAGCCAGCACTTCGTCCCACTTGCCGTCCACATAGGGGCAGACGCAGTCGGACACACAGGAGATCACACGCTTGGCATCGACCTTCTGGCCCTTCTCACTGCCGCGCAGATACAGGGTGTACAGACCCTCCTGCTCGTTGATCCAGTCGGCCATCTGGGGGAAGTTGCCGATGGGCTGCACCAGCTTGACTTTGCCGTTGTAGCCTGCTTTTTCGTTCGCGATATCATAGAAGTAATCCACGAATGCGCGCAGGAAGTTGCCCTCGCCGAACTGCATGACCTTGACCGGTGCATCCTTCAGGATGTAGCCGTGATAGCCCGTCTGCTCAAGAACCTTGTAATTCAAAGTTTCCATGTCTGTGTTCTCCTTTTAAGTTTGCTTTGCGGTTGCTTTGCTTCGCCTGAGAGGGCCATGTGTCCTCCCCTTCTCTTTTCTATTTTATGCTGTTGTATACAAATAAGTCAAGCACTTTTTGCTAGATTTTTGTCCAAAAACAGGTCATTTTTATAATTTCCAGCGGTTTTCACAAGGAAAAGTCTGAAAATTTGGCAGTTTTTCAGTTGTATACATCGGCATTTTTCGGTATACTAAAAGCAGGCGCAGCTTGCCCGCACAGGCAGGCGCAAACCCGACTGTTTTATCTATCCGATGAACGAATCAGAAAAGGAGTTCGACCCATGAAAGCATTTATGGATAAGGAATTCATGCTCCAGTCTGCCACGGCTCAGCATCTGTATCACGACTATGCAGAGGATATGCCCATCTGCGACTATCACTGCCACATCCCGCCCCGCGAGATCTACGAGAACCGCCGCTTCGACAACATCGCTCAGGTCTGGCTGGGCGGCCGCAACCCGGACGGCAGCTACTTCGGCGACCACTACAAGTGGCGCGTGATGCGCTCCAACGGTGTGCCGGAAGAGTACATCACCGGGGACAAGCCCGACCGCGAGCGCTTCCAGAAGTTCGCAGAGGCTCTGCCCATGGCCATCGGCAACCCGATGTATCACTGGACCAACCTGGAGCTGCACCACTTCTTCGGCTATGAAGGCGTCCTGAACGGCGACACCGCTGAGGAAGTCTGGAACCTGTGCAACGACAAGCTGCAGCACGACCCCAAGCTGACCGTCCGCGGCCTGATCGAGCAGTCCAACGTCGCTTTCATCGGCACCACCGATGACCCCATCGACGATCTGGAGTGGCACAAGAAGATCAAGGAAGACCCCACCATCAAGTTCACCGTGGCTCCTTCCTTCCGCCCCGACAAGGCCCTCAACATCCAGAAGCCCGGCTTCGTCGAGTACATGGGCAAGCTGGCTGAGGTCGTCGGCAAGGAGAAGCTGGCCTGCATCGACTGCGTCTGCGATGCCCTGACCAAGCGCATTGAATTCTTCGTCGAGATGGGCTGCCGCGCCACCGACCACGGCCTGGACTACGTGCCTTATCGTGAGGCCACCAAGGAAGAGGTCAACGCCATCTACCAGAAGGCCATGGCCGGCGAGGCTGTGACTGTGGAAGAGGCTGAGAAGTATCAGACCTACATCCTGATCCACCTGGGCAAGCAGTATCACCGCCTGAACGTTGCCATGCAGATCCACTATAACTGCCTGCGCGGCGTCAACCGCAAGATGAACAGCCTGCTGGGCCCCGACACCGGCTTCGACATGATCAACACTGCCACCTGCGGCGGCGAGATCGCAAGCCTGCTGAGCGCTCTGAACGACACCGACGAGTGCCCCAAGACCATCATCTACAGCCTGAACCCCGGCGATGACGCCCAGATCGGCACCATCCTGGGCTGCTTCCAGAACAGCGAGGTTCCGGGCAAGATCCAGCACGGTTCCGCCTGGTGGTTCAATGACCACAAGATCGGCATGGAAGAGCAGATGACCCGTCTGGCCAGCCTGGGCCTGCTGGGCAACTTCGTCGGTATGCTGACCGACAGCCGCAGCTTCCTGAGCTACACCCGCCACGACTACTTCCGCCGCATCCTGTGCAACATCATCGGCCAGTGGGTCGAGGATGGCGAGTATCCCAACGACGAGAAGGCTCTGGAGAAGATCGTCAAGGGCATCTGCTTCGACAACGCAAAGCGTTACTTCGCCCTGTAAGCCTCTCCCCGCCTGATCTCTCATTTTCGCTTTCCGCCCGGCCGGAGCGCTGTCCGTACAGCCTCCGGCCGGGCTTTTTTGTGCAGCCCGCAGCGCGTTTAGCAAAACGGCTCCCCCTGCCGCCCTGCGTCGGCCAAGTTCCACGCCAGGCCGCAGAAATTTCGGCACCTCCCGCCCTGCTGCAAAAAAGTTTGCAGAAAATTTCAAAAAAGACTTGCTTTTTTGCGGAGAATATGATAACATAATCAAGCCGATTGTGGCACAGCCAATCTGGACGGTTAGCTCAGCTGGTAGAGCATCTGCTTGACGTGCAGGAGGTCACAGGTTCGAGTCCTGTACCGTCCACCAAACGAAAGCCTCTAACGAAAGTTAGGGGCTTTTTTGTTTCGTCTGCCGCTGTCTCATGTCAGAGCAGGATGGTACAGGACTCGAACAGGGCGGCTCTGACGACGCCAGTCGGCAAAGTAAGCAATCCGCCCGTTGGGCTGTTGCTTAGCCCGCGGTTCCTGGACCCGTAGGAATGTCTACCAAGAAAGCACGGCCTGCCGGAGTATCTTCCCCCGCCAGTGCAAGTCCGAACGGTCGTACAACAACAAAGGCAGGGAATCACCATGATGGTGGTATCCTGCCTTTTACTATTGTATAGGATTGCTCGCGCGCCCTGTTCTCGTCCTGTGCCTCTCCCCCCACAAAACAAAAAATCCTCAGACAAATGTCTGAGGATTTTTATGTGGTGGAGAATTAGGGACTCGAACCCCAGACCCCCTGCGTGTGATTCATGATGACTTTTCGTTTTTTAAAACGATGATTCGTCAAATCGAAGCAATTTGTTACAGATCTGCTACAAACCTTTACATGTTCACCCTGCAAAAGTCAACGTTTCTGGAAATGCAATGCCAAAATCAATTATAAGTTGCTCAACCGATTCCCAATCCTCTTTCCATGGTTTCCTCAGATATTGCAGTATATCATATGAGTTTTCTGCATCTTTATGTACCTTTTCACAAGATTCTTTTGAACAACCATGCTCCACCATTCTTTTATACCTTTCATCTAGCTGATGTTTTAACACGCTCCTGTGAAAGTTATCTAATCCGTTAGCTCCAATTCCTCGAATCAAAACAGCATCCGGTGTTTTTGTTATTTGTTCCTCATTCGGCCATATAATACCTGTTTCCTCAATTTGCGGTTTAAACGCTATTATCTTTTCACAATTTTTCAAAAAAACTGTGTTCTTAAAATCAAAAAATTTAAAGAAGTTTTCAAAACGAGATTCGTCTTGAAACGGAATCAAAGCTGTTAAAAATTCTTTATTTCCAATATTTACATCTAGATTTAAAACTTCTGGCGGAAACAAGTTTTCTTTCATTCTTACCGCTAAAACATGTAATTTTATTGGGTAGCTTTCCTTTTTTTCATTAAAAATTTCAACAGCCTTTTGTGCCGACGAACCATATCTGTCATCTTCTTTTTTCTTGTCGCTATCCATAATACATGCTATCGGCCTACATTCTCCTGTTGCAATTTCATTTCTTACTGTTGCCTCCGCCTCTGATCCTCCACAGTGAATTGGGTGTATTGAAAGTGAGATATTTGTTCCTTTCTCTCTTATTATTTCTTTGACAAGATCAATATATAATTCGCAATCTCTTAAATTTTCACAAACCAAAATAGCTTGTGCCAATAAAAACTTTTTTACTATTGGCACATAAAGCTTGATTACACCGTCTTCTATCTTTAAAGTATTATTTTCGATCACTGTACTATAAACAATTCTATACCTCGTTGCATCCACAAATGACTTCAATGTAAAAGCACTTCTAAAAAGTGCCGAAAAAAGTCTTCTAGAGCGATTTTCAAGGACTTTACAATTTTTCAGGTACTCAAAAACATCTATTTCCGCATAAATCACATGGTGATGTTCGCAACACTGTCTCGCGATCTCATCAATCATTATCACCACATCGCTTTGCTCATTTAAAGCATCTTTATGCATTTCTAGATATTCTATTACATCCTTTGTTATTTCAACAACCATCGTTTCTTATACCTCGTCTGGATCAAAGAAACCAATCGGCCATTTTTCTAGCTGCCCTTTTTCGTTAAAAAATGTTTGAGTCACTTTAGTATTTCCATCAGTATCTTTATCAAAAATCACAATATTCACCATTTCAGGATCCAGTTTCTTTTTATAAATCAAATATCCCAGTCTATTAATCATTGTTTCACTATGTGTTTCCATTATAAATTTTATTTTTTGGCTGTTATCTCGTGAAACAAGCTGTGCAAACGTATCAATTAATTTAGCTTGCAACGCTGGATGCAAGTGCAATTCCGGTTGTTCTATTGCTTCATAGTAACAAGCTGTTTTTGTCGCGTGTCCGTTCCTTCCATAAGAGTTTTTTTCAGACACATCAACCTTCCAAACACTTAAAAGAATTGGAAGTACCTGTGAATATCCAAATCCCGTATCTACAAGGTTCTCTTTCACATGACTTCTGCTATCTTCAACCAGCACCGAAACATGTCCATCTTTCGATATAGTCGAAAACTGAAACCCAAAAATTTCACTTGTCCATTCTGCAAATTGTTTTTTTTCACGTTCACTCAAATTGTTCAGAACCATTTCAAGGTTTTCGCCACTTGGATCCACCTCGTCAACAGCCAATCCTTGAATCCGACGATATCTTTCGGCATTGAGTCTCAAAGGTTTAGAGTACCGAACCGCGTATATTTCTGACTCAATACTATTACAAATAGACCGAACTATCATTGGTATCGTGCCTAATGTGACAAGATTATTAATCTTTTTAAACTCGACGCTATCAACCCTAACGCATTTAAGTTTTGCTTTCATTCCATCAGAAAATGCACTATTATCTTGTAAATGCTTTAAGATTTCTTCTGGTGTTCCAAATAATGCCGCCGATACACCACGTCCAATTGTTTCATTTTTTGTTTTTGGATTTGCATACTTTCTTAGGCACTTTACAATCTCAGCCTGCAAAGCGCCGCTCATATCATATATTCCACTTAATCTATATATTTCATCCATTTCCTCATAATTCATTATGATTTCTGGAAGCAATCTACCTCTAGAATAATTCTTCAAGTAGTTTTTTGAATACGTTTCACCATTAACTTCAATTTTTTCAACGTTAGAATCCGAATCAAACATCAGAGTAAAGTTCTGTTCTTTAACGAAAACTTTCATTGATGACAAGCCTTGTTTTTTTAACCCAAAGGAAACCGTTGCTTCCATAAATTTCGATGTTTCCTTACTTCTAGCAACATAATACCTTTGTACCATATTGGGAATTTTCAATTCAAAATCAAATTCTATATCGCCTTTTTCCGAATGAGTTTTACTTAAATCATAATCTCCAAAATCAACATATTTTCCATACCACAAAATTGGCTCTGCCGTCTTTTCCTCTAGCGTTTGCTTTAGCAGCGGAAAAAGCCGCAAAAAAGAACTTTTTCCAGAGCTATTTTTCCCCACAAGCACTGTAATCGGTTTAATACTAACCATTCCGATGTCTCTTAGAGACCGAAGATTTTTCACTCCAATAGATTCCATAATATTCTCCCTTCTCCATAAATCACACGCTTTACTCTTACAAATTAGTCTGGTTTAGTTGACGATATCTTTTACCAAACCATTCTTTATATTCACCCAATATGTCCTTATTTATATCATATATTTGATTTAATCCAATCACTCGTACCGCTTCCATCGCTGCTTCTTTCTGGCTTAAATGCCGCTTTCCAACGGTCAGGCAGTTTGCGCCATCCAGCGTGTCATACTGCTGGAACGCTCGATTGAAGTCCATCAGATCATGCAACCGGATAGGTTGATTCGTCTCATTGTCCACCAACAGACCCCAGTTTTCCCAATGGCGGTCGGTGTTGCCCACCAGATAATCCAGAATGTTCATCATATAGTATCCGTGGGCATCCAGTTCCAGAATTTTATCCAGCGTATTCCAATCATGGTTTGTGCAGTAGACATCATAGGCTGCATACGTCACAAGGCTATATCGCTGCGAGGTCATAATTCTGCTGATGGAAACCGACTCATTTTCAAACATTCCCTGCTCATACAGAACTTGATGGCAGTCAAAGCATCGGCAGATTTTACTTGCCAGCACTTCGCGCTCGACTGCATCTTGTCCGCCATCTTTATAAAGATAGAAGCCATCCTCTCTGCGCACCCACGCTTTAGGATAACATCCACCAGTGGACAAATCATTTGCCAGAAGATGTGCATTTGTCACAGTCATCTGATGCCCACGCAGTGCAATATCCACAAGAGCATTGCTTAAAGAGTGTGTATAGAGATTGATATCCTCAAATCGGATATTCTCTTTTTCTCCTTTTACCCAGAACACATCCAGCAGCGACAGACAATGGTACGAAAGCGCAATCTGTGCACGCTCCCGATCCGTAACATTCTGAGATGCGCCGATACTATTCAGAATCTCTTTTGCGTAGGTACGATCCAGCGTTAGCATACGGGATGCACACCAATAATAAAAATTGGTTACATTATTGATTCGATCATCAAAATCATCCGATTCTTCCAGCACCAAATCGTATGGCATAAAATCTTCAAGGTAAATCTTGCATTCACCAGTCGTGCTTAACTGTGCCACGCACTTTTCCATGTGCATGATATGATAGACTGTTGCTTCGCCCATTGCTTTCACCACCTATTTGACCAATGCACGCCGTCTTTTCTACTATTGTACCGTCTTTCTACTTGTAAAACAAGCCTGTTCTGCATACTGTAATCCAAAAAATCTCACCCAGATAATATAATCGTGATCCGATACCTCTGAGCCGAAAGACTCAGGGGCTATTTTTATGTCTGGAGGTGATTTTCTATGCTGTTCCGTATCATCGTTGTCATCATCACCATTACGGTTTCATTCTAAGCTGCATCCGCACAGAAAGGAGATGTCCCCATGAACTTTTTACCTGAGCTCATTCAGAAACTTGGCACGGTTCTTGTTGAAGTCCTCGTGCTGATTGCTGAAGAAGTCGAAAAGAAAAACTAACGAAAACAAATCAGAAAGGAGATTTTACTATGTCCGCAAATGTTGGAACCATGTTCTCTGTCCGTGAGACCCCCTGGCACGGCCTTGGCCGCATCGTGATGGATGCTCCTGCAAGCCGTGAAGCCTTGGAGCTGGCTGGTCTGGATTGGCAGGTGGAAAGTCGCAATATCTATTCCGGCACGGGTGCTATGATCCCCGGCTATCGTGCCAATGTCCGCAGCACCGATGAAGCTGTTCTGGGCGTGGTGTCTGACCGCTACCGCATTGTGCAGAACGAAGAAGCATTTCAGTTCACCGATGACCTGCTGGGTG
>OBLI01002715.1_pt1 | contig 14604 bp, 10 predicted proteins | sample 1519701 | NCBI WGS metagenome assembly OBLI01 (sample SAMEA3663005, study PRJEB22513) | pig gut metagenome | biome: pig gut; feature: pig-associated habitat; material: faeces | place: France | collected 2012 | reverse complement strand
TGATTTCATTAGTCTGATATACTCTCATATCAAAAGATTTAAGTTGTTAGTAATAAGTCTTTCTACTGTCTGGAGGAAGAATACTTCTCCAAAATCGCCGTCTAAGTTAGGAATTTTTTATGATACTGCCAAAGAAAAAGTCATAAACCTTGCAATATTTTATGACTTATTAGTATTTTTGCATCCACAAATGACAGGATTATACATACACATACCATTTTGCGCAAGCAGATGCATATATTGTGGCTTCTACTCCACGACATTGCTGACTTTACAAAATGACTATGTCTCTGCACTGTGCCGAGAGATGGAAATAAGGCAGAAGTCAGCAGGAAATCGCCTGCATGTCGACACCATATACCTTGGTGGCGGCACTCCCTCGCAGTTGTCGGCATACAATCTTCAACGCCTTTTCTCATATATATATAATATGTATGACGTAGACAGCGAGGCAGAAGTGACCATGGAATGCAATCCCGATGATGTTACACAGTCGCTGCTGTCGGGCTTGCCCGTCAACAGGGTCAGCATGGGAATACAGACTTTCTCTGATGACAGGTTGCATTTTTTGCGCAGGAGGCACACAGCAAGTCAGGCTGAAAGGGCCATAGAAATACTTCGCAAGACAGGGATTGGCAATATCAGCATCGACCTGATGTTCGGTTTTCCAGATGAGACTTTAGAAGAATGGAACGATGACATCAGCAGGGCTCTGGCTCTCAAGCCGGAACACATTTCTGCCTATAGCCTGATGTACGAGGAGGGCACAGCGCTTGGGAAGATGCTTGAAAAAGGAGAAGTGAAAGAGATAGATGAGGAACTGAGTGCCAGTATGTATTCCACACTCATCGACAGGCTCTATGATGCCGGTTACGAGCATTACGAGATAAGCAATTTCGCGCTGACCGTTAACGACGGCAAAGGCCAAAGCAAGTCTCTACGCTCCCGGCACAACAGCAGCTATTGGCAGGACAAGCCATACATAGGGATAGGCGCCGCCGCACACTCCTACGGAAATGGCATCCGCAGTTGGAATGTCTCTGATATAAGAAAATACATGGAAAGCATAGCAGAGGGCATATTGCCAGCAGAAAGTGAGGTTATCGATGACGTTACTCATTACAACGACATCATCACAACCGCCCTACGTACAAAAGAAGGCATAAATATTGACGAGTTGCCTGACACCCAACGTCAATATATCTTATCAGCGGCAGACAGGCATATTGCCGGGGAACTATTGCAGCTCCACGGCAACATGCTGTCGCTGACACGGAAAGGACTATTCATAAGCGACTCCATAATGACCGACCTCATAATGGAACATGATGACTGAGGTGGGGGCTGGAAGACTTATCAAAGGAGTTCAGACGAGCTTGCCCGTTTTCTCATACTGCTCGCGGCACCTGCGTTTGATTTCCTCTTCCACTTCAACTGGTGAGCGCATACCATTGACTACCGATTTAATATATACGGCCACAACGAACAGTACCACGGCAATGGCAGCACCTGCCAGCCAGTTAAACCACTCGTTGCCTAAGGGAGAATAGTCAAGAAACACTATCGCCGCAACCACAGGAGTGCCAAATAGCAGCCAGTCGGCACCGCTTGTCATCTTGTAGCCCTCGGTAGCCTTTCTGTATTCGTCGTCAGCAGCAAGGAGTTCCTTGCGCTTGGCAAGCCACAACATCTCAAAATCATCAAGTTCCCGCATAGTTGACTGGTCTATCTTTCGCTTATTGGTATATAAGTATTACCCTCCAATATGTTCTTATATGCCGGACGTATTATGCGGCGGCTCTCGAAGTTCAGTTCTTCTATGCGATGCGCCGTCCATCCTACGATACGTGCCATGGCAAATATGGGAGTATAAATTTCCTGCGGCAGGCCTATCATCTCGTATATAAAACCGCTATAGAAGTCAAGGTTTGCACATACCGGTTTCACCCTGCCCCTGGCCGTAAGGCACTTTATGCCCTCCTGCTCAATGAGCTTCAGGAATTCATACTCCTTCTCCCTACCCTTCTCACGTGCCAGCTCGCCTGCAAGTTTCTTCAGCTCTACAGCTCTTGGGTCGCTCATAGTGTAGACGGCATGTCCCAGTCCGTAGATAAGTCCGGAGTTGTCGTAAGCCTGCTTGTCGAGCATACGGTTGAGATAAGTATCTATCTCGTCTACGTTTGTCCAGTCGGAAATCTGGTCTTTCAGATGATGGAACATGTTAATGACCTTGATGTTCGCACCACCATGGAGGGGGCCCTTGAGAGAGCCTATGCCTGCAGCAATGCTGGAATAGGTATCAGTTCGTGTCGAGCTTGTAACCCTGACTGTGAAGGTAGAGTTGTTACCTCCTCCATGCTCGGCCTGAATGACAAGCAGCAGGTCGAGCATACGTGCGTCAAGCTCAGTATAGTTCTGATGCTTCAACATGTACAGGAAGTTCTCTGCAATGCCCAAGTCTTCCTTCGGGTGTCTGATGTGCAGGCTCCTGCCCTGTACGGAGTGGCGGTAGATGTTGTATGCGTAGGCAACGATGGTCGGGAACTTGGCAATCAGCTCTATCGACTGCCTCATGAGGTTGTCGCGCGATATGTCATCAGGATTGGGGTCGAAAGTGTACATCTCCAATACGCAGCGTGCCAGGATGTTCATGATGTCAGAACCTTCAAGGTCGATGATATGCACTATCGTACGGTGGTCGAGCGGCATATTGTCGTTGAGGAGGCTTTGGAACGCGGACAGTTCCTCCTTGTCAGGAAGATTTCCAGACAGCAGCAGGAATGCCACTTCCTCAAACCCGAAGCGTTTCTCGGCGAGCAATGGCGACACTATGTCGTCAAGCTCGTAGCCACGGTAGTAGAGCTTTCCCTCGGTAGGTTGCAGCGTGCCTTTGTCGTCACGCTCATAACCTACAACATTACCTATATTGGTGAGACCCACGAGGACACCGCTTCCGTCCTCGTTTCTAAGACCTCTCTTCACACCAAACTTGGTGAAGGCGTCCCTGTCTATCTTGCACGAGTTCTTAACCTCGTCGCTCAGTTTATATATTAGATATTCTTTCTTCATGGTCAATTATTCACTTACTTGTTTTTACTCAGAAGATTAAGGCAACTGCCAGCCTTGAACCACGCTATCTGGGTATTGTTATATGTATGTTCAGCCTCGAAAGACTCGCTTGTACCGTCAGCATGCTTCAGCGTTACCGTGAGCTTGCTGCCAGGTGCGAGGTTCTTCAGTCCATTAACAGAAATGCGGTCATCCTCGCGCACCTTGTCGTAGTCGTTCCTGTCGGCAAATGTCAATGCGAGCATACCCTGCTTTTTGAGGTTGGTCTCGTGTATGCGCGCAAAGCTCTTGGCCAGCACCACCTTCACATTCAGGTAGCGTGGCTCCATGGCTGCATGCTCACGGCTTGAGCCTTCACCATAATTATCCTCAGCAACAACTATGCTCGATATGCCCTTTGCCTTATAAGCCTTAGCCGCTGTCGATACCTCAACATAAGTACCGTCAAGCTGGCATTTCACACTGTTTGACTTGCCGTTGAAGGCATTTACAGCACCCATAAGCAGGTTGTCCGAGATGTTCTGCAGATGTCCGCGGAACCTCAGCCATGGTCCAGCCATGGATATATGGTCCGTTGTACATTTTCCCTCGGTCTTGATAAGCAGTGGCATGTCCTCAAGCTCGTTACCGTCCCATGGTGCAAAGGGCTCCAGCTTCTGCAGTCTCTCTGAGTCGGGATTGATTACTACTGATACGTCAGCAACATTATCATCGGGTGCTACAAATCCCTTGTCGCGAACCTCGAAGCCACGTGGGGGATATTCATATCCTGATGGTTCGTCCAGCTTCACGCTGTTTCCATTCTTGTCTACAAGTGTGTCTGTGGCAGGATTGAAGTCCAGTCTGCCTGCTATGGCAAGCGCAGTAGTAAGCTCTGGGCTACCGATGAAAGCGAAAGTATTGGGGTTGCCATCCGCACGTCGTCTGAAATTCCTGTTGAATGATGTTACGATAGCATTCTTCCTGTTGTTGTCATCGGTATGCCGTTTCCATTGGCCTATACATGGGCCGCAGGCGTTGGCCATAATAATTGCCCCAAGCTCCTTGAACACATCGAGTATGCCGTCACGTTCAGCCGTGAATCTTATCTGCTCAGAGCCGGGATTGATAATCAGCTGTCCTTTAGGCACGATGCCTTTCTCCAGAGCCTGGCGGGCAACAGAAGCGGCACGGCAAAGATCCTGATAGCTGGAATTGGTGCAAGAGCCGATCAGTCCTACCTCTACGTCCATAGGATAGTCATTGGCTGCTCCCTTAGCCTTCATCTGCGAGATTGGTGTCGCGGCATCTGGGGTAAAGGGACCGTTGAGATGGGGTTCGAGCTTGTCAAGGTCTATCTCTATAACCGTATCATAATACTTCTCCGGACAAGCAACAACCTCGTCGTCTGCCCTCAGCTCGGCGGCGTTCTGCTCTGCCATGGCAGCCACGGCAGTTCTTCCAGTCTCCCTGAGATACAGGCTGGCATTGTTGTCGAACGGGAACAGAGAGCATGTGGCGCCCAACTCAGCTCCCATGTTGCATATCGTAGCACGGCCCGTTGCCGACAACGAGCTCAGTCCGTCACCGAAGTATTCCAGTATGGCGTTTGTTCCGCCCTTCACGGTAAGCATGCCCAATATCTGCAATATCACATCCTTTGGCGATGCCCATCCGCTGAGTTTGCCATTGAGTTTGACGCCAATAAGCCTTGGCATCTTCAACTCCCACGGCTGCCCTGTTAGCACGTCTACAGCATCAGCGCCACCGACACCTACTGCTACCATGCCAAGTCCACCGGCATTAGGGGTATGTGAGTCGGTACCAACCATCATACCTCCTGGGAAGGCATAGTTCTCAAGCACTACCTGATGGATGATGCCTGCTCCTGGCTCCCAAAAGCCGATATGGTATTTCTCCGATACTGACTTTAGGAAATCATAAACTTCCTTATTGGTGGTTCTTGCCGTTGGAAGGTCAATGTCTGCACCCTCATCGGCTTTAATAAGATGGTCGCAATGCACGCTTGCAGGTACTGCGACCTTGTTCTGTCCTGCGTTCATAAACTGCAGAAGTGCCATCTGTGCCGTAGCATCCTGCATCGCTACCCTGTCTGGCCGGAAATCAACATAGTCTGTGCCCCTACGCTGTGGTTTGAGTCCTTCTGCTGAAAACACATGTGCGTACAATACTTTCTCAGCATAGGTCAACGGACGCTTCATCACTTCCCTTGTGGCTTTCACTTTGCTGGCATACTGGCTGTAGAAAGCCTCTAACATTTCCATATCCAAAATCATCATTTTACCTTATTTGAATTTAAACTGCTTGCAAATATACTAAAAAATCTGCTCACCATGAAACTTTTTCGCGGAAATAATACACAAAATGTTGTATTTTTACCTGTTTTTGCATAAAGATGCGAATTGAAAACAAGTTATTAAGAAGCAAAATGCAATTATTACAAATAAGGTGCAGCGCCTGACTGTTCGCTGCGCCCTAAATGAAATTACTTCTTTCTTGCTATGAAGAAGCTATAACCATAATACTCATGATAACGCTCGAATAGAGCAGCCTCATGGCGCTGGTTGGCAACCAGATCTGCCGCTGTAGCATTGTCTGGATAGCGTGCCAGGAAACGTCGCTGAGCCTCACATTGTGGCTCATAGAAGTTCTCTGTCCAGCAGTCATCAGGAAGTCGCATGGTCTTTATCTCCTCATAACCGGCCATCCGCAACTGCTCCACCTTATTGGCAATAGTATCAATCTCTGGATAAGCATCATGCCAAAACTTGCTAATCTCTTCGGGACGCTCTTCTGTAAACCAAACAGCATCGCTGACAACAAGCCAGCCATTTTGCTTGAGATATTGCCGCCACAAGTTTATGCCATGCTGGAAACCTATATTATATATGGCGCCCTCACACCATATCATGTCGAGTGATGCCGGAGCGAAGGGCAAATCACCCATATCGCCGGCTATCGCCTCAAGACGGTCGCCCACACCAGCAATGGCGCTTCTCTCAGACAACTTCTTTAAGAATAGCGGAAACAAGTCGACGGCTTTCACCATCGCCTCTGTGCCATGCAGTAGTTGCAACGTCTGACTGCCCGTACCGCAGCCCAAGTCAGCCACGACACATCCCTTACCAATAGCAGGGACAGCATTCAAAGCCTTGCGTGTCATCATGTCACTACCTGGACCTTGGCGGTCTAAACAGGAAAAATACTCACATATAATATTAAAGTCAAAGTCATGGATAGACTTCACGTTATCATGATTTTCGTTTTGATTGTTGTTCATTATTGTAAAATTTTGAGTAAAAAATAATATTTCCTGAAGCATAATGCCGCCTCAGGAGTCTATGAATGATGGATAACCACACGTTGCCTACAAACATGGCAAGCGGGGTTATTTACTTTACAATATCCGTATAATTCTTTGTCATGTGTTGCAAAGTTAATAAAAATATCTCTTACCCCTACATATCACCACATATTTTTTTTGTCTTCTCGAAACTTTTTCTTATTTTTGCCGCATGAATGACATAAGGGTAAACATAGTCAACAGAAGCGAGGAGTTGCCCGACATGACATGCAACAACTTCTTCCATAGCAGGGAATTGTTCGGTATCATTGAACGTACGTCCGGGCAATCTCCATATATGGTGATTGCCACTGACTGTAACAATAATGTTATTGGACATTTGCTTGCTATTGTCCGAAGACGCGGGTCGCTCTTTCCGCCATACCTTTTTACCCAAGGGCGAATCTATGGAGAAGGAGAATATGCCGAAGGCTGTAACAGCGAGGCGGTTTTTGGTCTTATGCTTTCAGAGATAACGAAGAAGTTCAAGCGTAGATTCTGTCTTTTTGCCGAATTCAGCGACATATCCCACAAAATGTTCGGATATAGATATTTCCGGTCAAATGGCTATTTCTGCGTCCATTGGCAGGAAGTACACAACTCTCTTCATTCCAAGCCTCCATACGAAAGGCTTACAGCGAAAGCCCGCCGCCGCATTGAGCATGCAGAGCAAGAGGGTGTATCAGTAAGGCTTGCAGTAAATGATGATGACGTACGTTGCTTCTATCGTATATTGAAACATTCCAACAGGCTGAGCCTCAGGCGGCTTGTGCCTACGTATGAACAATTTCTTGAGATGCTTGTCAGCAAGAACGCCAATGTGTTTGTTACGGTATACGAAGACAAGATTATCGGAGGATGCGCATGTGCATATTCGCAGGGCAATGCTTATCTGTGGTATCTGGCCACACGCAACAAGAGGTATATTCACTTGCATCCCGACCAGATTACCGTTTGGTGTGCTATCACCCATGCCTATGAGCATGGGTGCCAGCACTTCTGTTTCCTTGATGCGGGATTGCCCATGAGGGGTAATCCTTTCCGCGATTTCATCCTTAGTTTTGGTGGGAAACCAGTAGCGAAATACCGTTGGTTCCGCTTCTCGTTTCCATGGCTTAACCGGCTGTTCTACTGGATGTTCAGGGACTGAAGCAAAAATCACTTCTTGCCCTTCAGTTTTAATGCCGGAATATTCACCTTGTCACCAACAGCAACGGTCTTTTTGCCGCCGTTTACAGCCTCCACGTAACATTCCATGCCAGGTCCCAAATGGCTTTTGCTGATACTGGCAATGGTTTGTCCCTTTCTGACAGTTACGGTCGAGGCTATTCCCGTGATTATATATGCACCTGTGCGCACACGAGGATCTTTGTTGTATTCGGCATTGTTGACCACAGGCTTGGATGTTTTTGCAGGTGCTGCTACAGTTTCAACCTTAGCAGCAGGCCTATCAACTTTAGCTTGCGAAGCAGAGGCCTCTTTCTTATGAACGGGGTTCACTTCGGCAGATTTCACGTTTGCAACTTTCTCTGCCTCAGCTTTCTTTGCATTCATTTCCTCCTGCTGTTTCTTTTGTTCCATCATCTTTCTAGCCTCCTCTATGCTGTCTCTTCTGGCCTTTGCGGCAACAGAGTCTATAACAGAAGCCTGGCTCTTAATCATGTGGTCAACCATGGAAGATGTCTGAGCCTCAAGATGCTCGATACGTTTGTCACGCCTCTGCAGTTCATTGTTGAGGAAATAGAACAAGGACAACATGGCTATGACAAGGGCTACAATAATATATATGTATATACGCGCTTTCACATTCGCTGCCCTCAAGGCATCGTGAAGCCTGTCGTTGGCCTGAACAAGGTTGTCATTCTCAGATATAATCCTGTCAGCTTGCCACTTGGGAAGTAACACCTCGTCTTCGTTGGGTGAGATTGTTTTTTGTAATACGGAGGCTGTTATGCCATTGTCTTCCGTACGCGCTTCCTCATTCTTGACATCGTGGGGCTCATCATGCGGGGTTTCTTCTGCGTCAGGAGTTTCTTCTGCGTCAGGAGTTCCATCTGCGTCAGGAGTTTCTTCTGCGTCAGGAATTTCTTCTGCGTCAGGAGTTTCATCTTGTAAGTTTCCCTCATCGTTGTTAGACGTTTCCTCACTCACAATATCGTCTTGGCTCTGGTAGTTCTGAGAATTCTCTTCCTTATCAGTTGTCTGAATCAACCCACCAGGGACACTAACTTCTATTTCCGCAGTTACAATTTCCTCATTCCCTTCATCAGAAGCCACCATCTCATCCTTGTACTTCTCGTCTATACCCGAGAAATCAACTCCATCGTTGACTACAACGGTCTCAAACTGGGCAAAAGGAGCATTGACGATATCCTTCATCACAGAGTCTGCGGTGAAAGTAATCTTATCACGACCTTCAATAATGATAGCTTCACCTGTATTTACATCCACACTCTTTCTGGCACTTACAGATGTCACCTTGAATGTGCCGAGTCCCTTTATCTTAGCGAGTTTCTCGTTCCTCAGTCCATCATTGATGACATCAAACACCTGGCGGACAAATATTTCAGCCTTTGCTTGTTCCAGCCCATGCTTGCCTGCAAGCACGGCAGCAAGTTCGTTGATGCCTATCTTACTCATCTTGGTTTCCTCCATTGTTTTTCAGTATTTCCTTAATAGAAGAAATAGGCCGGAAACCCAGTACCAGCTTCGGTGGAACAAGCATCCTTTGCTGCGTGCCGGGGTTAACGACAATCCTCTCGAGCCTTTTCTTTACTTCGAAAGTGCCGAAGTTCTGCAAGTACACAATATCTCCTTCGGAGAACCTGTCACCCATCTCGTCAATAAGGGTCCTCACAAGTTTCTTGGTGTCGGTCTGTGAGTAGCCAGTCCGTTGGGATAGCTCAGCTATAAATTCCTTGTTGTTCATGATTAGTATAGTAGGGAAAACATTCACACTAATTGTCCATAAAGGTCGAACTCCTCACTCGACGTAATCCTTACGTCGTACAGCGTGCCTACTCTCAGCTGTTTGTCTCCAGCCTTTATCAGCACTTCCGGGTCAACCTCGGGTGAGCAAAACTCTGTTCGACCCACATAATAGTCTCCTTCCTTGCGGTCGATGACAACCTTCATTATCTGGCCTATCTTCTCTGCCTCTATCTCCGCGCTGATACGCTGCTGAACAAGCATGAGCTTATCGAGCCTGCGCTGTTTCTCCTCAGGGCTGATGTTGTCCTGAAGATGCATTGCACTATATGTGCCCTCCTCCTCAGAATACGCAAATGCTCCCATGCGTTCGAAACGTGCCCACTTGGTGAATTCCAGCAGTTCCTTGAAGTCTTCCTCTGTCTCGCCAGGATAGCCAACCATGAGCGTGGTACGAAGGTGGATGCCAGGCACGGCAGCCCTTATTTTCTCTATAAGCTCCATGGTCTCTTGCTTGGTGACATTCCGGTGCATAGCCTCAAGCATGTGGTCGGAGATGTGCTGCAAGGCTATATCAAGATATTTGCACACATTAGGCTTCTCGCGCATCACGTCAAGGAGCTCCATGGGAAACTGATTTGGATAAGCGTAGTGCAGTCTTATCCACCTCACACCCTTGATGTCGGAAATATCCCTGATGAGATCGGCAATATGTCTCTTGCCATCTATGTCAACGCCATAGTAGGTCAGTTCCTGAGCAATAACCTGAAATTCCTTCACGCCCTGCGCAACCAGCTCCCTGACCTCTGCCAGTATCTCCTGCTTTGGTCGGCTTACATGCTTGCCCGTGATAATGGGTATGGCACAGTAAGCGCAATGACGGTCGCAGCCCTCACTGATTTTCAGGTAAGCATAATGCTTTGGCGTTGTAAGATGTCGCTTGCCCGTGCACGACACTGCCTCGGCCTTGCCCAAGTCTGCGAGAAGTTGCTTGTAGTTGAACTTACCATAGAACTTATCCACCTCGGGAATTTCTTTCTCCAACTCATCCTTATAGCGCTGTGACAGACAGCCCATAACGTAGAGTTTGCGCAATCTTCCTTCTGTCTTTGCCTGAACAAACTCCAAGATTGTGTTGATGCTCTCCTCCTTTGCGCTCTCGATGAAACCGCATGTATTGATAACAGCTATCTCACCCTGAGGGCGTTTCGGATCGTGTACGCAATGATATCCGTTGGCTTCGAATTGCTTCATTAGTATCTCGCTGTCGACAAGATTCTTCGAGCAACCCATTGTAATTATGTCAACTTGGTTTTTCTTCATCTTTGAGCTCAGTCTAATCGTTGGTCTTGAACAGGGAGTCTACAAACTCACGTTTGTTGAACAGCTGCAAATCTTCCATCTTCTCGCCTAATCCGATGTATTTAACAGGCACCTTCAGCTGGTCACTGATACCGATGACCACGCCTCCTTTTGCAGTTCCGTCAAGCTTAGTGATGGCCAAAGAGGTAATCTGAGTAACGGCAGCAAACTGCTTTGCCTGCTCAAAAGCGTTCTGGCCTGTTGAGCCGTCAAGAACCAGCATCACTTCGTCTGGAGCCTGAGGCAGAACTTTCTTCATAACATCCTTAATCTTCTTCAGCTCATTCATCAGTCCCACCTTGTTGTGCAGTCGTCCTGCCGTGTCTATAATCACCACGTCTGCGCCATTGGCCTTTGCGCTCTGCAGGGTGTCGAATGCAACCGAGGCAGGGTCAGACCCCATCTGCTGCTTGATAACAGGCACACCTACCCTCTCGCCCCAAATGCATATCTGCTCAACTGCAGCAGCGCGGAATGTGTCGGCTGCACCGAGGAATACCTTCTTTCCTGCATTCTTGAATTGGTATGCAAGTTTGCCGATAGTAGTTGTCTTGCCCACTCCGTTTACTCCCACAACCAGAATGACGTAGGGGCTATGATCGGATGGCAATTCCCAGTTGTCATTGTCACCAGTATTGTTCTCGGTCAACAGAAACGCTATCTCGTCACGTAGAATGCCGTTAAGCTCGGATGTGGACACATACTTGTCCTTGGCTACCCTCTCCTCTATTCTTCTGATAATTTTCAGGGTGGTGTCAACTCCTACGTCACTTGTTATCAGCACTTCCTCCAGATTGTCCAAAACCTCGTCATCAACCTTGGATTTGCCCGCGATAGCACGGGTTAGCTTACTGAAAACGCTCTGTTTGGTTTTCTCCAAACCCTGGTCAAGGGTTTCCTTCTTCTTCTTGTTGAATAATCCGAATATTCCCATGTTAATAAAAATTTTGCCACAAAATTAACTAAAAATGAGCAGATAACAAAACGAAATCGTTCATTTTTGAATATATTACCCGATTTAATCGATTATCACACCTCTCAAAGGACTATATTCCATTGTACCACCCTCTTATAACCAATTAATGATTTATGAATTAAAGCTTTAGCCCACGAGTGGTGATGGTGACAAAAGGAAGGTTTATTAACCCGAATTGCACGCAATATTAATGCTAAATCATCTTCCATCACCAGCACACCCCCAAAAAAAACGGTCCCCAATGCGTTATGCCGGATATACATAAATAGAAACCCCGGCACGCAGTATCACTACTCTTGCCGGGGGCCTTTTAACCTTTAAAAAACTAACCTTAAACCTATTGAAACTGTAAATGTGTACTTAATGTTATGTGTTGTAACTAATATGCATCTTAATGCAGTTTGCAAAGATAAGAAAAACTTCTGTAATTCACAAGCAATTGGCCATTTTTTTCTTTTTTTTGTATTTCAACTGCATTGTTTCACTTAACTCATAAAGTTGGCGGAACATATGTCATAGCGATGCCGATAAGCCAGAAAGTTTTGGCATGGTATTTGCTTTTAGACGAACAGACATTAAATAAAACAACATAATACATCTTTTATATTAATATGAAGAAAGGTAATATCGGGGTTACTACGGAAAACATCTTCCCCGTCATCAAAAAGTTCCTGTATTCAGACCACGAGATTTTCCTTCGCGAGATGGTATCCAATGCAGTTGATGCCACCCAGAAGCTGAAAACGCTTACTGCTCAAGGCGACTTCAAAGGCGAGCTTGGCGACCTCACCGTAAAGGTTAGCGTTGACAAGGAGAATGGCACCCTGACCATCAGCGACCGCGGTATAGGCATGACAGCCGAGGAAATAGAGAAATACATAAACCAGATTGCATTCTCTGGCGTAAACGACTTTTTGGACAAGTACAAGGACAATGCCAATGCCATCATAGGCCATTTCGGTCTCGGTTTCTACTCTGCATTCATGGTAAGCAAGAAGGTAGAGATTGTCACCAAGAGCTATACAGAAGGAGCACAGGCCGTAAGATGGAGCTGCGACGGCAGCCCGGCTTTCGAGCTTGAGGAGGTAGAAAAAGCAGACCGCGGCTCAGACATCATACTGCACATCGATGAAGACTGCAAGGAATTCCTTGAGAAGGCACGCATCGAGAGTCTGCTCAACAAATACTGCAAGTTCCTGCCCGTACCAGTAGCCTTCGGCAAGAAAACAGAATGGAAGGACGGCAAGCAGGTTGACACTGAAGAGGATAACGTGATAAACAACGTTGAGCCACTTTGGACCAAGACTCCAAGCACGCTTAAGGACGAAGACTACAAGAGCTTCTACCGCACACTGTACCCCATGCAGGACGAACCACTATTCTGGATACACCTGAACGTTGACTATCCGTTCAACCTCACCGGTATACTCTACTTCCCACGCATCAACAACAACATCGACATACAGCGCAACAAGATACAGCTCTACTGCAATCAGGTGTTTGTTACAGACCAGGTGGAGGGCATAGTCCCCGACTTCCTCACACTGCTGCACGGAGTCATCGACTCACCGGACATTCCACTGAACGTCAGCAGAAGCTATCTGCAGAGCGATGCCAACGTGAAGAAAATCTCCACCTATATTACTAAGAAGGTTGCAGACAGACTTCAGAGCATCTTCAAGGAGGATCGCAAGGCTTACGAGGAGAAATGGGACAACCTGAAGATTTTCATCAATTACGGAATGCTCTCGCAGGAAGACTTCTACGACCGCGCAAAGGATTTCGCACTGCTTAAGGACACCGAGGGCAAGTATTTCACATACGAAGAATACAAGACCCTAATCAAGGACAACCAGACCGACAAGGACGGAAACCTCGTCTACCTCTATGCCAACGATGCCGAGGAGGAGTACAGCTACATAGAGGCCGCCAAGAACAAGGGGTATAACGTGCTTCTGCTTGACGGACAGCTTGACTCGCCAATGGTTTCAATGCTTGAGCAGAAACTCGAAAAGTCACGCTTCACACGAGTAGACTCTGATATTGTAGACAGGCTCATTGTAAAGGACGACATCAAGAAAGACGAATTGTCAGAACAGGAACGTGACAATATGTCACAGGTATTCCAGTCGCAGATGCCAAAGCTTGACCATGCGGAGTTCATGGTAAACATAGAGGCACTCGGAGCTGACCAGCAGCCCGTAATGATTACCCAAAGCGAGTATATGAGGCGAATGAAGGAAATGAGCAAGTTCCAGCCCGGCATGAGCTTCTATCAGCAGATGCCAGACAGCTACACTCTCATCCTGAACAGCGAGCACCCGCTGCTCAAGCAGATACTCGAAGATACTGCCAAGGCATGTGATGACGCTCTGAAACCTATCGAGAGCGAGCTGAAGGGCCTGGAGGCAAGGCTTGCAGCACTGAGACAGACACAGAGCGGAAAGAAGCCTGAGGAAATCACACAGGAGGAGAAGGACGACGTCAGCAATACCGAAAAGTCCATCAGCGAGCAGAAGAACAAGAAGAACAGTATCATTGCCGACTACGCAAAGGACAACAAGGTCGTTCACCAGCTCATAGACCTCGCACTGCTGCAGAACGGCATGCTTAAGGGAGCCGCTCTCAACTCATTCCTCAAAAGAAGCGTTGAAATAATAGGAAAATAAAAAAAATAGCAACCAACGTAGCAAAAAGTAGCGATAAAATTTGGCCAGTTCATATTTTATCGCTACCTTTGCACCCGCAAACAACGAAAACGAGGCTCCGTAGCTCAACTGAATAGAGCATCTGACTACGGATCAGAAGGTTACAGGTTTGAATCCTGTCGGAGTCACTTTTCATAAATTTGCGTCCATAATTTTAAGGTTTGGCTCCGTAGCTCAACTGAATAGAGCATCTGACTACGGATCAGAAGGTTACAGGT
>OBLI01002714.1_pt1 | contig 14608 bp, 19 predicted proteins | sample 1519701 | NCBI WGS metagenome assembly OBLI01 (sample SAMEA3663005, study PRJEB22513) | pig gut metagenome | biome: pig gut; feature: pig-associated habitat; material: faeces | place: France | collected 2012 | reverse complement strand
TTTTAGGGATATATTTTTGGTATTCTCAAATATTTTTCCTAATTTCGCTTTCGCATTTCGGTAGATTTGCATTAGTTCTTTGAGATATTGAAGCATCAAGAGACTGTTTAAGTACAGCTCCAACCGAGTCTTTCATAAGGGCCACGGTGGGAAAATCGATGTGAATTAGTGAATTAAGTATTTGATATTCATTTAATTAAAATATAAATTTATGAAATTACAAAATTACATTTCGTCTTTTAGTAACGTAGAGGCTTACAATATTTCTACGTTCAACTGTTTTGCCTTTCGTCATGGGTATGACGTGAGGCAGGGCTTGTCGTTGTCGCTTGGCAACATGGTGACCTGTAAACAGGCACGACTATGACCTATTGCAGCAGTCAAACATTTACCTTTTCGGAAAGAAACTGAGTTTTGAATAGGATTTAGAAGTTAACGTATAATAAATTCATATTAACAGCATGACAAACGAATTTTGGATATTCTTCAAAAGGAAGAATTGCTATCATTTAGTCATAGATCTTTATGACAGTAACTACATGAAACGCCCATGCTTAGAGCGGTTCAACGAGTTGAAGAGCCTCTTAGAAAACGACATTATGGACATCCGGCGAGTCTATATCCAAGGAGAAGAAAATGGAACCTATCTTGATCTCAAGCGAACATCACCCTCCTCGGAACGCATTGCACAAATTCATCATTTGATAGAAAAAACTTATGCGTGGCTGACTCCTTGGTTAGACAAGAATCCCGTATTTGATAACGGCATATTGGCGTTGGACGAGACACTCGACAACAGTCATATACCTCACTATAAATTAATTAGTCCCAAGAAACGTAAAAGTCAGCAGAACAGGCACGAGGAAGGAGAGGTCTATGCTAAAGCTGACGGTGAGGTGTACACCATTGTCTACAACACCGAACGTCGAGTATGCGAATTGGTGTGGGAGGCCTTTAAGGGCGAAATCCCACAAGGCTATAGAGTGTGCCATATCGACGGAGACAAACAAAACAACAGATTGGACAACCTTAAATTAGTCGAAGAATAAGAGCGTACGCTCTAACCTTTCATCAATAAACCAAAAAAGAGCGCGTTCCTTAAATATCCGCCTCTACGACCCCAAAAATTTAAGGAACGCGCTCTAAGAGAATAACATGTCACAAGAACAAGTTACATATTTGCCACTACGTGAACGCTGTGATATTGCCCGCATTGGATTCTTCGGAAAGGGAAGGATGTATGAAACATATATCCGGACTGATGACGAATGCCAAGTTCCTCATTTCCATATAAGGAACATTTATACAGAGACGGACACCCCGATTCTGTTACAGTCGAACCATTATTGCCCCCATTCTCATAAGGACTCTAAGGTTTTATCTGATACGGAGCTACAGCAGTTGGCATGCTTTATGGCAGAACCATGCAGAAGTCCTCGTTTCGAAAACAATTACCAATATGCTACTGAGTTATGGAACATGAATAATGAAAAAAGCTGTTTGGCAAATGGAGATATACCCGACTACGCTAACACAACTCCATGCAATGAGCAATTGAAAAGACAAATCCACATATGACCATTATAGTAAGATGTATTTTACACAAGGCGGTAACACCACCTTGCTTCATTCTTTGTCTTGACCATGACAAATGGCGCAAATTCTTGTTTTCAACACCACAGGAAAGAAAGAGAATGGCATTAACCCAACTCAACAAAACCTATTTGCTTGGAGCAACGAGAGAAATGGTATGGATTCCATACGAGGGTCAAAATAAAATTAAAATCATAGGTGAGACATGAAGATAGTTATTATCGATCCAGAGGCGCAGACGTTGGAAGAATGTTTCAACCCGATTACAGTTGCATTGACTGATGCTCTATTTGCCGAGGCTCATCCATTTGGTAGTAAGTTACGGAAAAAAGTTTCAGTAGAAGATATAGCCAACCGTAGAATACGCTTTGCACTATACAAGATTGACAAAGCAGATGAAGCAACACAAATCTTCTCTATTTCGTTGGAAGTGGTAATGAAAGATTGGCCATTCCCATTCTCAGAATCGAACCATGACCAAATGCAAGACTTATACATCAATGGCAAATTAGCCGAATACTTCAACGAACAGCACTTCAACGTTCCGACCAAAGATGCTGAAGAAACGGAATGTTTCTTGAACTTTTTGGCACAGTCTGTTCCTGAAGTATGGGATTACTTCAAGGTGGTATAACAGGTTGCTAATCATGTTTACAATGGAGTGCAAAGACAAAGAGTTATTCACAAAGTATGCTTTCTTATTATGGGAGCATCGAGAGCGTATTTTGTCGGATAGCCGCATGGCGTTATGCACATTATGTGTTGGGAACAACTTGGCGTACGTGAACGTTAAGGGGATAGCCTCTGCAACATTGGGAGGGTATCTTCTTTGGTGGCAGGAATTTGAGCGTTCAAGGCGAACAGACAAACACAATAGGCGTTCTCTTATATACTTTATAGGCGGCTCACCGCTTAGTGGCAGAAACCATTGTGGCGAAGTATATGAGTCAGGAAAGACCAAGACAATAACTGTTGCACCCTTTAAGGAATATTGGGGGTCTTTTGCTGAGGCGCAAGGAAAATTATCAGCAACTGAAAGTAATGTTCAAGCCTATGCACTTGCGGAAGTCGTTGCCATACTGCAAAAAGAAGATAGCGAGACCATAATAGATATTAGCAAAGACGAATTAAGGAGACGACATTCAGAATATAACAAATTGTATTTTGACAACATACTATCGATGCCGAAATTCTATCTGCTTAACAAGAAGCGTCCCTTTGGGCAGTATCGCTATTGTGGAGAGATATGGATGAGTAAACCAACAAAGTGGACTGAACCATTCTTAAAAGAAGTCCTATTGCATGAGATGATACACCAATATATATATGAGGTGTTGCATGGAATGGGCTTTACACTCTTGATGCAACATGGGCTGCGTTTCCATTATATGCGTTGGAGATTGAAAAGAAAATATGGACTGATTATCACATAGACAGAAACATAATGAAAAGAAGTATTCAGATTGTCATAGACAACACTAAAGTTATTCCCATGAACAAGAACGCTCCTCTTAATAATGCGTACCACGGTGGGACTTCGTTATTTATAGCGGTATGAGATACACTAAACAACCAACCGATATCACCACTCAGCTCTCCATGCTCCAACAAAGAGGACCCTTTGGGAAGATTTAACACCGCAAATGGCGGTAGTTGAAAAAGTTTTTATAACTTTGCATTGCCATATTGCCTTAATAGGTTCTTTTGGCAGACATATTGAAGAAAGACGCATTTCGCTTATTCCTACTGCGTAAATTGGACACTTGTAAATATAGAAGATGAGGTTTTCACCTTTTATAATAGATTTATTACAAGAGAAGTTGGGTCATGAGATCCGACTCTCTTGTGATTGTGATTTGCTGACGCTCGACATAGAGTCTATGACGGGTGAGCATATAGGTGTCAACACCATGAAGCGACTTTTAGGGTTCATAGCCGACGAACGTACTCCTCGCATCTCAACACTGAATATCATCGCCCGCTATCTTGGATATGCCGACTGGGAGTCATTACGATTGGAAGATGCAGCACACAGCAATTCTGTTTTCGACAATCGTGACGAACTGTTGGCTTGTTCTATGTTGAGAGGCCAGAAACTTCTGATCACCTATTCTCCCAATCGCAAGTTGGTGATAGAGTATGTAGGTGATAACCATTTCCGGGTGATAGAGAGCGAGAATAGTAAATTATGCCAAGACGACCTGCTGACGCTCACACATATCGTCCGCCACTATCCGTTGCTCGTCTCTGAAGTGATTAGAGAGGGCAAGAATCTTGGTGCTTTCACGGCAGGCAAAGCACAGGGTATAGACTTCAAACCGTTATAGCATACACATGGATAGCACTTCGTCGTTTTCCGAAAGTCAACAGATATTTTCGCATGCCGAACGGCTGCAAGTAGGCGGCACCACCTGCGAGTGCTTTCGTGTGAAGATGTATGGTAAACTGCACTTCTTGAAACGGCTGAAGCCTGAACTGCGTACTAATCCCCACTATGTTGCTACCCTGCAAAAGGAGTTTGAGACAGGCTATCGCCTCGACCATCCCCACCTGGTACACTATGCAGCCAAGACCGACGATGGCATCTTGATGGACTATGTCGATGGTGAGACGCTCAGCCAGTTTGTAAAACATCATCCCGACTACTTCCGCAATCGCAAGAATGCCGACCGCTTCCTCCGTCAGTTGCTCAGCGTGGTGGGCTATCTGCACGAACACCAGGTAGTACACTTAGACCTGAAACCGGACAATATCCTAATAACCCGCATAGACCATGATGTCGTGCTCGTCGACTTAGGCTATTGCTATACCGACAGCTATATCGACACGAAAGGTCGAACGGACAAATATGCCGCACCCGAACAGATAGGCGGTTCGGCAAAGCCTGATGCCCGGATGGACATCTATGCCATTGGCCGCATACTGCAGACGCTACCCTGTGCCGATATATACAATAAGGTGATACGTAGGTGTACGGCAACCAATCCCTCTATGCGCTATCAGCGGGTTGCCGATATTGATGTGGCAATCAGCAGAAGGCATCCTTACTGGTTGGTCGTTGCCATCATTATGGTGTGCATAGTGTTGTCAATCGTTTTCTTATGGCGAAATCCGTTCCTAAAAGTACGGGTTCCTTCACATCAGCATAATGCCGATAAAGACTCCGTGAATACAGTCATTCCTGTTCAGTCGTCAGACATTGAGGATTCTTCGTCCCAGACGAGCAAACTACCCATACCCCCAATGACCAGTAGCCAACGGTCAGTGAGTCCTCAGCCTCAACCGGAAGCCCCTTCCTCAAAGCCAGAGCCTTCTGTTCCTAACCCCCATTCACCAAAGGCGGATCTTCCAGCTGCTGATACGCCTTCCTCTTCCATTAGCTATACAGCAGTCGATGTTGCTCAGGTGCATCGTTTATTGGACGACGCCATTCGTCCCATATACGAACAATACATGGGCTCATATCGTAATGCCGATTATTACGCTATGAATCAGTCTGAGATGAAAGCATACAATCGCCAGCATGTTGCATTCAGAGAAGCCTGTATGCGAAAATATCAAGAATTATGGCAGAAGAACCAGCAAAGGTTCGACAAAGAACTCTTCTCCAATGAGTTCGAGAAGGTTCGCGAGTACTACGATAGTCAGACATTCCTGCCGTCTCGTAAGAAGCAGTAAAGGCTCCGTCATTCCGAGTGGACGAAATGGATGCTTGCCTTTCGTAGCAAATATCCTATTTTTGTTGCCGTTATTAAGTTTAATCTTTAAAAAAGCAACAAAATGAAAAAAACAATTCAAGACTTTATCCTTCTGCGTGAGTGTTTTGCTCCTATGTGCAAGTGTATTGTTAGTTACATCAAACCGACACGTTGAAGCAGAACTATGAGAAGAAAATCCATCACATGGGACGCCAACGAGCAGGATGTAAATAGCAGTTTTTACCGCCCCAAATGGACGTGTGGCAGATATAGTGCTCATGGTAAAGTAGCCATAGTGTACAATTTGTTAGAAGGGATAAGTTATTTCTTTGAGGATTATTCAGCACTTGTCGTTTCTTACATACTAAGTGTCCCAAGAGAACAAATAGTAGATATTTCTTTTATTGCCAATCACACGGGTATTTCACAAGAAAGCATATTATCTTTCTTTCACGAATTAACAAATATCGGCATAATATTAAATCATATTCCATCAGAAGAAGAGGAGGCGGATTATCGAAGACAAATTAGTCTATTTAACCGCACTCAAGCTGCTGCAAAAGTAGAAACCACACAAGAAAAACTGCCAATGGACATAACCACTGCCGAAATGGATTATGCAGAAAAGGCAGGAGGAATAACATCAGTAATGTTTGAGCTTACCTATCGTTGCTCCGAACAATGCATACATTGTTATAACATAGGAGCTACGAGAAATGACAAAGAAGAAAGCGGTAGAGGCTTGTTGAAAGAGTTGTTGTTAGAGGATTACAAACGTATTATCGATGAATTGTATGAAGAGGGGCTAACAAAAGTATGTCTTTCAGGAGGCGACCCTTTCTCATGTTCATTTGTTTGGGATATTATAGATTATCTCTACCATAAAGATATCGCCTTTGACCTATACACCAATGGTCTACGCTTAGTTGGAAATGAGGAAAGATTAGCAGGATATTATCCTCGTTTGGTAGGTGTGTCTATCTATAGCGGCGAAGAGCAAATACACGATTCTATAACACGTATTAAAGGCTCATGGAAGAAATCGGTCAGTGTTATTGACAAACTATCAAGTCTTGGGACTCCCTTAGTTGTGAAGTGTTGCATTATGAGGCAAAATGTAACTTCTTATCGAATGGTAAAAGCCCTTTCAAAGAAGTATGGAACCATAGTACAATTTGAATTGAATGTTTCCGATTCCATCGAAGGTGATAAATGCGTAAGCAAATACCTACGACTACCCCCTGAACTTTTGGATATTGTATTACGTGATGACGATACTCCGATGTATGTCGGGAGAGAAGCACCAAACTTTGGAGGACAGAGCAAAGATATGAAACAAAATGCATGTGGTGCAGGTTACAACACCTTCTGTATTACGCCTGACGGCGAGTTTATTCCATGTTGCGCCTTCCACATGAGTTTTGGAAACCTCAAAGATAAAAGTGTAAATGAAATTTTCAAATGCAGCGAACGATTAAAATGGTGGCAAAAACAAACTTTACAGCATTATGAAGAGTGCGGTCTGCACCCTTACTGTGATTATTGTAATCTCTGTGCAGGGAACAACTTTTCACAAAACGGGACACCACTAAAAGCAGCAGAGAACAATTGCTACATGGCGAAATGCCGGTATGATTTGGCCCAAAGAATGAGAAACGGGGCAGACCCATTGAATGGCAAAACAATAGAAAAATGTCTAATGGAAGCTCATTTTGATATTCCACCGTTAACTTCCCTTAGACGGGAATTTGAGAATATTGATGGTAGGCGGGTAGATGGAGTTCCCCAAGAAACACTCCTATAACCATTTAATTCATAATGTTATGAAGACAGAATTGTACATTAGCAAAGCATCGAAGATTGTATGCTTTAACTGTCCGAGAAGTAGTCAGGCAAGCTGTGGTATAGCTTACCGCAGTTCCTAAAGTTATTTCGAATTAATTGAGGTTACGCTCCTTATGATAAGGGCGTAACCTCTTAAATCTAAAATTTATGCAAGAGTTTTGCGCCAAAGAAGTTCCATACGCCATCATTAAGTCAAATGATGTTTCTGTTCCCCCATTCCCTTATTTGAGAGATAGTTCAGGGAATAGGACTATGATATGTGTTTCTCCGCATCACGGTCGTAGTTATATTGTATCCAAGAAAGATGGACGATACATTGTGAGTAAAGGGAATGGGTTGAGTTACACGCAATACAGCCATGTGCATTCAGGAGAATTCGATGATTACACGTGGGGAATTTTGTTGAAAGATGAAGCTGAAAGAGATTTTGAAAGCGGAATTGAAGTTCATGATTTGGGAATTAAGACTAATATCATGCAATATGTCATCAAGCTTGAAAACGAAATACTGTTGACAAATGGGCATGTTCTGACTCCAATCTTGTTACAATATTCCGTTGAGTGTCCTTACCGAATATGTGATGCAGCCTATATGTCTAAGGAGGAAATATGGAGACAAGTAGCTCAGTGGGAAAAATACAATAAGAGAGGGTACACACAATCTTATTTGGTTGCTGCAGAAGTGCTTGTGAACAATCTAAAGATACTTCATTCTAACAAAATTCTACATAATGCCATACACCCTCAAAACTACACTTGGGCTTTAGAGTTGTTAGACTTTGAAATTACCTGTAGTCCTAAGCATCCGTATAGCACAAAAGAAGAATCTCATATTGTAAAAGACTTGTTTCCCCGTGAAATAATGCAGACTTACGATGTAATAAACCATATAGCATCATGTCTGAACGAAACCATTAACCATGCCGAACTTGAAGAATTGTTTTTGAAGTATGGATTTGATATAAAGAATTGTAATAGCATATATGATAAAAAATAGTGACACCATGCCCTGCCTGAGCATTTCAATTCTGAATTCAGTATTTTTCAATGAAATAAAGAACAATGTCAAGCAGAAGATTTCACCATTAAATAACGCAGAAATATGATAGCAGACTACACCACCATGCCAAGAATGTTCCGTGAATGTAACAGGATGTATTTCAACAATACACTTCCCGCACCCAAATATGGACTTATGAACAAACTGAATACTTTGGCTCGATTAAATTTCTGTTTGGTTGACTTTGCGATCGATCATTAATGAATAGAAAATGCGTCTCACTCCTTTTAACATCTTTTAGGGATATATTTTTGGTATTCTCAAATATTTTTCCTAATTTCGCTTTCGCATTTCGGTAGATTTGCATTAGTTCTTTGAGATATTGAAGCATCAAGAGACTGTTTAAGTACAGCTCCAACCGAGTCTTTCATAAGGGCCACGGTGGGAAAATCGATGTGAATTAGTGAATTAAGTATTTGATATTCATTTAATTAAAATATAAATTTATGAAATTACAAAATTACATTTCGTCTTTTAGTAACGTAGAGGCTTACAATGCATCTACGCTCAACTGTTTTGCCTTTCGTCATGGGTATGACGTGAGGCAGGGTTTGTCGTTGTCGCTTGGCAAGACAGAATAACATCGGCAAAATCCTTATGTTATGCCGTGACTGCATCCGAGAGGGGGTAGAACCACCGATAGATTATGACCTCCTCAGACGTTCAAATATCTACATTTTAGGAGAATTATTAACCTTTGAAAATAATTGAATATGAGTCTTTTTGCAGAATTTGAAAAGAGGGAACGAGAAGTGTTCCCTCACAACAAAATCATTCTTTGGGATGGTCGTATGCTTGATTGCTATCCACTTGCAACACAAGCACCGGACAAATTAGACGAAGATCATTTAGAATTAGACACGACAGGACAATTTCTGATCGTTGGAGCGAAGAAACCACAACCGATGTCTCCACAATCGAAAGATACAGAGGAGCAAAAGGAACTTTTTATCAAAAATGCCTTCTACCTGTTAGCGCACAAGGAGCGCATTATGAGTGACAGCCGTATGTTTTTGTGTCGTATACCTATTCAGAGTGGTTTGGCTTACACAGGAATCTCAGGTTTTAGAAATCCCACGTTGGGCATCTATCTTGAATGGTGGTCGATTGTAGAAGGAGCGATGAGAACAGATAGGGAAGGAAGGAAAAGCCTCGTCTATCACCTTGCAGGTAGTCCTTTGAGTGGTGCTAACAAATGTGCAGCTGTGCATGAAGATGGTAAAATAGAAATTGTTTCTTTGTCTCAATTTAATGCGCATTGGGGGCCATTTACATACCTCAATAACCGCTATACTGAGGCAAAGCAACTCTATCAAGCATACACGCTTCAAGAAGTGCTTGATATATTAGGCCAAGAGGATGACGGCAATACAGATTATGCTCGCTCAATAGAAATTCAGTACATGACCCATGAGATAGAAGTGTCTAACAGGCATATTGAGCAAATCAAAGTTGAGCGTGATATGTGGTGCAAAAAGTACTATGACACTCTGATAAGATATAATGAGGACAAAATTCGTAAGTTCTATGCAGAGTTTGAGACCTTGGAAACAAGTGCCAATATGGAAATCGAGCTGCTGAAGGAACAGAAGCGAGCTTTGAAAGCAGAACTGAAAAGCGGACGATTAGACAACATAACGTACCAAAAGAAACTTATGCCTCTAACCAAGCGCATTAGAAAGTTGGAAATCGAAATCGGTTGTTTCAAGTTTAACAAAGTCCTTGAGGTATTTCCCGATGAAAGGGACATCTCTTTCAATTTAATAGAAGAGTTTGTCCATAACACAAAGATAAAGCAATAATATTTTTTTAGAACTCTAAACTATTCCCAATTACAGAAGCATGAATACAAGAATTGTCATAATAAAAAGCTTTCGAGACGACTACGATTGTGACCATTTTCAAACCGATGAACAAATCAACCGTCTGTCACACGCATTGACGAAGAAGTTTTTGAAAAAAGACGGAGTGCTATTTCAACGTCTTCTTAATCAGTTTCATCTCGTCCCTAACATCCGACTTGTCTTAATGGCAGAGCAAAACAAGGCAAAAGAAGTTACAAGCCTCCGTTTGTGTATAGACAGAAAAGACTTGTGGATGACGCAGGCAATAAACAACTACGAGGGTATGATGGCGGCTATGGAAACCTATTTCATAGAACAAGGGCTGAATACAATACACCCAAATACCCAAGAGGAAATGAGTGCATTTTTAGCGTGGATGAGAGAGCGACTACCAATTATAGACGAGTATATAACCATAGAGCTCGAATAGTCCGATAACCGCAAACTGAAGAACACCGAGGGGATGCAGTCCGCATGCGACCAAGTCGCACCAAGACCGCATCCCCTTTTACTATCGGGATGTTTCTTTGGGTTATTTGCAGGGTTGGGCCATGGTGCCGACGGGCAGGCTGATGCGGTAACCGGACATGTTGCCTACGCGCTTGATCAATTCGGCTTTGAGAGCATATTTCTGTCCCTGATGCTCAGCGATGATGTATATCCATGTGGATTTACCGGTCACTTCGTAGGGCCATTTCTTGCTCTTGATATCGCCCCACTTGTTGTTGATGAATACTACCTTCTTGTAGTATCTGCCGGCGAATTGTTTGGCGGCTTCTTGTGCTCCCTGGGTGTCGGCAGCGCTTGCAGTCACTCCCTTGGGCTCGGTTATAGCTGCGCTTGCATTGTAATTAGGCATCCAGTCGGGCTTCTCATTCGGATCAAAATATGAGCTCACAAAGGCCTGGTGTGCCTGCCAACCATTGCTCTGATTCTTCTTAACCACGAGTTTGCGGTAACGTGTGGCCTCTGCATCGTGATCTTTGTGATTGGGAAGACAATTGTCGGTGATGTTGTCGGCCAGAAGCAATTGGAAATATTTGGCGTAGGGATCAGACTGAGCTGCCGCGTTGTCATAATATTTTTCAGCCCACGAGATCAATGTCTCATAGGAAGCCACAGTGTTGGAGAGGTTATCTGCTAATTCGCGACGAGCTTTTCTTTGTTCATAGAAATTCTTGGGGAGAAGGCCACCCTCTTCGGTAGTGTAGTTGTCGGCGAGCGCATAACGCATCTGGCTGTATTGTTTGTGATTCAGATAGGTGTCGGCATAGATGTAGAAGAGGAGTGCCTGATCAGAGGTCGGGTCTGCGATAAACTGGGTCTGGAATGCATTCAAGAAGATTTCATCGGCGGGGACTACCATGCCATCTCCGACTTCACCCCATATATTCAAGGTCTTCTTGTGATCGATATCTGATGCCATCTCTGTTTTGAAGATTGCAAGGAATGCATTTAAGATGCGATCGCGAGAATCCTCATTCAGAATCCAATAATCCTTATTTTTGTCGGCATAATAGGGTTGATAATTTTGGGTGAAGTCTCCCATATTATCGTAAGCACCATGGAGGGCTCCAACGCTCTTGGTGAATCCATTCCACACTTCGGTAGAGGTGGCGAGAGGGTCGGAGGCTTTTGCCTCAGCGCCGGGAGTGTAAGTTTTCTTGTAGTCGAACTTGCCGGATGCAGATGTTGTAGTAGACTCAGATGCTGAGTCGGATTGGCTACTCTCTCCGCTTACGGCATTCTCCACAGCCTCTTCAGCTTTTTTCTTCTTTTTGTCTACTTTGTCTTTGACAACTTTCTCGGCTTTGCTTTAAGTTTATTGCCGAGGCCTTTGAACTGGGCGTTGGCGGGGAAAGATGCTATGCCCATAACGAGTATCGCTGCGAGAGAGATACTGCAAATTCTCTTAAGGATGTTCATAATGTTATATTTAAGTTAATAAATTCACAAAATAAAGCGACATACCATCGCACACAAGACGATAAGCCACCGCTCATATCTGCAAAATTATGAATTACCCATACGACCGGGTTTCAATTCAGAAACAAAATATTTAAAAAGAAGAACATCCCCGCGTATTTTCAGCAATTCAAGTGAAGCACCCTTAAGGGACGCGCTCTGAGATGGCGCATAAACAACAATGGACAAACAAATTTAGTCTTGCTTGTCCATGGTTGTATAGTTTGTTATTTATTATAACATGGTTTAGTATTCCTCCTCGTTGAAGGTTAGACTGCGTATGGTTCAAAGTGGTAATACACAGACACTTATATGCCTCCAAGAGGGTTGTGGGTCGTAAGTGGGTAGCCGAGGTCATAATTGTTTTATATGAATTAAAACATTGTTTCTGAAGTGGATAGCGTAAACATCAATTATGACACAGCCTCAGCCAATATGCTGTGACCAAAGCTATTAATGTGCGGCCTCGAGCTCGAGGCCGTGTGGGGGGCGTGTGGAGCGCCTTGTGGGTCATAAAACGCAAGCAGCGAGAGCTGATTGCCCTCGCTGCCAATTTAATTTTATTAATTTATGCTTTTAATTGTGCATTATGCATTTTGCATTGTGCATTATCGAACGATGATTTTCGAGGCTTTGGCGCCCTGACGGCGGATGTAGAGGCCGGGAACGAGGTTGTCGCTGTTGACGCGCACGCCGTTGAGGTTGTAGAATTCGACGGGAGCGTTTTCGTCATCAATGACGATTTCGGCTACGCCCGCGTTGTCGACGGCGACGTTCTCTTTGCAGTAGAAGCGGACGCTCTCGTATTTGAAGAGGTCTTTGGCTGCTGCTTTGTCATGGGCGATGATCGTGCCGAAGTCGAGAACCGAGTTGGGGTTGTCGTCGCGTTTGTCGACATCCCAGCTGACGTCGCGGATGAGTCCTTCGATGGCTGCTTCATGAGTTTCGGTTGTCAGGGCAGCGGCGACACCGCCGATGGTGATGTTTTGGTCTTTAATCGAAGCTTTCTTGGCAGCGTCGTCAATGTCGACAGTGATGGGATTGTCCCAACCGCTGCGGAAAGCGTTGTAGATTGTGACTTTCTTGCCGTCGCTGATTGCGTGGACGATAGTCTGCTCTTTGTCGTCTGCGTTGACTACGCCGTCGCCGTTGACGTCGCCGGGCCAGTATTCCATTTCGCCGTGGCCGAGGTAGAAGCGCGAGTTGACGCCGATTTCCATCCAGCCTACAAATTTGCCATCGACGTCATATGCGATATAGCCCCAGATGTCGTCGGTGACGATTTTGGTGATTTTGCCGTCGTGGAGCTCGAAGGTGCCGGTGAACGGACGGTCGCGGTTGGGCTGATATTTACCGTCAACGTAGTCTACAGCTGTGAAATAGATGTCGAGACCGGGGTCGTTATAGTCGTCTGGATCAACATAATAGACGCAGGCGAAGCGCGAAGGAATCGAAATCGTGCCGGCGTCTTTGTCAACGTGGCCTTTGATGATGGCGTTGAGAAGGAAGAGGTAGCCGATGTTGACGTCGCCCTCTTTTTCGGCGAAGTAGTCTTCGACAATCATAGGCTGCTCATAGCAGTTGCCGAAAGGCTTGTTGCCGTCTTCGGGGTTGGGGATGGGGCTGTAATACTCGAGCGCATAGCGTCCCATGACTTGCTTGTCGAGGTCGGTGATTTGGAATGCATTTTCTGACGCGGCCTTGGCGGGAGCCTTGTGGGTGATAGGCTGGTTGGCCGAAACGATGCTCCGTGCTGTGGGAGCGGCTACCACTGATGCTGCAGCTAAAGTGACTGCGAGAGCTGAAAGGTAGAATTTCTTCATAAGACTAAATGTAGTTATTAGATGAATGAAAAATGTAAGTTATCCGGAAAAACTGTCGCAAAGATATGTAATTTATTGTAAAAAGGAAAATAAAAATGCAGAAAGATATTTCGCAATGGCATAAATTTTGCTAAATCGCTTCATTTTTTGCAAAATAAAAACGGCCGCCACGCGTAAATATGGACTGTGTCCCACGATTGAGGCCTGTCAGTGCCTTATGGACATAGAGCAGCTCGGTTAATGCCCGGTAAGCTCTATCTGATACTGATGACATCGGCAACGGTGTTGGTGCTCTTATCTTTTTGGGGAGTACCGGCGCTGTTGTTTTGGTGTGCTTACGCCTGGCTTACCACAACCTGGTGCCGGATTGCCCTCATTGTGCTTGGTATCCTTTGGATTGCTCTTGTCCGTCCCTGGAATATGTTTCAGAGGCCCGGTATTTAAAGAATATCTGTCTGACCTTTCAAAAATGAGCAAACACATATAAAAATGAAAGTCGTTAAAGCCATTTCTGACCTCAACGACCTTCAAATATGAGATATGTAGCGTTATTTCAGCGAATTATGCTGATTATGCGATATTCACTTCTGCCTACTTGTGAATATTTACTTCACAAATGAAACATCAGAGTTTAATATTGGCTTCTTAAATTGTCTAATAATGATTGTGCATCTTCATTGCCTTGTTCTGCTGATTTTTCAATCCACTGTATTCCTTTTTCTATATTTTGGGCAGTTCCCACTCCCATCGCAAGGCAATAACCAACATTGAATTGTGCTGA
>OBLI01002712.1_pt1 | contig 14619 bp, 9 predicted proteins | sample 1519701 | NCBI WGS metagenome assembly OBLI01 (sample SAMEA3663005, study PRJEB22513) | pig gut metagenome | biome: pig gut; feature: pig-associated habitat; material: faeces | place: France | collected 2012 | reverse complement strand
GCCAGCGAGATCGGATACGGCATCAGCTCTTCAGTCTCGTTTGTGGCGTAACCGAACATCATACCCTGATCTCCGGCTCCGGTGTCCAAATCATCCGTCAATGCACCGGATTTTGCTTCCAACGCCTTGTCTACGCCCATGGCGATATCTGCTGACTGCTGATCAAGCGCCACCATCACCGCACAGGAATGTCCGTCCAATCCTTTCTTTCCGTCGTCATATCCGATCTCAAGTACCGTATCACGAACAATTTTGGGAATATCCAGATTTGCTTTTGTGGTGATCTCTCCTGTTACCAGCACAAAACCGGTACAGCTTGCGGTCTCGCAGGCCACACGGCTCATCGGGTCCTGCTCCATGCAGGCATCTAAGATCGCATCTGATACGGCATCACAGACTTTGTCCGGATGACCTTCCGTAACTGACTCTGAAGTAAACAATAATTTTTCCATTTTTTCTCCTTTGCTTTTTTGACCTGTTAATTGGGTAAAAGAAAATCCGCCGGTGTCGAAACACAAGCGGATCGATTGCAATATCAAATCCTCTTATTGTTCGATTACTCGCTCAGGTTGGCACCTTCCGTTTTCGGGGTTGCCGTGACTTCACAGATCCTTTGTATCTCCATCACTCTGAATAAGGGAAACTCTAAATCAATACAATATGAAATTGATATTTGTCCTATGACATATTCACCATACCTTAATTTTTTATATCTGTCAACAGTTAAATTTCACCGAATCCCTTGAAAAGCTTGACTTTTTTAGTAAAAGCGCACATAATTATATGGGATTCTACTTACATTTATTATTACTTATTGTGGAGAAGGATAAAGTTATGAAGGAAATTCTAACGGCTGAACTAAAACCAGGCATGGTAGTTGCTGCCCCGGTAAAAACGAAAAGAGGACAGGAACTGATTCCTGCCGGTACCGCATTAACCAAACAGCAGATTTCCCGTCTGGAATTTTACGACATCAATTCTGCTATGATTGATGAAGCATCTCTACTGACAGAAGATGAGATCCGCGCTGCGCTTCAGGCTGCAGCAGCACAAAAGCTGTCCGGCAAGCCCATCCCATCAGAACCGGCTCCGGAAGTCATTCCGGAACCAACCGCCGCACCTGCGGAACCAAAAAAGCGTGAGGTGGCATATTCCCAAAAGGTCAAACAAAGCTCTGCTTTTCAGGAATATTCTCTGAAATCCACTTTTTCAACGGAAGTACTCCGTGAAGAGTTAGAGGGCTACGTTCATCAGGACAAGCCCATGAACTATGACAGACTGTTGGATGCGGTCAAATCCCTGATCACTCCGGGTCAGACCATCATCCAGTATTTTGATATGCTGCACAATATGCGCTCCATCAGCGACAGTGTCTACAGTCATTCCCTGAACGTTGCCATGATCTCCCGTATTCTGGGCAAATGGCTGCATTGGTCCAGCAGTGAATTGGATGCACTGGTTTTGGCGGGTCTGTTACACGATATCGGAAAGATCACGATTCCGGAAGAAATTTTAAATAAAGAAGGCAAGCTGACAGACGAAGAGTTTCAGATCATCCGCTCTCATCCAAAGGCCGGATATGACAGGATCAAGGATCTGAAAATCGATTCCCGCATCAAGAAAGCGGCTCTGCAGCATCATGAACGCAGCGATGGAAGCGGTTACCCGATGGGCGTAGATGAGATCATGATCGATGACTTTGCTCTGATCATTGCTATTGCAGACGTCTATGACGCAATGACAGCTGCCAGAAAATACCGCGCGCCGCTTTGTCCGTTCCAGGTCATCCGCGAGTTTGAACGGGACGGTTACCAGAAATATAAGACAGAGTATCTTCTGACTTTCCTTCGCCGAATCGCTACTACATACCAGAACAATCGGGTCATCTTAAGCAACGGAGAAGCCGCAAAGATCATTCTGTTAAACCAGAATGCATTATCATCGCCTCTCGTACAGCTCAATGACGGATCATGTATTGATCTGGCAACTTCATCTTTGTATATTCAATCAATTGTGTAAAATGCATAAAAAAAATATCGCCCGTATGGGCGATATTTTTTATGAAACCTTTAGGGTAAATTTCTGTATCTCTTTTTCGGAGCTCACCTTTTCGATCTGTGCTCCAAGGCTTGCCAGTTTTTCTTCGAAATGCTCATAGCCTCGTTCGATATAATAGATATCATCCACCACCGTAATGCCGTCTGCGGCAAGACCGGCAATGACAAGCGCGGCTCCTGCTCTCAGATCCGGTGCGCTCACTCTCGCTCCGGTATATCTTTCCACGCCGGCGATGATCGCGATATTACTCTCCACCTTGATATCTGCACCCATTCGGGTCAATTCATCCACATAACGGAAACGATTTTCAAAAATACTTTCCGTTACGGTACTCGTTCCCTCGGCGATACCGAGGATCACGGACATCTGCGGCTGCATATCTGTCGGAAAGCCCGGATACGGCAGTGTCGTCACCTGTGTATGACGCATCCGCTTGGAACATACAACACGGACAGCATCATCAAATTCCTCCACCTCACAGCCAACCTCCAGTAACTTTGCCGTGGTTGCCTCCAGGTGCTTCGGGATCACATTTTTCACCATGACATCACCTTTGGTTGCCGCAGCAGCAAACATAAAGGTTCCTGCCTCGATCTGATCCGGTATGACGGTATACTGCGTCTTATGAAGCTTCTCTACTCCAACGATTCGAATCACGTCCGTTCCGGCACCGCGGATACCGGCACCCATGCTGTTCAAAAAGTTTGCCACATCTACAACGTGCGGCTCTTTTGCTGCATTTTCAATGATCGTTTTTCCGTCAGCCATCGCTGCTGCCATCATAATATTGATGGTCGCTCCCACGGAAACCTTGTCTAAATAAATATGTGTTCCCTCTAGATGTTCGGCTGCTGCGGAGATCAGTCCGTGAGAGATATCCACTTCTGCTCCCAGCGCGCGAAAACCCTTCAGGTGCAGATCGATCGGCCGACTTCCGATGTCACATCCACCGGGCAATGCGACCTGCGCTTTTTTATATTTTCCAAGCAGTGCTCCCAGCAGATAGTAGGAAGCACGGATTTTTTTTATATATTCATAATCTACCAGCATACCGGAGATCGTGCTTCCGTTGATCTTTACCGTATGCGCATCGATACGATCTACGATTGCTCCGATTCCTTCAATTGCATGTAACATCACGTTGATGTCGCGGACATCCGGCAGATTTTCAATTGTCACTGTCTCATCTGTCATAATGGAAGCAGCCAAAATCGCCAATGCGGCATTTTTTGCACCACCGATTTCTACCTCTCCAACTAAAGGGGTTCCACCCTTAATCACATACTGTTCCATTTTGCACCTCTGCAATCTTTTTTTTCACAAACCACGTTATTATAGTAGCCTCTGCCCTCTTTTGTCAAGAAAATACATGGTTTTTCCCATATACATCTATTATAACCATTGTATTTTCGTTTGTAAATTCATATTTTCAAATAAAAAAAGAACACCTTACCTAACATATTATATGCATTATGCTTTTTCTGTTTCCATTTTGCCACTGTAATATAGCTTGGCATAAAAGCCATTCCGCTCCAGAAGCTGCTCATGGTTTCCTTTTTCAATGATATGCCCATCCTTCATCACAAGAATGATATCCGCATTCCGGATCGTGGACAGACGGTGCGCTACGATAAAGCTGGTTCTTCCTTCCATCATTTTTGCAAAGGCGTTTTGGATCTTTAATTCGGTTCGCGTGTCGATGGAGCTGGTCGCCTCGTCTAAGATCAGCATCGGCGGCAGGCAAAGCATGACTCTGGCAATGCACAAAAGCTGTCTCTGCCCCTGTGACAAGCCGCCCCCGTCTTCCCCCATCGGCGTATCATAGCCCTGTGGCAGCTGTTTGATAAAGCTGTGGCAGTGGGCTGCTTTTGCGGCCGCAACCACTTCTTCCGGCGTGGCGTCCTTTTTTCCCATGCTGATGTTTTCGCGGATCGTTCCCGCATGCAGCCACGTCTCCTGCAATACCATTCCGTAGCTTTCCCTCAGGCTTTCCCTGGTCACATTCCGGATATCGACGTTTTCTACCTGAATACTTCCTGCTGTCACATCATAAAAACGCATCAACAGATTGATCAGGGTCGTTTTTCCGCATCCGGTCGGTCCTACAATCGCAACCCTTTGCCCCGGCTCCACATCCAGATTCAGCTCCTCAATCAATTTTTGCTCCGGCTCATAGGAAAAGGAAACATTGTCCAGACTCACATGCCCTTTGACATCTGTCAATCGTACTGCATGTTCGGATTCCGGAATCTGCGGAGTCTCCTCAATGAGTGAAAAGACACGGGCCGCACATGCGATCGCATTTTGCAATTCTGCCATCACGGCAGAAATCTCATTAAATGGTTTGGTATACTGACTTGCGTAATTTAAAAAGCACGAAAGCTGTCCTACGGACATTCTGCCCGCAAGCACCTGCATCGCGCCGAACACGACCACCAGCGCATATACAATATTGTTGACAAATCGGGTACTCGGATTCGTCAGCGAAGAAAAAAATACGGCTTTTCTGGCAACCTTTTCAAATTCCCGGTTCATCTCATCAAATGTCGCGATTGCCTCATCCTCATGGCTGTATGCTTTTACAACCTTCTGATTCTGAATGATCTCATCCATATATGCGGTCTGTTTTCCACGAAGAAAGGCCTGTCTGGTGAACAGGTGATAGGTGCGCTTTGCGATAAAGCTTGCCACAAACAAAGACAACGGTGTGACAACGACCACCACAAATGCGATCAATACATTTTGCCGGAACATAAAAAGCAAGGTTCCGACGATCGTGATGACACCGGTGAACAGCTGCGTAAATCCAAGCAAAAGTCCATCGGCAAACTGATCCACATCCGCGATCATTGCGCTTGTGATGTCGCCGGTAGGCTTTGCGTCAAGAAAACGAAACGGCAGTATCTCGATCCGGTCCATCAGATCATTTCTGATATCCCTGGACACATAAAAAGTCAGGTTGTTATTACAACGTGCCATCAACCACTGCGCCAGGGCATTGAGGATCATCACGATGACGATCAGTTTGATGATCTGCGCCAACCGTTCAAAATCCACTGCTCCCTTTTCAAGGATACAGTCGATGGCCCATCCGTTCAGGATTGGACCAAACAGTGTCAGCACAACCACAACCAGTGCCAGGACTATTGCCCCGATGAGGTAATACCAGTAACGGCCCACATAGCGAAACACCTTTCGAATAGTTTCTTTTTTTGATGTATGTTCTTTCCTTGCATCCATTCTGTCCGATTCTCCTTTGCAAACCCTTACGCATTCTGACTTTCATAAATTTCCCGGTAAACCGGACAATTGTTCAGCAGTTCGTCATGTGTTCCCTTCCCGACAAGTTTTCCTTCATCGAGAACAAGGATCACATCTGCATGCTGCAGGGACGCGGTTCTCTGGGATACCACAAACGTCGTCGGTGCATGCTCCAATTGCCGGATCGCATTTCTGAGCGCGGCATCCGTCGCATAATCCAGTGCCGAGGAGCTGTCATCCAAAATCAGGATCTTCGGTTTCATCAGCAGTGTTCTTGCAATGGCAAGCCTCTGCTTTTGTCCGCCTGACAGATTGCGTCCACCCTGCTCCACGATTTCATCCAGTCCGTCCGCCTTCTTTTCCACGATTTCTTTTGCCTGCGCGATTTCAAGCATCTTCCAGATCTCTTCATCGCTGGCAAAAGGATCGCCCCACTGTAAGTTCTCGCGGATCGTTCCGTGAAACAATACTGCCTTTTGCAGCACGATCCCTACCATGTGCCGAAGCTCCTCTTCCCCATAAGATCTGATATCTTTTCCAAAAAGCCGGATCTGCCCGTCTGTGGCGTCATAAAATCGTGTCAGGAGATGCACCAGTGTACTTTTTCCCGAACCGGTTCCGCCGATGACACCGACCGTTTGTCCTTCTTCCACCGAAAAATCGATGTCAGATAACGACTGATCTCCTGCTCCCGCATAAGTAAAATCCACATGGGCGAATTCCACTGTGGGGCCCTGCATCCTCTCTCCTTCTGTTTGCGTCGGAAACTGCATGGATGACGGCACATCCAGCACGGACTGTACGCGCTTTGCGCTTGCAAATGCCTTCGACAGTAAAATAATCGTATTTGCCAGCTTGACCAGCTCCACCAGAATCTGTGACATATAGTCCAAAAGCGCTACCACATCTCCCTGCTTCATCGAACCCGTATCAACCTTATCCCCGCCGATCGAAAGCAGTGCGATCACGCCCAGATTGATAGTTACAAATGTCAGCGGATTCATCAGCGCAGAGATTTTTCCCACGGCAGTCTGCTGCTCTACCAGTTCGTGATTTGCCTGATGAAAACGCTTTGCCTCGTCTTTTTCCGTGTGAAACGCGCGGATGACGCGCACACCGGTCAGGTTTTCTCTCGTAATGCGCAGGACGTGATCGAGACGCTCCTGTACCTTCTTATACATCGGCATGGTTGCCAGTATGATGCCAAAGACGATCACGGACAGCACCGGAATGACCACAACAAAGACCCATGCTGCTTTTTTGTTTACGAAAAATGCAAGGATCATCGCGCCAAATACGATAAACGGGGAGCGAAGCAGCAGACGGAGTGCCATGTTCACCCCGTTTTGCAGCTGATTCACGTCACTGGTCATGCGGTTCATCAATGCCGAGGTCCCCAGTGTATCCAACTCCGTAAAAGAAAGCTTCTGGATATGCGCAAACAATGCGCCTCGCAGTTTTGCGGAAAAACCGACCGCTGCCTTTGCGGCAAAATATTGCGCCAGAATAGCACATGCCATTCCAACTACCGCCAACAGGATCAAAACCAGACACATTCTGACAATATATGTTCTGTCACCTTTCAGTATTCCGTTGTTGATGACGCCGGCTACGACTAACGGCACAAACAGATCAAACAATGCCTCCAGCATCTTAAACAGCGGCGCTATGATCGATTCCTTTTTATAATCTGACAAATAAGTAAATAATTTTCTCATTGGCTTTTATCCTTTTACATAGAGTTGTTCCAGCAATGGCAGGAGCTGTTCCAGGGCAGCCAGCGCATCTGTCTGTTTTTGTCTTGAATTGAGATTCATCTGATACAAAAAGCAGGGCTTTTCCTTATCCGGAACGAAAATCAACGCATTTTGGGCCGCCGCTACGACAGCCGGTATCTGCAGCGGCTCTACAGGTGCTTTCGCATACAATTCCAGGCGAAGTGTCTGCCCTTTTTGTGTGATCTCTGTCAGAAACAACGCGTGTGCTTTACTTTTGAGTCTTGCAATGGAAAGCAGTGTCAGTACGCTTTTCGGGGGTTCGCCAAAGCGGTCGATCAGCTCGTCGAGCATATCGTCGCCTTCTTTTTCCGTCAGGATTCCCGCAATCCGCTTATAGATATCCAGCTTCTGGAATTCGTTGGAGATATAACTTGGCGGAATGTAGGCATTTACCTCGATATCAATGGAGGTATCGAACTGTTCCTCTTCCTTTAACTCACCCTTCTGTGCTTTTACCGCCTCGTTGAGCATCTTGCAGTACAGATCATAGCCCACCGCTTCCATATGTCCATGCTGCTGTGCGCCCAGCAGATTTCCGGCACCGCGGATCTCCAGATCCCGCATGGCGATCTTAAAGCCGCTTCCGAGATCGGTAAACTCTTTGATGGCCGCCAGCCTCTTTTCTGCTACTTCCTTTAACATTTTGTCTCGTTTGTACATAAAAAATGCATATGCAGTGCGATTACTTCGCCCTACGCGACCGCGCAGCTGGTAAAGCTGGGACAATCCCATATTATCCGCATCCTGAATGATCATCGTGTTTACATTGGAGATATCCAGTCCGGTCTCGATAATGGTTGTTGATACCAGTACATCGATTTCACCGTTGATAAACTGGTACATGATGTTTTCTAATTCCGCTTCCTTCATCTGCCCGTGGGCAAAAGCAACCGTAGCGTCGGGACACAGCTGCTGGATCTTATTTGTGACATCCACGATCTGATTGACGCGGTTGAACACATAATACACCTGCCCATCTCTGGCCAATTCCCTGGCAATCGCCTCCCGTACCAGCTCTTCATTGTATTCCATCACATAGGTCTGGATTGGCAGACGATCGATGGGCGGCTCCTCCAGTACACTCATATCGCGGATTCCGATCATGCTCATGTGCAGTGTTCTCGGAATCGGCGTCGCTGTCAGCGTCAGCACGTCGATGTTTTTCTTCATCTGTTTGATCTTTTCCTTGTGTGTCACGCCAAAGCGCTGCTCCTCATCGATGATCAAAAGCCCCAGATCCTTATACTCCACATCCTTTGAGAGCAAACGATGCGTTCCGATTATGATATCTACCATTCCCCGCTTCAATTCGTGGATCGTATGCTTTTGCTGTGCACTGGTACGGAAACGGCATAACAGGTCTACCGTGATCGGGAAATCCTTCATTCTCTGGGCAAATGTATTGTAATGCTGCTGTGCCAGAATCGTCGTCGGACACAAAACAGCCACCTGCTTTCCTTCCTGTACCGCCTTGAATGCCGCCCGGATCGCCACCTCGGTCTTGCCATAGCCCACATCTCCGCAGATCAGGCGATCCATGATCTTGGTGGATTCCATATCCCGTTTCGTCTCCTCAATGGCCTGCACCTGATCTTCGGTCTCCTCAAACGGAAACATTTCTTCGAACTCATGCTGCCACACCGTATCCGGTCCGTACACATATCCTTCTTTTTGCTGACGGGCCGCATACAGCTCTACCAGTTCTTTTGCCACTTCCTGCACCGCACCCTTGACTTTTGACCTGGTTTTATTCCACTCCCCGCCTCCAAGAGTATTTAATTTCGGCTTTTTCGCATCTGCCGATGCATATTTCTGGATCAGTTCCAGCTGTGTCGCCAGAACATATAAATTGGAGCCTTTTGCGTATTCGATCTTGATATAATCACGGACATTGTGGTCAATTTCCACCTTTTCGATTCCCCGGTAGATGCCCAGTCCATAATTTTCATGTACGACATAGTCTCCGATATGCAGCTCGGCAAAGCTATGAATATGCTCCCCTTCGAAGCGTTTGTATTTTTTCTTCTTCTTTTTCTCCGCTCCGAAAATATCGCTTTCGGTGATCACGGCAAAATGCAGTGTGGGATACTCATAGCCACGCCTTACTTTTCCGTATCGAACCATAATCTGCCCCGGCAAAAGATCATGGTCATCATCCTCCGTATAAAAGCAGTTCAACTCTTCTGCCGTCAGATCCTCTGCCAGTCGCTTGGCTCTGGTCCTCGATCCGGACAAAAGTATAATCTTGAATTTATTTTTCTTGTATCTCTTCAGATCTTTGATCAGCACTTCAAATTGGTTGTTATAAGCACCAATCATTCTGGAACTGAAATCATAGGTCTGTTTAAATTCCAGATGTTTGACCTTTAACTCCAGCGTCGAGAGAGCAATACAAGGAAAGCTCTGCAGCCGCGCCATCGTCGATGTTCCGGAAGCGAGGACATCTGCCTGCCCGGACAGAATATATCCTTTCTCTAAGCGTTGCTTCATGCTCTCTGTATATTCCAGTTCCGTTGCCAAGGCATGCTCCATCAGACGCGCCGGCTCATCCAAAAAGATCAGCGTGTGCTCCGCATCGATATAATCCAGCAGAGACATCTGATCCGGTGAAAAATAAGGCAGGAAGGAATCCAACGCACTGACTCCTCCAAATTCATTTACTTCCTCCTCCAAAGCGTCTACCATCTTGCCAATTCTTGCCGCTTCTTCATTCTTCTGGTTGTCTCGAAATGACTTTATAAGCGTTTTTGCTTCTTTTTTTATCCTCTTTAATCCGTCTTGAATCTCCTCATCAGACAACACCCATTCATTTGCCGGATACAAAGTAAAGCTGTCCACATCCGCTTCCTCCAGCGAACGCTGGCTTTCCGGATCAAACATGCGGATCGAGTCGATCTCGTCGCCCCACAGCTCCAAGCGGTACGGCTGCTCCTCTGTCAGCGGGAAAATGTCGATAATTCCCCCTCGCACGGCAAATTCGCCCGGCGACATGGCCTGATAATCCCGCCGATATCCCATCCGGACAAGCTCTTTTTTCAACTGCTCCCCATCGATCTCCTGTCCTGCCTCAAAAAATACCGCCGCTTTTTCAAACAATTCCGGCCGAACCATACGATTCATCAACGCATCAAAGGTGGTGATGACCGTCAGTGGCTTTTTCGTCTGCCGTTGCGCAGTCAATGCCTGTAACACCCGGATTCGCTCTCTGGTCAGTGCGTTTCCCCGCAGATCGGATTGATAAAACAACACATCCTTTGCCGGGAAATACAGCGCATCACTGTCAAAAAGCCGGTAATCCTCCAACAGGTCTTTTGCTTTTTGTTCATCAAACGTGACAACAAACCGGCTGTAAGAGCGCTGCCCCATTCCGTAAATCAAATGAGGCTTTCCCGCATCCATACACCCGGTTATCTGTATCGTACCTTTTAACTTTGGCAGTTGTTGATTGATCGTCTCAAAGTCCTTCCACTCCTGAAGTGGCTCGATAAAACATCTCATATCGCTACCTTTTCCCATTAAATTCATTCATTGCAGACGATAGATCGTCCATTAAAAATGCTTCTGCTGCCAGCATCGCATCGTCCATCGCTTCCTCAACCAGTGCCCGTTCCTCCTTGGAAAAATGCCCCAGAACATAATCTGCCAGATCATATCCTGCCGGTTTTTCACCGACACCGATCTTGATGCGGGCAAATTCCTGGGTTCCTGTCATCGCAATGATATTTTTGATGCCGTTATGACCACCTGCGCTTCCTTTTGCGCGCACGCGGATGCGCCCCGGTTCTAAACTGATATCATCATAGATCACCAGAAGCTCCCTTTCCGGATCAAGCTTATAATAATTCAAAAGCTCTGCCAGACACTCTCCGCTTAGATTCATATAGGTCTGCGGCTGCACCAAAAGCACCTTCTGTCCGGCTATGACACCGCTTCCATATACCGCCTTATGTTTTTTTTCTTTTAATGGAATCCGATATTTCTCCGACATCTTTGATATGACATCAAACCCCACATTATGTCTGGTGTGTTCATACTGTCTGGTGGGATTTCCCAATCCTGCAATGATATACATCTGATCCTTAGCCTCTCTTTTTTATGATCTCTTCCGCTTCCTTTAACTGTACCTGATCATTGACTCCGGTGATATCCGTCGCATCCTCCAGCGCAAACGCATCCACGCGCATGCCCTTGTTTTTGATCACGGTCAGCGTATCCGGAAGGTAATACTCGCCCTGCGCATTGTTTGGCAAAATCTCATCCAATGCAAGACGCAGCTGTCCGGTATCAAAAATATACATACCGGAATTGATCTCTTTTGACAGCAATTCTTCTTCATTTGCATCCTTATGCTCGACACTTTTCACAAAATTTCCCTCCGGATCACGGATGATTCGGCCATATCCGGTAGGATCGTCTACAAGGGCAGACAATACGGTCACGGTATTACCTTTTTGTCTGTGATAATCCGACAGGCGACGTAACGTCTCACCGGTGATCAGCGGCGTATCTCCGAATAAGATCAGCGTCTCACCCTCATCGCCCAAAAATTCTCTGGCACATTTTACTGCATGACCGGTTCCCAGCTGCTCCGGCTGAAAGGTAAAGCTCACATCCTTATGGCTGATCTCCTGTTCTACCATCTCATGTTTATAGCCCACCACCAGACAGATGTCAGTCGCGCCGGCATCTCTTGCGGCCTCAATGACATAATCCACGAGACATTTGCCCGCGATACGATGTACGACCTTCGGCAGATCCGATTTCATACGTGTTCCTTTTCCTGCGGCAAGAATCACCGCTTTTTTATTTTCGCCCATTTTATGTTCCCCTTTTCATCTTAATTCCATCACACAGTTTAAACGAAAAAAACAAAGTGCGCAAGCATTTTCCCATGCACAAAATTCAAGGGCTGTCATATGACAACCCTCAAATCATTTTGCTACACCTTCTTATGCAGTCTCTTCTGAAACCGTCAATTCTTCCTGATATTTGTCCAATATCATCTGCTGAATACGATTTCTCGTTTCTGTCTTGATCGGATGAGCAATGTCCCGATATTCACCATCAGCAGTTTTCTTGCTCGGCATTGCGATAAACAATCCCTTCTCGCCATCTACCACCTTAATATCGTGCAGAACAAACTCATCATCAATTGTAATTGACACGATAGCTTTCATCTTGCCTGACCCCTCAAGCCGACGAATACGAATGTCTGTAATATTCATGTTTTCAATCCCCCTCATCCTTTGTTTTACTTAAATACCGTATCGATTGTTCTCACCAACAACCACCTGGACATCTCCATCACCGAAATAGTACATATTCGGTTTGAGCGTACCACGGCTTTCCACGATACAGTTTTCAATGTGTGTATTGTCTCCGATATACACTTCATTTAAAATAATAGAATTCTTAATGATACAGTTCTTTCCGACAAATGCCTCTTTAAACAGGATCGAATTCTCGACTTTACTGTTAATGATACATCCGCTGGCGATCAAACTGTTTCTCACGTCAGATCCCTCATTGAACTTCGCCGGCGGCAGATCATCCACCTTGGAATAGATCTTTGGCTCTTCCTTAAAGAAATACCGACGAACCTCCGGTTTTAAGAAATCCATATTGGTCTGATAATAAGACTGCACCGTCGATATATTATTCCAATATCCCTGCATCTTATATCCGTAGATCCGTTTCAAATCCTTGTAACGGATCAGAATATCCGTCACAAAGTTCCAACGATCTTCTGACGCACACTGCTCCAACAGCTCAATCAGCTGTCTTCTTCGAATCACATAGACACCGGTTGAAATGGTGCTGGACTGGGCTACCATCGGTTTCTCCTCAAATTCGGTGATTCTGGAGTCTTCATTCATGCGAACCACACCAAACCGGCTGACATCCGCACTCGCCGGCATGTCCTTTACTGCAATGGTAATATCCGCTTTCTTTTGAATATGGTAATCCAGCAGATCATTATAATCGATCTTGTATACACAGTCACCGCTTGTAATGATCACATACGGTTCATGACAGCGCTTTAACCACTCAATATTCTGATACATGGCATCCGCGGTTCCGCGATACCACCAGCTGTTGTCTGCCGTAACCGTCGGTGTAAATACAAATAATCCGCCTTGTTTTCTACCGAAATCCCACCATTTTGATGAACTCAGATGCTCGTTTAACGAACGCGCATTGTACTGGGATAATACGGCAACCTTCTGAATATGTGAGTTCGTCATGTTACTCAAAGCAAAGTCGATGCACCGAAAGCTTCCAGCCATAGGCATCGCTGCAATTGCTCTTTTCCGTGATAACGCATCCATTCTCTGATTGTTACCACCAGCTAAAATAATACCTAATGCCTTCATGCCTTCACACCTGCCTTTATAATAGATTCCCCACTCTCCAATATTCCGTTCGGATAATCGGAAGCCTCCGTGATACCGGAAATCGCCGTATTTTTTCCGATGGATACATGATCCGGAATGACAGAGCTCTCTCCGATCGTCGCCAGATCAAACGCATAAACCTTTGGATTAAACTTGTTCGGCGCATACTGTCCGACACCGATCTTCACATCATTTCCAATGTGACAATCCTCAGCGATAATGGCTTTGTCCATGATCACATTTTCTCCGATGACCGCTCCTTTCATAATAATGGAATCACGCACCACGCTGCCCTTGCCGATGACGACTCCGGCTCCGATCACAGACCTTCGCACTTCGCCGTAGATCTCCGTTCCGTCACCGATAATACTTTGCTCAATGACGGCACTCTCAGAAATGTACTGCGGCTCGATCGTATCACTGCTGTTTGTATAAATTCTCCAGTATTTTTCATAGAGATTAAATTCCGGAATCAGGTCGATCAATTCCATATTTGCCTGCCAGTAAGAACCTAATGTTCCCACATCCTTCCAGTATCCGTTAAATTCGTAAGCAAACATTCTGCTTTCGCGTTCATGCAAATATGGAATGATATGTTTACCGAAATCACAGTTTCCCTGATCCTTCATGGCGATCAGTGCTTCCTTCAGCACTTTCCAGCTGAATATGTAGATGCCCATGGAAGCAAGATTGCTTCTTGGCTGCTCAGGCTTCTCTTCAAATTCCTGAATACGTCTGTCATCATCTGTGATCACAATACCAAAACGACTTGCCTCCTCATACGGAACAGGCATTACTGCGAGGGTGACATCCGCATCATTGGCCTTGTGGAAGTCCAGCATCACTTCATAATCCATCTTATAAATATGATCGCCGGATAAGATCAGCACATATTCCGGATTGTAGCTCTCCATGTAGTTTAAGTTCTGGTAAATTGCATTCGCAGTTCCTGTATACCACTCACTGTTTGTGCTCTTCTCATATGGTGGCAATACCGTGACTCCTCCGTTGTTGCGGTCCAAATCCCACGGAATACCGATTCCGATATGAGTGTTCAGCCGTAAGGGCTGATACTGTGTCAATACGCCTACGGTATCGATGCCCGAATTAATACAGTTACTCAACGG
>OBLI01002711.1_pt1 | contig 14626 bp, 8 predicted proteins | sample 1519701 | NCBI WGS metagenome assembly OBLI01 (sample SAMEA3663005, study PRJEB22513) | pig gut metagenome | biome: pig gut; feature: pig-associated habitat; material: faeces | place: France | collected 2012 | reverse complement strand
GCGGGCCACGGCGGCGGTGGCATCGGTGGAGCAGTTGTCGTAGACGTAGATGGTGGCCTCGGGAAGGGCCTGACGGAAGTCGGCCACCACCTGGGCTATGGTAGCCTCTTCGTTGTGGCAGGGTATGAGAACGGCGATGCGGGGAGTACTTGTCATGGCAACTTGGGTTAGGGGAGTGTGACGAGGCTATATAAAAAGGAAGGGAGTAGACGCAACTATTTGCCGTGAGGCAGCAGATGGCGCAGGGACATGAAGAACCGGAACACGGCGAAGTGGCCAAAGGGGTAGAACCAGGGCTTCCACTTGAACGACCACGGTATGCGGTTGCCGTCGATGAGGGGCAGTGTGCGGCGCATGATGTCCAGCGCCTCCTGCTGCTCGGCTGGCGTGAAGCGGGCGCGGTGGCGGCAGTAGTAGTTGTAGCAGCCTATAAATACGCTCCAGCGGTGCGCCTCGAGGCGGTTGAGCACGCGGTCGGGGTGCTGCAGGTGGCCTTGTGCGGCCTCGCGCATCAGAGCCTCCTTGAGCGCCACGCCTGCTGACAGGTGCAGAAAATGCCTGACCGACACGTGGTGCGTGGCCGAGTGCTCGTGCTGACGGTAGTAGTAAATGCCGTCTGTCAGGATGACGTGGCGCGAATGCAGGCAGTGTAGGCGCGCGGTGTTGTCGTCGCTGTAGAGGCGGCACGTGGTGTCGTAGGGCCAGCGCTTGTGCACCTCGGCGCGCACCAACATGTAGCCGTGAATGTGCCAGTCTACCATTTCAAGCAAAGCCTCCTCGCCCGTGAAGCGTTGTTGCGTGGTGCGCAGGGGAAAGGGCGTGTCGGTGTGGCTGTCGTCGTGGTGCAGCATGAGGCTGAACAGCGCGCTGTCGGCCTCGGGGTCGGCTTGCAGGGCGTTCCATGCCTTTTGCAGGGCGTCGGGGGCCAGGTAGTCGTCGGCATCGACCATGGTGATAAAAGCCCCTTCGGCATGCGCCAGTCCTTCGTTGCGCGCCACGGCCTGTCCCTGGTTGGTGGCGAGGCGCAGCACACTGATGCGCGGGTCGCGGGCGGCGTAGTCGGCCAGTATGCGTGGCGTGTCGTCGGTCGAGGCATCGTCGATGCAGATAATCTGTATGTCGCCGAGCGTCTGCCCGCACAGCGAGTCGAGGCACACGGGCAGGAAGCGTGCCCCGTTGTAGACAGCGACAAGGATGGAGACTTTAATCATAGGACTTAAGGTTTAGCGTGACGGTGAAAGCGGGCAGCTATCTTTTGCCAAAGACCTGTGCGCCGTTGCAGGTAGTGGATGGCCAGGCCAGCCGAGCACGCACACACCAGCACCGAGGGTAGCCACAGCGGCACGGGCAGGTGGAGCAGACCAAAGCGGTGTGCCAGCGTGCCTGCCACAAGCAACACCAGCAGTGCGCCCTGCGCCACGAAGTAGAAGGGTTGGTGCAGCCGCAGGGTGTAGCCGTAGCGGTGGTGGTAGAAGAGGTGGATGAAAAGGAAGTCGAGCAGGCCCGAGGCGGCGATGGCCATACCCGCGCCGAGCAGTCCGCCCCGCACAAAGGCAAGGGGCACGGCGACCATCATGAAGAGGTCGTAGACAAACTCCGACAGTAGGTAGATGCGTGCATCGCCCTTGGCTAATGGCAGGTAGGCGGCGGGCAATGTGTGTGCCTTGAAGAACATGTAGAGGAGGGCGGCCACCGACATGGGTACGGCGGCAGCGTAGGCCGAACTGTAGAGCAGGGGCACGAGCAGTGGCATGCAGGTGACGAAGCAGGCCAGTACGGGGGTGATGAGCATGGCGCACACCTCTATTTGGCGATTGATGAGGTGGCTGGCCTCGTGCATTTCATCCTGACAAGCCGACAGCCGCGGGAAGAAGTCTGCCTCAATGGCGCTGAATATCATGGAGGCATAGGTGACGGTCATGATGTAGCCGCAGCGATAGAGGCCCACCTCGTGCGTGCCGCCCCAGGCGTTGAGCAGACTGCTGATGACGTAGTCGGTACCCGCGCCGAGAATGCCCGCGGCTATGAAGCCGAGGCCGAGCTTCACCATGGGCATGCCCTCGTGCCACCAGCCTGTGCCGAAACGCGGGCGCCGCAGGGGGAGGACGCGATGCGAATAGCGGAGCGTGGCAAGGTAGATGACGAGCTGGCTGAGGAGTAGCGAAGGTACCACGCCGCGCATACCGAGGGTAGCGTAGCAGGCTATGCACACCACGAGTGTGCCCACCGTGCCCACCAGACTCGAAAGTGCGACCATGCGCAGTCGCTTCATGCCCTTGAGCAGAGCCAGTTCACCGCCGTGCAGAGCCAGTAGTACGACGTAGGGGGCCAGCAGACAGATGTGCGGCACATAGCGGGTAGACGAGAAGGTGAAGAGGCTGATGGGCACGGCGGCCAGCAGGCAGAGGGCGCCACCGCAGAGCGCCGTGAAGAGCACCCATTGCCGCAGGGTATGCGCAAAAGCCTGGCAGTCGGCCTGCGAACCGTGTGCCTGTAGGTGTGAAACCGAACGCACGGCGCTGAAAGGCAGACCCAGATTGGTGGCCTGGTGCATGAGGCTGCCTATGTTAGTGAAGATGTTGATGAGTCCCGTACCCGCAGGGCCCAGCAGCAATGCCACGGCCTTGCTGCGAATCACGTTGATGAGCATGTTGAGCACTTGCAACATGCCGAAGAGGCTGGTGTATTTCAGGATATGGCGGTACGACCCTCCGCCCGTGGGGGCAGTGGCGCGCGGGGTGCTGTCGTTTCCTGAAAGGTGAGCCATATATATAATAAAGGAGTGGAAGCGCGCTATATATAATAAAGGAGAAGTGCTGTTACAGATAATAAAGGAGTGCTGCCGCTATTTCACCTTTGTCTTGAGCATGCCGGGCTGTATGCCGCGCAGCGTGCTGAGTATGCGTGCATTCTCGTGCGGCAGACCGATGTGTATGCAGAGCAGTTGCGGCAGCTCCGTGTGATATGACAGTTGGCGTGCATCTACGCCAGCCGCTAACAGCAGGTGATAGACGGTTTGGGCGTGGGGCAAGCGCATGAGTATGAAATCGGCCGATGAGGGGTGCACATACTGCCCCAAGGGCAACTGCTGCAGGGCTGCGGCCACGCGGTTGCGCTCGTCCACCGTCTGGTTGACGCGTTTGCGCATTTCTGGGCTGCGCCGCAGCAGCTGCTTGTAGTGCTCGGCCAGCAGGGGGCTCACGTCGCCCGTGGCCGAGGCGTGGCGCAGGCAGGTAAGCAGTCCGCTGCGTGCTATGCCCACGGCGAGGCGTGCATCGGCTGCTGCCCAAGCGTGCGACATGGAGCGCATCACCAGCAGGTTGCCATACTCCTCGCAGAGGTGAGCCACGCTGCCATCGGGGGTGTAGTCAATGTACGACTCATCCACCACCACCAGTCCGTCGAAGAGGTCGAGCACCTTGCTCACGGCCTCGGCGGCCAGCAGGTTGCCCGTCGGGAAGTTGGGGTTGCAGAGCACTACCAGACTGGTGTCGGCCGTGATGGCGTCGAGCAGCGTGTCTATGTCGAGGGTAAAGCGTTCGGCGTTGAGGGTCACGCTGCGGCACGTCACACCGCGTCGCGCTGCAACCTTGGCATACATGGAACGGGTGGGGCTGAGTTGCAGCAGCGCACTCTTGCCAGGTTCGCAAGTGAGGCTTACCGCTGTGTCGAACAGCGAGGTGGTGCCCATGGCCAGCCATTGGCCTACGTGACCCTTGAGGGGCTGCGGCTTTTCGCCCAGTGTGCGGGTCAGAAAGTGTTCCATGTGTTTTGTCAGCATAAGGCTCTTGAGTTAAGGCGTAAGTGGAAGAGGAGGGACTAAAAGGAGGGTCGCGCTCCCTATTTACCGATGCCAGGAGCACAGCGCGTGCTATGCTCCTGGCATGACGGAGATAAAAGGGTGGGGGAACTGCTACGGGTGAAGCCTCACGAGGGCCGGCATCCTGCATGCATCCCGCTTTTATTGCGTCTGGAAACGCTTGCTGGCACGCACCAGGTGGCGGCTGATGCTGATGAGTTCCTGCGTTTCCTGCAAGGTCGACAGATAGAGCAGGGCAATCTTGATGTTGCTGTCCTCCTGCTGTATGCGGTCCTGCAACTTGTGGCGCAGTTGCGAAATGCGGCTCTTGATGGCGTTGCCTTCCACGAGCAGTTCGTCTACGCCCTCGAAGTTGCCCGAGGTGATGAAGCCGTCGGCGGCCGTCAAGAAGCGGTCCACGTCATTGCATACGGGTATAAACTCGTCCACGTAGTCAGGCGGCAACGGGTTGAAGTTGTTGTCCACATGCTCGATGCAGGGCTCCAACATGCGTTTCAAGCCGTAAATTATCTGTGTGGCACTGTTGCAGCCCAAGTGGAACCAGGTGTTCTTCTCCACAGCCAGCAGGTAGTCTATCTTGCGCATGCCCACGATTTCCTTGCGGCGATACCGTTTCCACACACTCTTCTCTTCTTCGATGGCTAAGGCAGCCTGGCGCAGTGAACGTATGTTCTCGTGCATCAAGCCCTGCGAAATGTCGCGGAAGGTGGTGCGTGCAAAGTTCAGAATGTCGCTCTGCGTGCGGCGTACGTGCTGCAGTAACAGTTCCCACGTCTCTGCCTTGTCGTGCGAGCGCACCAACTGGCGGAAGAGGGTGTCGACCTGTTCGGTTTCAGCCTTTTTCTTAAACTTGCGGTTGTTGTTGATGATGACGGCGGCTACGGTGCAAACCACGAGCACCATGGCAATGAAACCGCCGAAGTGGTTGATACTGGCAATGAGCGCGGCCACGATGAGCGCTGCGCCGGCGGTGATGAACCATCCACCGATAACAGAGATAACACCTGTAATGCGGTAAACGGCAGACTCACGGCCCCAAGCACGGTCGGCCAACGACGAACCCATGGCTACCATAAAGGCCACGTAGGTGGTGGAAAGGGGAAGCTGGAAAGTTGTACCGATGACAATGAGCAGGCCTGCCAGCACAAGGTTGACGCTTGCACGCACCTGGTCGAAGGCAGCGCCCTCAGTCAGTTCGGTGCCGTCGGTGTCGAAGCGGCTGTTCACCCATTCCTTCACGGAGCGCGGCACGAACTTTGTCACTGCCGAAGTGGTGTTGAGCACGGTGCGCACGGTGCGGCGGGCAATGCGCGACGAACTAAACACTTCCTCGCCCTCGTCCTGGCGCGACAGGTTGACAGTGGTTTCCACCACCTTGTGCGCTTTCTTCGAGGTGCAGATGGCCACGGTCATGATGACGCCCGCGCCAATGAGGAACCACTGCTTGCCTGGCAACTGGCTTTCGCCGGCCAGTACGCTTACGATGTAATTGTCGGGCGAGACGCCTGCACCATGAGCGTTGTAGTCTAAGTAGCTCTCAAGGCCGGCCAGCGGCGTACCGATGAAGTTCACCAAGTCGTTGCCCGCAAAGGCCATGGCCAGCGAGAACGTGCCGAAGAGCACGATGATGCGGAAAATGTTGACGCGCAGTAGATGCAGTATTTCCATCAGCACCGTGAACACCGCAAGGCAAGTGCACAGGATGGCCGTGCTGTGGTTGCTTATCCACTCGGGTGTCCAACCAATCGAGCTCAGCAGCGTGGAGTGGCTCAAGCCCTTGGTCAGCAGGAAGTAGAAGATGCTGGTGATGGAGAGGCCGCCGAAGATGGCAATGCTGTAGCGCAGGTGCTTCTTGAATTGGAAGGTGAACACGATGCGCGTAATCCACATCACCACCATACCTACCACAAAGGCTATGGCCACTGACAGGAAGATGCTGATGATAACGCTCAACGCCTTGTCGGTGTTGATGAGCTCGGCATACGACTGGCCCGAACTGATAATCTTGCTCAGTGCCAGCGCCGTGCTGCCGCCCAGCAGACCGAAGACCATCGACACGGTGGTCGAAGTGGGCATGCCCAGCGTGTTGAAAATGTCGAGCAGGATGACATCTGTGGCTGCTACTGCCAGGAAGATGCACATCACGTCGTCGAGCGTGTAGTAGTTAGGGTTTAGAATGCCGTGGCGGGCAATGTCCATCATGCCGCTCGAGGTGCTGGCACCCACAAAGATGCCGACGGCGGCCACAAGCAGGATGGTCCTGAATTTTGCTACCTTGGCACCTACGGCAGGGCTGAGGAAATTCACGGCATCGTTTGCCACACCCACGGAGAGGTCGAAGGTAGCCAAGATAATAAGGAATAGTAAAATTCCAAGATAGAAAAAATCCATAAATTGGGTTTTAATTACGATTGCGCAGGCAAAGGTAAAAGTTTACCTGCAAAGATGCAAGGTTTATTAAGGATTAAACACACAACCCTTTACGTAAAGATAAAGCCTTCCGCTTCCATCATTTGGGGCGCGGGGGAGGCTGATGGCAGCGCAGGCTCTTCACGTTGCGCGCCAATTTCTCTCTTTTCAGATGTAATGCAAGCGTCACCTCGTTGCAACATAACTGTAACACCGTGCTTCTACTTTTGCACCCGGAAACTGACAGGTTTAGATGGTCTTCAAGGAGGCTGCTGCCTGACAGAACTGTTTCGAAGAGATTTACTCCTTTATTATATATATAGCAAGTATGAAGCAACACAACACAACGAGCCGCTGGTGGCAGGCCACCCTGCTGGCATCTACCCTGACTACTACTGTGTGGGCTGGTACGGGGGTGACTGACCCCGACGCTGGTCTGGTGCGCGGACAGGTGACGGACGTGGAGAAACACGCCCTGCCCGGTGCTACTATTCAGATTGAGCAACTGGGTGTGCGCACCCTCAGTGACGAGAGTGGCTTTTACACGTTTACGGGCATCAAGCCCGGCACGTACACCATCAAGGTGTCGTATGTGGGTTATGCGCCTACTTATAAGAAAGTGACCGTCAGTGCCGACAAGCGCCTGCAAGTGGTAGGTCTGGTGATGGGCGAGGAACGCACGCTCAATGAGGCCGTGGTGACAGGTGCCTTTGCAGCACAGCGCCGCGCCCTGCAGCAGCAAAAGAGCAGCATGGGTGTGTCGAACGTGGTGTCGGCCGATCAGGTTGGTAAATTCCCCGACTCCAACATAGGCGATGCCCTGAAGCGTATCAGCGGTATCAATGTGCAGTACGACCAAGGCGAGGCTCGTTTCGGTCAGGTGCGCGGCACGAGCGCCGACCTTACCTCCGTCACCGTGAACGGCAACCGCCTGCCTTCGGCCGAGGGCGACACGCGTAACGTGCAGCTCGACCTCATTCCCGCCGACATGGTGCAGACCATTGAGGTGAATAAGGTGGTGACCGCCGACATGGACGGCGACGCCATTGGCGGTGCCATCAACCTCGTGACCAAGCAAACGCCTAACCGCCGCGTGCTCAACTTCAGCGGCGGCGTGGGTTATACGCCTGTCAGTGCCAAGCCCAGCTGGAACTTGGGGGCTACCTGGGGCGACCGCTTCTTTAACGACCGTTTCGGCGTGATGCTCAGCGGCTCCTATCAGTATGCACCCGGTGGTTCGGACAACACAGAGTTTGAGTACGAGGTGGATGATGACCAAGTGAAGCTCAAGGAGGCACAGGTGCGCCAGTACTATGTGACGCGTGAACGTCAGAGCTACTCCCTTGCGCTTGACTATCGCTTCAATCCCCTGCACAAAATCACCTTCAAGGGCATCTACAACCGCCGTAACGACTGGGAAAACCGTTACCGCATCTCCTATAAGAAACTCAGCTCAAAGCCCAGCAGCCAGAGCGTAGTGCTGCAAACAAAGGCCGGCAGCGATGACAACAAAAGTGCGCGTCTGGAACGTCAGCAGACCATGGACTTCACCCTCGACGGCGAGCACACCTTTGGACGCTTGAGCATGGACTGGGCTTCCAGCTTCTCGCGTGCCACCGAGGACCGTCCCAACGAGCGCTACATGGGGCTCAAACTCAAAGGTTCTGACGAAATGGACTTTGGCGCATCGTTCCAGGATGCAGGCGACCGCCAGCCTTATTCCACGCTCCCCATACCTGCTTTTGCCGATGCTTCGTGGAAGATTGACGAACTTACCAACTCCGACCAGAGCATCAGCGAGGACGAGTGGAAGGAGCGCATCAACTTCAGTCTGCCCATGCTCAAAGGTTCATTCGCCAACAACCTGAAGTTTGGTTACAAATATACCCGCAAGCAGAAGGAGCGCACCACCTCGTGGTTCGACTACAGTGATGCTGCCGACAAGTATGTGGCCGACTGGCAGGCACACACCGTGAACGAGGTGCGTAAGGGCTTCATGCCCGGCGCCCAGTATCCCATTGGCACCGCCTTCGTCGACAACGACTTTCTTGGAAAACTCCGTTTCAGCAAGGCCGATGGCACCGAAGTGCTCGAGGAAGAGGCTGGCAACTACCAGGCCACCGAGCAGATACACGCCGGCTACTTGCGTCTCGACCAGAAACTGGGCGAGCACGTCGACCTCACCGCTGGCTTGCGTGTGGAGAATACCCGTCTCAAAACGCACGGTGTGAACTATACCCTCACCGAGGACGAAAAAGAAGCACTGACGCCTACTGGCATTTACACCCACAACTACACCGACGTGCTGCCCAGCCTCTTGCTGCGCTACAAAATTGGCAGCGAGGGCAATGTGCGAGCCAGTGTCACCCGTTCGCTCTCACGTCCCAAGTATTCGGCGCTGGTGGCCAACAAGAGTTTCAACCTCGCCGACCGCGAAGCCACCATTGGCGACCCCAATATCAAGCCGTCCAAGGCCTGGAACGTGGATCTCTCGGCCGACTACTACTTCAAGAGCGTGGGTTTAGTAAGCGCTGGATTCTTTTACAAAGACGTGAAGAACGTCAACGTAGAAACACTGGGTTACTACACGGGAGCCGAACTCGGACTCAATACGCTCGCCGACGAGCAGTTTGAGGTGACGCAGTGCATGAATGCCTATGATGCCCGCGTGCTGGGCGTGGAACTGGCTTATCAGCGCGACTTCGGCTTCATTGCTCCCGCACTGAAATGCTTGGGCTTTTATGGCACCTATACCTACACCCACACCGCTACGCGCAACTACAACGAGCGTCTAGGTATCAAGCCAGGCGATGAGGTGAAAATGGCAGGTTCGCCCGAACACACGGCCAACGCCTCGCTCTACTTCGAGAAGGCTGGCGTGAACGTGCGTCTGAGTTACAACTTCGCTTCGGCCTTTGTAGACCAGATGAACACGGGTAGCCGCGAGCTCGACCGTTACTACGACGCTGTAAACTACCTTGACCTCAACGCATCCTACACCTGGGGCAAGCGTACCAAGTTCACCGTATTTGCCGAGGTGGGCAACCTGCTCAACCAGCCACTGCGCTACTATCAGGGCGTGAAGGACCGCACCATGCAAGTGGAATACTACGGCGTGCGTACTAACGTAGGTTTCAAAATCAACCTCTAACTCAAATAAAATAATTTGGCAGAGCCGTGCACGCCATGGCTCTGCTTTACTCCTTTATTATATATGGAAAATATGACTTACTGCTTTCTTACCCTCGCGTACCGCTTTGCGCACCGTCTTCGCAGCCTTGTACGCCACCTGCTTCGCCCTGCCGTGCCGCAGTGGGGGCTCATGATGTGTCTGCTTGCGGCTACGCCAAATGCTTGGGCGCAGACGGAGGCTGAATGGGAAGCCCTCAAGGGCGATGTGCGTTGCTTCGTGCTGAACGACATGGGGCGCAACGGCTACTACGACCAGAAGCCCATAGCCGAGCTCGCTGGCCGTATGGCCGATGTCATTGGCCCCGACTGCATCGTGGCCACGGGCGACGTGCACCACTTCGACGGTGTGGCCTCGGTGAACGACCCCTTGTGGCTCACCAACTTCGAACTTATCTATTCGCATCCCGAACTCATGATAGCCTGGTATCCCGTGCTGGGTAACCACGAGTATCGCGGCTGCACGCAGGCCGTGCTCGACTACACCAAGGTGTCGCGACGCTGGTGCATGCCGTCGCGTTACTACACGCGGGTACTGACCGACAAGAAGGCGGGCGTGTCGCTCCGTCTCGTGCTGCTCGACACCACACCGCTCATCGACAGTTACCGAGCCGCTAACCAGAAGTATCCCGACGCTTGCCGCCAAGACCCCGACGCCCAGATGGCCTGGCTCGACTCTGTGCTTACCGTCGCCAACGAGGACTGGGTCGTTGTCATGGGGCATCATCCTGTGTATGCCCAGACCACCAAAGGCGAGCAAGAGCGCATCGACATGCAGAACCGCCTGCTCCCCGTGTTTGCACGCCATCCACGCAAGGTGGCCATGTACGTGAGCGGCCACATACACAACTTCCACCACGTGCGCCGTGCTGTGGGCGGCGATGTGGACTATGTGGTCAACTCCGCAGCCTCGCTGTCGCGCAAAGTGCAACCCATCGAGGGTACGGTGTTCTGCTCCCCTGAGCCTGGATTCAGTGTGCTCAGCGCCACCAAGCAGGGTGTGACGCTGCACATGATCGACCGTGAAGGCCGCGTGCTGCACACCGTGACGCATACCCGTCACTAAGTTGGCCGCCGTTTCGCAGTCAGCATGTAATCATGCTTACACGGCAATTTCCCGTTACGGCATGCCGCATCGTGGGTTGCCACGCCGGCGTGATAACGTTGCCATGCCGGCGTGGCAACGTTGTTATGCCGGCGTGGCAACGTTGTTATGCCGGCATGGCAACGTTGTTATGCCGGCATGGCAACCCACTGTCCCCATAATCGTATTGCGAAAGTGCCTTTTGAGAACGGGAAACCCCTATGTCACACCGCCTTACCAACGTGCGCATACACAAGCCACGCCCGCCGCCCCTGCACATGGCAAGGACGGCGGGCGTAGGGTGTTGTGTGGAGGCGTATGATGCGGCGGGTGTTTACCGTTCTTTGACCGGCTCGTAGGGACGGGGTTCGGCCACGCAGCGGTAGGCGGGGCGTATGATGCGGCGGCCGTTGAAGCAGAGTTCCTCGTTGCGGTGAGCGCACCAGCCCACGATGCGGGCCATGGCGAAGAGCGGCGTGTAGATTTCGATGGGCAGACCGATGAGGTCGTACACGAAGCCTGAGTAGAAGTCGACGTTGGCGCAGAGTTTCTTGCCCTCGCCTTTCACAGCATACACGGCCTGTATGGCCAGGCGCTCGATGCGTTCGATGAACTCGAACTCTTCCAGGCGGCCTTTCTCCTCGGCCAGTTTGCGAGCCATCTGCTTGAGCAGTACCGCGCGTGGGTCGGAGAGGGTGTACACGGCGTGGCCTATGCCGTAGATGAGGCCCGTGCCATCGTAGGCCTCCTTCTTCACAATGCGGCACAGGTAGTGGTAGATTTCCTCCTCGTCGTCCCAGTGGCTAATTTTCTGCTTCAGGTGCTGGAACATTTTGTGCACACGAATGTTGGCGCCGCCGTGCTTGGGCCCTTTGAGCGAACCGATGCCTGCGGCAATGGAGGAGTAAGTGTCGGTGCAGGTGCTCGAGGTAACGCGCACGGTGAAGGTGGAGTTGTTACCGCCGCCGTGTTCGGCCTGCAGAATGAGCAGCAGGTCGAGGGTCTGCACGTCGAGCGGCGTGTAGTGCGTGCCGAGGAGCATGTAGAGGAAGTTTTCGGCCAGCGAATACTCCTCCTTGGGGTGGCGTATGTGCAGCGAGCGTCCCAGCGACTTGTGGCGCAGCATGTTGTAGGCGTAGGCAATGATGGTGGGGAACTTGGCCGTCAGTTCCACGCTCTGCCGCATGAGGTTGTCGCGCGAAATGTCGTCGGGCGTGGCGTCGTAGGTGTAGAGCTCGAGCACGCTGCGTGCCAGAATGTTCATGATGTCGTTGCCCTCCAGCTCCACAATGTTGAGCGTGGTCTTGGGCATGAGGGGCATGTTTCGCACCAGCAGACTGCGGAACTGCTCCAACTCCTCGGCGTCGGGCAGACTGCCTGAGAGCAGCAGGTAGGCCACTTCCTCGAAGCCGCAGCGCTTTTCGGCCAGCACGGCGTTGACAATCTCGGCTATCTCGTAGCCGCGGAAGTAGAGTTTGCCCTCGATGGGCAGCAGCGACCCGTCGGCCACGCGTTCGTAGCCCACTACGTTACCAATGTTGGTCAGTCCCACCAGCACACCTGTGCCGTCTTCGTTGCGCAAGCCGCGCTTCACGTCCATTTTGCGGAACAGGTCTGCGTCAATCTTGATGCAGCCCTTCATCTGGTCGGAGAGTTTGTAGATAAGGTATTCAGTCTTGTCAGTCATGATGTGTCGTTGCTTATGAGGTAAAAGTCAAAAAGGGGAGAGGAAGGCGTGTGGCACCTGTGCCTGCCGTTCAGCGCACGATTTCCTCGCACAGCGTGTCGGCAAAGGCCTTGGTGCCGAGCGCCTTTCCGTGTGGCATGAGGCTGGCCAGGTCGGCCGTGGCCTTCTGCGCGGCGAAGGTGCGCTCCATGGCCTGCGTGATGAGGGTGGCGGCCTCGTTCCAGCTTAGGTGTTCGAGCAGCATGACGGCCGAGAGCAGAATGGAGCAGGGGTTGGCCTTGTCGTGGCCTGCAATGTCGGGCGCGGTGCCGTGGGTAGCCTCGAAGAGGGCGCGGCCGGCCTCGTAGTTGATGTTGGCGCCAGGGGCAATGCCGATGCCGCCCACCTGAGCCGCCAGCATGTCGGAGATGTAGTCGCCGTTGAGGTTGAGGGTGGCAATGACGTCGTAGCGGTCGGGGTAGAGCAGGGCGTTTTGCAGGAAGGCATCGGCTATGCAGTCGTCCATGCGCACTTGGCCGTCAAACTCCTCTTTGGCCACCTCGTAGCCCCAGTTTTTGAAACCGCCTTCGGTGAATTTCATGATGTTGCCCTTGTGCACCAGCGTCACGTGCCCCGAGCGTTGAGCTACGGCGTAGCGGCAGGCGGCGCGTACCAGTCGTTTGCTGCCCTCGCTCGACACGGGTTTGATGCCGTAGGCCGAGGTCTGGGGGAAACGTACCTTGCCCACGCCCAGTTCTTCATGCAGGAAGGCAAAGAGGCGCTGCGCCTCGGGTGAGCCTGAGGGCCACTCAATGCCCGCGTAGATGTCCTCCGTGTTTTCGCGGAATATCACCATGTCCACCTTTTCGGGGTGCAGCACCGGCGAGGCTACGCCCTTGAACCACCGCACGGGTCGCAGGCAAACGTAGAGGTCGAGCCCCTGGCGCAGGGCTACGTTGAGCGAACGTATGCCGCCGCCCACGGGTGTGGTGAGCGGGCCTTTGATGCCCACGCCGCAGTCGGCAAATGCTTTCACCGTGTCCTCGGGCAGCCAGGTGCCGAGTTCGTCGAAGGCGCGCTGGCCGGCCAGTTGCTCCTGCCACACAATGCGGCGCTCACCGCCGTAGGCTTGCTGCACGGCCTGGTCCACTACCTGCTGCATGGCAGGCGTCACCTCGTGGCCTATGCCGTCGCCGGTAACAAAGGGAACTTCAACGTGTGCGGGCACTTGCAGCGTGCCGTCGCTCATGACTTGTATCTTGCTCATGGTGTGGTTGTGCTATATATAATAATAAGGAGTAAGCGTGCTATATATAAATAAGGAGAGCCTGTGCGCATCGCTCTATAACAAAGGAGAGCGCGGCGGCGCCTCAGGCCTGCATGGCACCTAATGCGCTGCCGGCCTTGAACCATGCTATCTGCGCCTGGTTGTAGGTGTGCTGCGCCAGGATGCTCTCGGTGCTGCCGTCGGCGTGGTGCAGCGTGACGGTCACGGGGCAACCGGGCTGCAGGGTGCTGCATGCCACGCTCAGCGTGTCGCCGTTGCGCACCAGGTCGTAGTCGGCAGGTTGTGCAAAGGTCAGCGCCAGCACGCCCTGCTTTTTGAGGTTCGTTTCGTGAATGCGGGCAAAACTCTTCGCCAGCACCACGCGTACCCCCAGGTAGCGCGGCTCCATGGCAGCGTGCTCGCGGCTCGAGCCCTCGCCGTAGTTGTCCTCTGCCACGATGATGCTTCCCGTGCCGGCATCGCGGTAGTCGGCAGCAGCCTGCCACACTTCCACGTCCTGCCCGGTCAGCGCATCGGTCACCGTGCCCGTCTTGCCCGTGAAGGCGTTGAGTGCGCCAAGCAGCATGTTGCGCGAGATGTTTTGCAGATGTCCGCGGTAACGCAGCCAGGGGCCTGCCATCGATATGTGGTCGGTAGTGCATTTACCCTGCACCTTGATGAGCAGCGGCAGACGGGTGAAGTCGTGGCCGTCCCACGGTGCAAAGGGCGCGAGGCGTTGCAAACGTTCGCTGTCGGGCTCAATGACCACCTGCACCGCGCTGTCGGGCTCCTGCTGCAAGGGTGGCAGTAGCGCCTCCACCTCGGCGGCTTCGGCGGCGTAGCCCTTGACGGGCAGCGCGTCGCCCTGCGGCAGTACGGTTTGCCACGACGGCGTGAAGGAGGGATGTTCCAGCAATGTGCCCGTAAAAGCGTAGCCCACGGCTACCTCAGGCGAGGTGATGAAAGCGTGCGTGTTCGGGTTGCCGTCGGCACGCTTGGCAAAGTTGCGGTTGAAGGAGGTGACGATGCTGTTGCGGCGCAGCGGGTCGTCCGTTTCGCGCTTCCACTGCCCGATGCAGGGGCCGCAGGCATTTGTCATGATGACGGCGCCGGCCTCGCGGAAGGTCTGCAGCAAACCGTCGCGCTCTGCCGTGGCGCGGATAAGGGCCGAGCCAGGGCACACGATGAGCT